>OLFS01002538.1_pt1 | contig 11125 bp, 6 predicted proteins | sample 1605491 | NCBI WGS metagenome assembly OLFS01 (sample SAMEA3888921, study PRJEB22519) | human gut metagenome | biome: human gut; feature: human-associated habitat; material: faeces | place: Denmark | collected 2011 | reverse complement strand
GAGGGGAGAAGGGACCTTTCTCCAGAAAGGTCCCTTCTCCCCTCCCCCGGCATCCTTTTTCCCCAATCGTTCATGCAAAACAACGTGGCTGATTACATACGGTCGCTGCTGGCGTCCGAGCGGTTCGCGCGGCAGGTGACGCACCATAGGGTGCTGCCCGCGCGTGAGGCCCGCTATGGCGAAACGCGCCGCCCGTGGCCCCGCGCCATTGCGGGGGTGCTGCGCGAGCGGGGGATCGCGTCGCTCTACAGCCATCAGGCGCTGACGGCGGATACTGTCCGCGCCGGGCGCGACGTGGTGGTCGCCACGCCCACCGCCAGCGGCAAAACATTGTGCTACAGCCTGCCGATACTGGAAAAATGCTTACAGGACCCGGACAGCCGGGCGCTGATGCTGTTCCCGCTGAAGGCGCTGGCGCAGGATCAGCTTGCCGCATTTGGGGAGCTGACCGGGCATTGGCCCGAAGCGGCGAGGCCGTCCATCGCCATCTATGACGGCGATACGACCGATCATTTCCGGCGCAAGATCCGCAAGAACCCGCCCAATGTCCTGATTACCAACCCCGAAATGCTGCATCTGGCGATTTTGCCCTTCCATGAGCAGTGGACGACGTTCCTTGCGTCGCTCTCGCTGGTGGTTGTGGATGAGGCGCATACCTATCGCGGCGTGCTCGGATCGCATATCAGCCAGCTTTTCCGCCGCCTGAACCGGATCTGCGCCCGCTACGCCGCCCGCCCCAATTTTGTTTTCTGCACGGCGACGGTCGGCAACCCGGAGGAACTGGCGGGCAATCTGCTGGGCAGGGAACTGGTGCAGGAAAAGGGGCTTCCCTCGGAGAATGCTTTCCCTTTTTCCCCTCTGTTTTCCCCTTCCTCCTCTTCTGAGCCTGTTGCGTTGGGGAAGGAAACGTCCCTCAATGCCCCCCAAGAGTCGGCGGGCATCCCTGTCATCCGCGAATCGGGCGCACCGACGGGCAAGCGGCATATGGTGTTCATCGACCCGGAAGACAGCCCGTCCACGACGGCCATCGCGCTTCTGAAGGCAGCTCTGGCGCGGGGGCTGCGGACCATCGTGTACTGCCGTTCAAGGCGCATGACGGAACTCATCGCGCTGTGGGCCGCTGACAAGGCCGGAAGCTTTGCGGGCCGCATCAGCGCGTACCGGGCGGGCTTTTTGCCCGAGGAACGGCGCGAGATCGAAGCCCGCATGAGCGACGGGCAATTGCTTGCCGTGGTCACGACCAGCGCGCTGGAACTGGGGATCGATATAGGCAGCCTCGATGTGTGCATCCTTGTGGGGTATCCGGGCACGGTCATTTCGACCATGCAGCGGGGCGGTCGCGTGGGGCGGGCCGGGCAGGAATCCGCGGTGCTGCTCGTCGCGGGCGAGGACGCGCTGGATCAGTATTTCATCCATCAGCCCGAGGCGTTTTTCGGGCGCGAGCCGGAACGGGCGGTCATCAATCCCGACAACGACGTCATCGTCAAGCGGCATCTCGAATGCGCGGCGGCGGAATTGCCGTTGCCCAGTGATGATCCGTGGCTGCGTGGGCCGGGCGCTCAGGCGGCGTTGCGGGAGCTGGAAAGGGAGGGCCTGCTCCTCAAATCGGCGGACGGCAGGGAATGGGTGGCCGCCCGCAAGCGCCCGCAGCGGCATGTGGATCTGCGGGGCTGCGGCGCGTCGTGTACCATTGTGGACGCCGAGGGCAAGCCCATCGGCAGCGTGGACGGGCATCAGGCGTACAAGGAGACGCACCCCGGCGCGGTCTATCTGCATCGGGGGAAGACGTATGTGGTCAAAAGCCTTGATATGGCGGAGCGGGTTGTCCGCTGCGAGGTGCCGCAGCAGCGGGTAAACTGGCATACCAGGGTCAGGAGCCACAAGGAAACCGCCATCATCGAAGTGAAGGCCTCGGGCTCGGCGTTTGGTGCGCCCGTCGCGTTCGGGCGGCTGCGGGTCACGGAGACGATTACCGGCTATGAGCAGCGCTCCGTTGCCGACAACCGGCTGATCTGCGTCGTGCCGTTGGATCTGCCTCCGTTGGTTTTCGAGACGGAGGGCTTGTGGTTTTGCGTGCCGGATGGCCCGCGCCGGTCTACCGAGGACAGCCTCATGCATTTCATGGGCTCCATCCACGCGCTGGAACATGCGAGTATCGGGCTCATGCCGCTGATGGTCATGGCGGACCGTAACGATTTCGGCGGCATTTCCACGCCCATGCACGCGCAGCTCGGTATGCCCGCCGTTTTCGTGTATGATGGGTTGCCCGGCGGCGCGGGGTTGTGCCGTTCGGCTTTCCCGCGCCTTGCGGAATTGTTCGCGGCGGTGCGGGATCTGTTGTTGCGCTGCCCCTGCGAACTGGGTTGCCCGTCTTGCGTACACTCGCCCAAGTGCGGCTCGGGAAACCGGCCCATCGACAAGGCGGGGGCGTTGTTTTTGTTGGAGCGGATCATGGAGGCCCCCGCTCCGAGCGGGGATATGGCTGTGAGCGGGCTGGAATCGGAACAGCCGAAGGAGAAGACCGTTATGGCGGCGGATATTGAATTGGGAGGCCCGGCGGCGGGAAGTTCTGAGCGTATCGTTGCGCCGCTTCCGGAGCGGTTCATGGTGCTCGACGTGGAAACCCGGCGTTCGGCGGCCGAGGTGGGCGGCTGGCATCGGGCGGATCTCATGGGCGTCAGCGTGGCGGTCCTGTACGATTCCAAGGGCGATTGTTTCACCGAATACGAGCAGGAAGATCTCCCGGCCATGTTCGAGCGCCTGAGAGAGGCTGGATTGGTCATCGGGTTCAACTCGTCGCGCTTCGACTACGCGGTGCTGCAGCCGTTCGCCGGATACGATCTGCGTTCCTTGCCCACGCTGGACATGCTTGTGGAGGTCAAAAAACGGCTTTCCTACCGTGTTTCGCTGGATAATCTGGCCCGTGCCACCCTGAACGCCCCCAAGAGCGCGGACGGGATGCAGGCGCTGCAATGGTGGAAGGAAGGGAACCTTGCCTCCATCGCCGAATATTGCCGCAAAGACGTGGAGATCACCCGAGACGTGTATCTGTTCGGGCACCGGGAAGGTTATCTGCTGTTCACCAACAAGGCCGGGCAGCAGGTAAGGGTTGTGGTGGAGTGGTAGGGAAGGAACCGTTGGAGAGGCTCTCTCCGAAAAAAGTTCCCCCATCTCCCGAGGCTTACGGCGTTATCGAATTCCTTTCTGGGGTTCAGGCCGTGAGTCTCGGCAAATGGGGGAATGCGGGATAGGGAGGCGCCCGTCAGCGTGAAGGCTGATCGGGCGTCTTTTCTTTTTCCTTTGTGTCCTGTTGCGCCCCCTGACCGAGGGCGTGGGCGTCGGGGCATCAGCTCGGTACGGAGCGCCGGTTTTTGCCGATCATCCATCTAAAGCCCCAGACGACCCAGCCGACCAGCAATATGATGAACAGGATACTTTTCATCGGAACAGCTCCACGATTTCCCGGGGCGTGATGTCCGGGCGGATATCGCGCAGGGCGAGGTTGATGAAGTCGTCGGCGGTGTCCATGTCGAGCTTCATTTCCGGATGGTGCAGGGCCGGATCGAGCGGGTCGAAGGTGCGGATGGCGAACAGTTCCGGGTTGTCCACGATATACGAGAGGCAGTGCTCGCGGTGGGCGGGCAGGGTGGCCTCGTTCATGGCCTTGGTGAACAGTTCGAAGGAGACGATTTCCGCGCCGAGGCCGTCTGGGTAGAGGTTGTTGCGCGGGATGTGGTTGTAGGCGTAGTCGCAGTTTCCGGCGGTGTGTTCTCGCTGGTAGAAGCGGATCAGGTTGTCGATTTCCCCGCCCCAGATCAGCGGGTTGTCGGCGCACACGCGGACCACGAGATCCGCACCGTGCGCGGCGGCGGCCCCATGCATACGCGAGAGCACGTCTTGTTCCGATCCGCGGAAGGTGTTGACGCCCTGCGCCCGCAAGTGGCGGGCAAGCACTTCGTCGCGCCGGGTATCGGGCAGGGCGACGACCAGATCGTCGGCCAGCTCCGAGCGCGCGCAACGGCCCACCACCCAGTCGATGACGGGCAGGCCGTGCAGGTTCAGCAAGGTTTTGCAGGGCAGGCGGCTTGATCCCAGCCGTGCCTGAATGACGATGACGGTTTTCATGGCTGTGTCCTTGGGGGAGAAGTGGGAGAGAAGAGGAATCGGGGGAGGGGAGAAGGACCTCTTCAGGAGAAGGGCTTCCTTCTCCCCTCCCCAGGGCCCCCTCCCCTCATCCTCCTAAGACTTTTGGTTTTATCGAATCCCTGTCCGGGAGTGTTGCCGGTCGTCGAAGATTGTCAGGAGCACGGCGGAGTATGTCCTTTGTCCGTACCAGCCGGGGGACGTATCAGCAATGGCGTGAGAGTCCGTTTGTTCCGCCTCTGGCCCTTTTCCTTCGCTCTGTTTTCAGCTTTCTTTTTCTTTCTTCAAGAGCTTCAAAATGCCGCTGACGACCTTGGCTTTGTTCTTCTCGAAATGGATGCGGGATTGGCGTTGATACAGGACGTTGCGGCGTTCGGGTTCGTCGATGAGTTCCACAAAAACTTTGCGGAGGCGTCCGGCGTTGAATTTCCGCATGATGCCCATGTAGGCGAAGCCGTGATCCGCGCGGGCGAAGGTGTGCCGCGCCTCGCGTTCGTGCTGCGCCAGAACGATGCTCGGGATATGCATGTGGGCGAGTTCATAGACGGTGCGCCCGGCGGAACAGATGGCGAGGTCCACGCCTTCCATCATGCGGGACATGATGTTGGTGGCGTACTCGAAACGGAGCAGCGGATTGCCGAGGGCCTTGATGTGCCTGACCAGCTCGTCGCGGTGCGCGTAGCCCGGCCCGGTTACGACCCGGATGGCGATGCCCCGCTCACGGCAGAGCGGCTCGACGGTATCCAGCGTCTGCCGGGTATAGTCGGGCATATCCGTACCGCCGAAGGTGATGAGGATGCACTTCGGGGCCGGGCGGAATACATTCTGCTCGGCCTGCAAGAATTCGTCGCGCAGGCAGAAGTACTTGTGCCCATACAGAAAACGCTCGGGCTGCTTGCCGTTTGTTTCGTTTTGAGGCTCCTCGTACAGGGCGTTGACCACCTGATCGGCCAGCACCGAACCGGGCCCCTCGTCCTCGAAGTTGACCACGGGGATGTTCGCGGCCTTGAGGTGCTCCATATATTCGCGGGGCGTGTCCAGCATGTCGTTGATCACAAGATCGGGATCGAGCGCCAGCACGTCTTCCCAAAGTTCGCCCTGCTGGATGACGGTCTTGTAATCGCGTGCGGCGATGTTGGAGGCGGCGAGTTCGCTTTCTTTGGTGCAGACGAAAAAGACTTTATGGTTGGCGATTTCGTGGGCCAGCATGAGCGAACGGAAGACGTGCCCCATGCCGATGGCGGGATAGCCCGCGACCACGAACACCACGCGGCGTTGCGTCAGAAGGCGTTCGCACAGCCACCAGTCCTGATAGCTGTTGATCTCCATCGCCCGATCATTGAGGAAATACGGTACCGTATGTCGGATGGTACCGCCGTCCAGCGCGTCGCTTTTGACGATGATGAGGGCCTTGCTCTCGACCACCAGCTCTGATTCGTCTTCGGACATGAAGGATTCCAGCCGCCCCTGATGGACTTCCCATATGCGGTGCCGGACGCTTTTGACGGTGACGAGGCAGTCGGCCTCGTCTTCAAGGAACGTCTTATAGGCGTCGTCGATGTCCACCCACGTCAGCAGGGGGCAGCTTGCCCGATAGATGATGATGTGCCCGTAATCGTTGCCCAGTTCGCGGAGGATGGATTTCATCTCCGTGATGATGTCCAGCGAGGTGAAGCGCAGCCCGGCGTTGTAGTGCACGCGCACGCCGTTGCGTTCGCAGATCAGGCTGATTTCCTGGCTGTCCGTGACGACCACGACGTCGTGTGCCGGGACGACGCCGCGCGCCGTGTCGATGGCGCGCTGGATCAGCGTGACCCCCGCGAGGCGTTTGACGAGCTGGTCCGGAATGACCGCGTTTTTCTTGATGGCCGGGATAACGATGCAGCGTCGCGTTTCTGTCATGGGAAAATGCCTCCGGCGGCAGGTATTCCCCCTGTGAAGGCTGGCAAAAAGGAAAAGGGTACAGCCGGGGAACTTGCGTTAAAGACCAGTCTGTTGCGAAGACGCAACTCCGTATCGACCCATTTATGAAAGTCTTTGGGGAGGGTGGGGGAGGTTTGGAGGGGGCGGGAGGGGTTTTCTTCAGAAAGGCCCTCCCGCCCCTCCAATCTTCTCACAATTCCTCTTCCTACCTCAAACTTTCCAACACTTCGCGGGTGGACTTGAGCATGTAGCCGAAGTCCTCTTCGCTGAGCCAGTGCTGGAAGGGGAAGGATATCTGGCCGTCGAAGAAGGCGTCGGCGTTGGGGCAGTTGGCTTCCCCGAGTCCGAGCTTCTTGTAGAAATCGTAGCGGTCGAGCGGGATGTACTGCACCACGCACTTGATGCCCTTTTCTTCGGAAATGGCGTGCATGAAGGCGTCGCGCTTGCCGTTTTTCATGCAGCCCGCGAGCAGGTGGTAGTTGTGGCGGGTGGTGTCGTCGCGGAGGAACTCCAGCTCGGGGTAATCCTTGAGCGCGTCGATGAAACGGATGGCCCGGGCGCGCTTTTCGGCGTTGATCCGGTCGATGCGCTCAAGCATCTTGACGCCGAGGGCGCACTCGATTTCGCCGAGGCAGTAGTTGTTCGGCCAGAGCATGTCGCCGTCGAGCATGGGCATGTCCACATTGCCCATCGCCGGGGTCCAGTAGTTGGGCCGGGGCTCGGGATAGCCGCAGTGCCCGTTGTGGCGCAGGGCGGGCACCAGCGCGGCGAGCTTCGGGTCCTTGACCACCAGCATGCCGCCCTCGCCGAGCGTGGTAAGGTTCTTGTGGGAATGGAACGAGAAGATCGCCATGTCGCCCCACGCGCCCGACTTGATGCCGTCGATGTCCGCGCCGATGGACTGGGCCGCGTCTTCGATGACGAGCACGTTGTGCCGCTTCGCCACTTCCATGATCGCGGGCATGTCCGCCACGTAGCCGTACAGGTGCACGACGACGATCGCTTTCGTTTTGGGCGTGATGCACTTTTCGATGGTTTCGGCGTTGACCACATGCGTGACGGGATCGACGTCCGCCCAGACGAGCTTCGCGCCCTTTTTGGCGTAGGGGTAGGCCGAGGCGGTGAAGGTGTGCGAGGGGATGACGACTTCATCGCCGGGCTTGAAGTTGCAGAGCTGCGCGGAAAGCTCAAGCGCGGACACGCCGTTCATCACCGCAAAGCAATGCTCGGCCCCGATGTACTCGCCGAACGCCTTCTGGAAGGCTTGCAGATGCTTGCCCTGCGTCAGCGGTTCCGCGTTCCGCATGGCTTCCACGACCACAGCGATCTCGTCTTCGGTGTACTTGATCGCACGTCCGCTGAAATTGACTTTGATGTCCATAAGATGTCCTGTCTCTGATTGCCCAGTGCGGAACCCGAAACGGTATAGCCGCTTCGGGTTCCCTTATGTTTCTCGGGACAATTGGCGCTGCGGAGGGGGCCTCCGTCTCCCCGCTTAGCGGGTCAAGGGGCCGCATGGTCCCTCGCGGGGGCAAGCCCGCCGGGGGCGCTCCCGCTAGATGCTCTTGTAGCGTTCGATGAGGTTTTCCCTAGTGAGGATCTGCTTGAAGTCGGGGCCGAGGGCATTGGTGAGGGGCTTTTCGTGGACGATGCAGCCGCGATAGAGGCCTTCGTACTGCTCTTCGGTGAGATCCTTGCAGATGCCGGTGGGCAGGTTGACGCCCTGCCGTTCGATCATGGTGCGGAACTGTTTGTATTCTTTGGGGTAGATGTCCCCAAGGACGTTCAGGGCGAGGCAGTTGCCGAGGCCGTGGGCCACATGCAGGACGACGCCGAGCCCGGCGGAGAAGGGATGGATGACGCCCACGTTCCCGGCGGCCATGCCGCCGATGTAGGAGGCGATCATCATTTTTTCGCGGTTTTCTTCGCTCATCATGTCGTCGGAGAGGAAAATTTCCTCGCAGAGCTGCACGGCGCGTACGGAGAAGGCGTCGATGATGGCGTTGCGGTAGCTGCCCTGAAGCGATTCGACGCAGTGCATGAAGGTATCGATGCCGGTGTAGAAATACTGGTCGCGGGGAACGGTGGCGAGCAGGTCGGGATCGAGCAGGAGCTGATCATAGACCGTGTAGTCGCTGTTCATGCCCAGTTTGAGATTTTTGGGGATGTTGGTAAGGACACAGGTGCGGGAACACTCGGAGCCCGTGCCGGAAAGGGTCGGGATGCCGATCTTGTAGACGGCGGGATTCTTGACGAGTTCCCAGCCCTGATAGTCTTCGGCCTTGCCGGGGTTAGTGAGCAGGTTGGCGACGGCCTTGGCGGTGTCGAGGGCGTTCCCTCCGCCGATGCCCACGACGCAGCAGGGGGTGCGGCTGTCGGCGGCGGATACGGCTTCCTTGAAGGCGTCGATGCGGGTGACTTCCGGCTCGGAACTGGAGTCGACGAAATGGAGCTGGTCGCCCTTTTCCATGGGCAGACGGCCGATCAGTTCATGATCGCGGAAGAAGTGGTCGACGAAATAGACGACCGGACCGTCCACGGCTTCGCGGCGGGGTTTCAGCAAGTCGCCGAGCTGAGCCAGAGATCCCCGCCCGAACACATAGTAAGGAACGTTTTTTGTATTGCGATACATGGTAAAAGCCTCATAGGATGATTTTAGGAAACGATAACGGGCATTGTATGTTGAATCCGCCCGGGCCGCAAGCCGGAGCAAACGGCCCGTTCCGGCGGTTTTCCACCGATTTTTCCACGGGAGAGTGTATGTCAGGCAAAACTTCGATAGCGGTTCTCGGGGGCGGAAGCTGGGGTACGGCGCTGGCCCATCTGTTGGCCCATGCCGGGCATTCAGTGGCACTGCTGTTACGGGATGCGGAGCAGGCCGCGCACATCAACGCGCACCATGAGAACCCGCGTTACCTGCGGGGCGTACCGCTGCATCCGGGCATCCGGGCTGTTGCCGGGGATACGGGCGGTCCGGAACAGGCGGAAGTGCTGGCGGGCGTCTCCATTCTGGTCCTGTCGGTCCCTTGCCAAGCCATGCGGGGGACGCTTCGCCGGTTGGCGGGCGTTGTGCCCCCGGACTGCGTTCTTGTCAATACGGCAAAAGGAATCGAAGTTTCCGAGCTGGTTACGGTGGAGCGCATGGTCCGGGAAGAGCTGCCCGGATTCGTGGACCGCTACGCCGTCCTTTCCGGGCCGTCGTTCGCCCTTGAGGTGGCGACCTGCAAGCCCACGGCGGTGGTGCTCGGCTGCCGCGACGAACGGCTTGGGGCACGGCTGAGGGAAGTGTTCGCCTCGCCGTGGTTCCGATCCTATTCCAGTACGGACGTGCCTGGTGTGGAGCTCGGCGGCGCGATCAAGAACGTCATCGCCATCGCCGCGGGCCTCAGCGACGGGCTCGGCTTCGGGCTGAATGCCCGGGCGGCGCTGGTCACGCGGGGCCTTGCGGAAACCAGCCGCCTGGGTGTGGCGCTTGGGGCGCGGGCGTCGACCTTCATGGGCCTTTCCGGGCTCGGGGACCTCATGCTCACCTGTTCGGGCGATCTGTCCCGCAACCGTCAGGTCGGGCTGCGCCTCGGGGCCGGTGAGAGCCTGGAAGACATCGCCTCATCCATGTGCATGGTGGCCGAAGGGGTCAAGACCACGCAGGCCGTGCACCGGCTGGCGCAGCGCCTCGGCGTGGACATGCCCGTGACCGGCACCATGTACAGCGTCTTGTATGAGGGGTTCGCGCCCCGCGAAGCGGTGCAGGCCCTCATGGGGAGACAGTTGAAGGAAGAATAGACGGATGGAATCGGGTGGGGACGCTTTGTTTTCTCCATTGAACGGCGGATAGCGTTTGGGTTCATCCGTCGTATTTGGGGAAACAGGTAGTAAATGAAAAGACGGGTTGGGTAGGAGCTCCAGCCTAGTCATGTTGTACTGGAGGTCATTTCAAGGCCCTGCGGAACATGCATAAATCATCTATAATAGAGGATGGTTATTATAAAATCAGCATGAGTAAGCAGCAATGGTCAAAATTTCAACCATATCTTTCAAGTCGGGAGCAAATATGTCGACCGCCTGCTGATGACAAACAGAGGTTGGAACCTATTTCCCTTGTTTTGGCTACAGGGCGTCAATAGGGCGATCTCCTTCATGAATACGACAGTTGTACCTCTCCGTGGAGATGGCTTAGGAAGAGTGACGCAGGACGGTTCCCTTATTCTGCTATGTATATGCTCCCCTCGGAATTTGATTTAAGGGGAAACTTGATCTCAGGAAATATGCGCTGATTAGCTCGTTTACTTGAGCAAAAAAAGCCAATATTTGGATAAGATTGTGGGTAATTCAACTAGTAAATGTCGTGCTACCGTAGATGAAAATGTTTTGTCGTAGTGGTGATTCTTTCCGATAAGTGATGTCACAATATCCCCTGCACCATTGCTGTTGTAAAAAGCAGACTAATAAGATTTTGTGTCGAAGCCCACGAGGAATTGCTACAACAAGGAATGCGATATCTGGGTACTTAGTCAGTACTTGTCCATATGGGGGAATAAGACACAGTATTTTGGAACAGAAGAAAAACAAAAAAATAAGCAACCTCCTTCTTTTTATAGATAACTATACGATAACTATTGGAAAGTAGAATTCTTTTGCATGGTTGGACAACTTTTCGCTTGAGGACCTGTTTTAAATGTTTCTGTAGATGTATTTGGTGTGTCATGAGCCTTTTCAGAAACGTTTTGAAATAAAATTTATATGTTAATTCATAATTTAAATAAGTTTTATTAGACAGTGCGGTTGTCCAGGCAAGTAGGCAGGTAGGACAGGAAAGGGAGACAAAACAAACTCTGGTGTGTTTCAGAGGTAGCTTAACTCTAAAATATATGGTAACGCTGAAATATATAGCTATATATTTAAGTTGCTATTACAAATTTATGAAGTACAATATTTATATTCTGGTGAAAACTATACTCTATAATGGAGAGTTTTATAAGGTAAACTGCACGGAAGTTATCATGAGTGTGTTAAAAAAAAAATGAAGATGGCACCGTTATTCTCTCAGAGAGATTAAGCT
>OLFS01002532.1_pt1 | contig 11150 bp, 9 predicted proteins | sample 1605491 | NCBI WGS metagenome assembly OLFS01 (sample SAMEA3888921, study PRJEB22519) | human gut metagenome | biome: human gut; feature: human-associated habitat; material: faeces | place: Denmark | collected 2011 | reverse complement strand
TCTGTGGTGTTAAAAATAAACGCGGCGATGGCCAACGTCACGACACGTAGCCACGCTACCTTGCGTGAGACCGTATTCGTAGTCATAAGCTCTGGACGGGTGATTCAAGGGAAGATGTGATGGTGATCTTAAAACGATTACTGGCGAAAAGACAATCATTTTGTGATCTGCATCTCATTTCGCTGCAAGTGGCTGGCCGCGGTTAAGCAATTAATTTTGCTATGGATAGTGTCAGGGGAGCGCTTTTATGTCATGTTGAAGGAAAGTAAAAAAAGTAAGGACAGTGTATGCAGGAAATTCAATTTTATCTGGTCGATGCCTTCAGCGATAAAAACTTTGGCGGTAATGCCGCGGCCGTTTGCCCGCTCAGCGAGTGGTTAGCGGACGATGTATTGCTGAAAATGGCCCAACAGCATAACCAGTCCGAAACGGCGTTTTTCGTCCACACCGACGAAGGCTATGAGCTGCGCTGGTTTACCACGCTGGGCGAGATCAACCTCTGCGGCCACGCCACCCTGGCGACGGCGCATGTTATTTTCGAGTATCTTGACCATCCCTCGGCGACGATTACCTTCAGCACCCGTTTTGTCGGTGAACTGCGGGTGACCCGCAGCGGCGACTGGCTGACGCTCGACTTCCCGGCGTGGACGACCACCCCGGTGGACAACCCGCCGGCGGATCTGCTGGCCGGACTGGGGCTTGAGTCTGCCGTCGAGGTGCGGGAAGGGCGTGATTATCTGGTCGTGCTGGCGGATCGCCAGCAGGTTGAAGCGGTGCAGACCGATATGGCACGTCTGCAGAAGCTCGGCAAAATGATCTGCGTCAGCGCGCCGGATGAGGAGTATGACTTTGTCAGCCGCTTCTTCTGCCCGGGAGAAGGGGTGCCAGAGGATCCGGTGACCGGCTCCGCCCACAGCATGCTGATCCCCTGGTGGGGCGAAAAGCTGGGGAAAACCACCATGATGGCGCGCCAGGTTTCCGCCCGCGGCGGCGACCTGCGCTGCCAGTGGCAGGGCGACAGGGTGCTGATTAGCGGCCAGGCCACCACCTATCTGCGCGGAACGGTTTACCTGCGTTAATCATCGCCCCCGCGTCGCCCCGGGGAGCGGTAATCTACTTCCGCTCCCCGGGGCGACATAGCATCAGCCCAGCGATGCGCCGCCACACATCACCAGCTCCTGTCCGGTCATCGCCGATGCGCCCTCGCTCAGCAACCAGCTCACCAGAGAGACCACTTCCTGCGGAGTAATGAGTCGCCCAAGCGGCGGAAGCCGCGGCGGGGAACTTTCTCTGCCTGGCTGATGAAGCATCGGCGTATCGGTTGCCCCGGGAGCCACGACGTTGACCGTCACCCCGGCAGGCGCCAGTTCTGCCGCCCAGCTCCTGGCGAGAGCGACCAGCGCGGCTTTGGTGGCCGCATACTGCGAGCGACCAGCGGCGCCTCGTGAGGTACGGCTTCCCAGCAGAACGATCCTCCCGCCTGGCCCCATGGTCGGGGCGAAGTGATTGACCAATGTCTGAGCAGCATCGACGTGTAAACGCCACAGCGACTCGCTGCGCTGAGGGTCCAGATTGCCCAGAGTGGCGGCCGCCATTGAACCCGCGGCGTGAATGATGGCCTGCGGGGGCTCAATCTGCTCCAGCGCCGCCAGCAGCGCGCTGCGTTGGCTGACGTCGACCATCAGATGGCGAAAGTTCGGCTGTGAGAAGGGCGGCAGCGAACGGCTCATGCCGATCACCTGCCAGCCGTCCGCCAGCAACTGCCTCACCACTGCGGCGCCGATCCCGGAGCTGGCCCCGGTTACCATTGCCCGCTTCATCGCGCCTCCAGCATCTCAGCGGGGATTTTGAATACCGCCTTTCTGACCGGCGCTGGCGTCGAAACCGCACACAGCGCCTGGTGCGGTTCGCCGGGGTAAAAGACCGCGAAGTCGCCGGGACGCAGCAGAATAGAGACACTCTCCGGGGCTGGCTGACATATATAGAGGTCGGGCTTAAGCTCATTATCTTCCGGGCGCATCGCGGGAGCCATGCCCGCCTGGATCCGCTCCTCGCCGGCCAGGATGACCTGAATATCCGCCCACTGGCGATGATATTCCGTATGCCGCTCGGCGGCAGGCTGGGTTTGCACCACGCTGAGGGTGCAGAACCACGGCGCACCGTCGGGCTGGAAGCGGCCATTCTCTCTGGCACTGAGGGCAGCCAGCGAACAGGCCTCGCTGCTCAATAGCTGCTTTAACGCCGGCGGCAGACCAGCCTGCTGCAGCGCCTGCAGATTACCGATAATCATGCGCTTTCTCCTTTTACCCACTGTGGCGAGACACGAACATACTTGATCGCCTGGCGATACCAGGTGTAGGCGATATGCAAATTACCGTCTGCTCCCTGTTTGATGCTGGGGTAGGAGAACTCCCGGTTCAGCTTCTGCTCCGAATTATTGGTCATGCAGTAGCCGTCACCCTCATCGAGATTGCGCAGCCACGGCCAGCTTTCACCACCATCGGCTGAAATAGCGACGGTCATCGGCGCGCGTGGTGCGCCCCAGAAGGCGCTTTTCCCGGTCGCTTCCGGCTCCCTTCGGCCATCGTCGTCAGCAATTTCATCATACAGCGAGGCGCGGCGTTCCGTGGCGCCGGCGGCGCTCATATTATTGAACACCAGCGCCAGTTCGCCATTGTCCAGGGTGGTCGCCTGAATGGACGAGTTGTTGTTCGGAAGCGTCGTCGGTACCGGCGCAGACCAGCTCTCTCCCTGGTCGCTGGACTGGCTGAACCAGATATGATCCGCCCAGCGGCTGCGGAAGAAGGCTGCCAGTCTGCCGTCCGGAAGCGGAGTGATACTCATATGGACACAACCCAGGCTCTCCGGGACCGCCACGTCACGCCAGCTTTTTCCGCAGTCTGAAGAGATCTTCACCGCGCTGACGTCATTGTTACCCACCCATTTCTCGCCGGGTTCGGTACGGCAGTAAAAGACCGGCAGCAGCCAGTTGCCGTCAGACATAACGCTTATTGGCTGGCGAATAAAGGTACCCGGTTGATCCAGCAGCGTATCGATGGCCCCCCAGCTTCGTCCGCCATCGTGGGAGAGGCGGTAGCGCACAATGGCGGTATCCTGGTTTCCGGCAAATTGCGCTGTCCACAACAGCCACAGCACGTTATCGGGCGCCTGAAATAGCACCGGGTTTTGTTCTGAGCGGTCTGGATCATCAGATAGCTTGACTGCCTCACTCCAGCGGTCACTGCCGGGGGCTAACCGCGATCCCCAGATAGAGATATCGGCTTTTCCCTCCTGGGAGCCGCCAAACCAGACGCACATCAGGCTGCCGTCATCCAGCGGCAGCAGATTGGCGGCATGGTTCTGCGGGCAGGCGCAGGGAAGCATTGCCCATGCGATGTGTTCATCTTGCTGGTGTTGGCGAATGACGCCGTCAAAAGGCGGAATTACGGTCATGTTTTATACTCCACGTTGCTCAACTGGGGCGGGGGATGGTTGTGATTTATTTGGGATCAGGCGGTCAATCACCATGATGATGGCCGGGGTTGCCAGGGCGACATACATGTTATTGATGCCGAACGGGTCGCCGAGTAAATACCAGACGGACGTCACCACACAGGCGCCGATCAGGCCGGCATTCGCGCCCCGAGTGCTTCTGAAGAAGGGGGCATAGAAGGCGATGACCGCCACCACGGTAATGGAGAGGCGAATGGCGCGGGTAAAGAAGGAGAGTTTCAGCACCTCCGGTACCAGCAGCACAAAGATCAGCGGCAGGAAGCCGATAATTAGCGACGCCCAGCGTGTGGCTCTGAACTCCTGGTCCGGCGTTGGGTTGCGCCATGGTACGTAAAAATCCTTCACCACCAGCGAGGCAATGGCCAGGGCTACGGTACTTACGCTGACGAAAATCGATGCCACAAGTGACGTTGTCACCAGACCTGCCAGCCACGGGTTCATGTCCTGCAGAAAGACCGGGAGGGCATACAGGCTGTTGATCTCGGGATGCAGGTATTTCGCCGCGACGCCGATAATGGCGATGGCAAAGGCGATAGGCAGGCAGAAAAAGAAGGCGATCCAGGTGGAGCGTTTCGCTGAACGAACGTCTTTGGTTGAGCTAATGGCCTGAATGACAAACTGGGTGCAAAAAATGGAGCCGATAGTGCCGATGAGCCAGGCGAAGATCGTGCCAGCACCAATGTTGCCATCCCATGTCCAGTAATAATCCGGCATCTTCTCCATCATCGGCGAGAAGCCGCCGGTTTTGGACAGGGCAAAACCCAGAATGATCAGCAGACCGGCGTATTTTAACGCGCTGTGTAACATGGTGACCCAGGCGACGCCCTTCATGCCGCCGAACGCGAAATAAAAGGTACTCACAATGGCGGTAATAAAGGCGGCTACCGGTAAATTCACTTTTAATACGGTGGAGATGGCTGCGGCACCGCTGACGTAGTTACCCACGTTAACCAGCAGCAGCGCATAAATCATAATCAGGGAGATAATATTTTTGGTACTGTTGCCATATTTTTCAGCGATGGCGCCGGAAATGGTGATTTTTCCGGTGTTATAGATGCGTTTCACCAGGATTAAACCGAACAGCGGAAAGCCGATGGCTGCCCCCAGCACGGACCACGAGGCGGCAATTCCGCTCTCAAAGGCGGCCTGGGCAGTACCGATGGTCGATTTGGCGCCAATATATTCTGACATCAGTAATATACCGACAATAAAGGCCGGCATGGCGCGCGAGCCTTCCATAAAATCCCCGGAATTTTTACTACGAATACGGAATGTCAGCCAGGTGGTAAACAGAATATAGGCAATAACAATGCCGACAATAATAAAGGTATCTTCAGCGGTAAAATGATTCATCTTAGCCTCTCTCTGGGCGTACGAATCCTGGGCACGGCGGTACCCGGTCTGTTTTATTAAAAAAGCGCAGCAAGTATTACGCTAAATAACGAGCGATGATGTCGCGTATCTGCTGCAGCTGTTGGTCACTGAACTGCACCGCGTAGCGGCTGTCGCCCACCTCATGACCCATCAGTTGCAGGGCTTTTTTCACTGCCGCGGGTGAGAACGCCACCTTATACAGATCGGTGCGCAGGCCCGTCACGCGCTCCTGCGCCTGGCGCGATCCGGCAATATCTCCGGCGTGAAACAGCGACCAGATCGCGTTGATTTCAGCGGGGGCGACGTTGGCAAGCCCTGAGATGCAGGCCGAACAGCCGTCGACATACCCCTGATGGATAAGGGAGTCCGGCCCGTTCAGAACGTCGAAACCGTCAATGTCGCGTACCGCGTCAAGAAAGCCTTTCAGGCTATCGTAGCTGCCGGCGCTGTCCTTAATGCCGACGATATTCTCGTGTCGGGCCAGCTGGCGTGCCGTCTCCGGAGCAATGGTGTTCCCGGTGCGGGCGGGAATGTTATAAAGAAAAAGCGGGACGCTCAGCGCGTCGGCGATCGCCGTATAGTGGTTAATCAGCTCTTCCTGCTTCAAGGGTACGAACCACGGGGTAATGGCCGATACCGCGTCAACCCCGAGGCGGGCGATCTGCTGGCCCAGCCGGCGAGTCTCACGGGTGGAAATCTCCCCGATATGCGCTACCACCGGCGCGCGTCCGGCGGCTTCTTCCACGCAGGTTCTGGCGACGGCGATCTTCTCCTCCTCATTGAGGACAAAAAACTCGCCATTGGTGCCGCCGCAGAAAATCCCGTTGCCTGCGGCGAGCTGGCGCTGCACCTGCTGGCGTAGCGCTGGCAGGTTAAGGGCTCCCTCGGCGGTAAAAGGGGTGACGATGGCGGTGAGTACGCCGCTAATGGCTCTCCTCATTTTCTTTCTCCTGTTAGGCATGTTCTGGAAACAGCGTTTGATAGATAGCCGCAATCTCTTCGCGGCTGACGCTGCAGGGGGCGTTGTTCATCAGGCGCTTGACGTTTTGCGCCGCTGCGCTGAGAGCAGGGATGCTCTCCCTGGGCACGCCGAGCGCGGCCAGGTTGTCCGGCAGGGGCAGTCGTTTCACCAGCGCCGCCAGCCACGCGACCAGCGCATGGGATTTCTCTTCCTCACTGAGCGTGCGATCTGCGTCGGGGATCAGATCCCAGACCTGAGCGAATTTTGCCACCGCGTAGGGGCGGACCACCCGCATGCAGGGCGCCAGCAGAATGGCGTTAGCCACCCCGTGCGGCAGGTGCCAGGTACCGCCAAGCGGATAGGAGAGCGCATGCACCAGATGGGTGCCGGCATGGTTGATCGCCGCGCCGCCGTACCACGAGGCCCAGAGCATCTCCAGCTTCGCCGTCAGATCCTGCGGCTGATCCACCGAGCGTTCGATATGCCGCACCAGCTTGTGTAAACCGATTAACGCCGCGTTGTCGCTCACCGGATTGGCGACGGTGGAGGTAAAGCACTCCAGCAGATGACACAGGGCATCGATGCCGGTCGACGCCGCGATGCTGGCCGGCATGCTGGTGGTCAGCTCCGGCAGCAGGGCGACATAGTCCGGCAGCAGCACCGGGGAGATGATCCCCACTTTGGTCTGCTGCTCGGGGATCGCCAGAATGGCGTTCGGCGTCGCTTCGGAGCCGGTGCCGGCGGTGGCCGGGATCAACAATGAGCTAATCCGTCGTTGCGGCAACTCGCCTGCCAGCATGGCCGTCAGAGAGGGCGCCTCAGTATGCAGGAGCACCGAGAGCAGTTTCGCCACATCCAGTACGCTCCCCCCGCCGATGCCCACGATCATCTGGGGCTGACTGGCGCCCAGTTGGCTGACAATCTGCGCCACATCGTGATGGCTGGGCTCTGCCGGTACTGTGTCAATGACCTCAACCTGACGCCCTTCGGCCGCCAGCAGGCGATGGATCGCCCGGGTCGCTTCCAGCGCGCCAACGTTCTGGTCGGTCACCAGCAGGATGCGGGTTTTACCTGACAACAGCGGGAGCAGGGCCGTTGAGGCGCCCGCCCCGCTGATGATTGTGCTGTGTATCGTCGCCACGCGTTTCTCCTTGGTAGTAATTGATTGAATTCAATCATTCATGAATCGTGTCACTCGTCTGGTGGGGAAAAGTTATAATTTATACGGCAGTTTAATAACTTGAGCTTGCTCACATTTAATCAAATATGATTGAATATAATCAGTTTCAGATTTTCATCGACCACAAGGCAGAACAATGAACGATGGTAATAACCAGGTGCTGGTGCTGGCAGATGACTTTACGGGAGCCAATGACGCCGGTGTCAGCCTCGCGGAGGCGGGCATGTCGGTGGAAGTGGCCTTCAGCGCCGGGCAACCATCAACCGCCCGGGCGTTAATTCTCAACAGCGACAGCCGGGCAATGAGCGCCGCCGCCGCGGCGGACAAGGTCACCGGTCTGCTGCGCGGCGCGGCAAGATTTGTCCCGCACTGGCAGGTAAAGAAGATCGACTCCACGCTGCGCGGCAACCTTGGCGGCGAACTGGAGGCAATGATGGCGGCGCACGGCTGCCGGCTGGCGGTGGTGGCCCCGGCGTATCCGGCGGCCGGGCGGCATACCCGGGACGGGCGCTGCTATGTGCATGGGGTGGCCCTCGATCAGACCGAATTTGCCAGCGATCCGAAAACGCCCGTGAGCCGGGCGGAGATTAGCGAAATTATCGCCATGCAGAGCCGTCTTCCCTGTCTGACGTTGAACGCTGCCCAGCTTCCGGAGGCATTAGCGACGGCGGGCGAGGAGAAGCGAGTGTTGATTGTCGACGCCTGGGAAGACAGCCATCTGGACCAGGTGATCGACGCCGTTGCACCCCATGCGCGGGAGACCCTGCTGGTCGGCTCGGCGGGACTTTGCGAGGCGCTGGCGCGCCGCCTGCGCCGCTGCGAGCAGGGGCCGCTACTGGCGCTGGTTGGTTCGATGAGCGAGATGGCGCAGCGCCAGGTCGCTGCGCTGCAGGCTCATTCCCGAGTGAGAAAGATCGAAATAGATGTCGAACAGGCCTTTAGCAGATCGCCGAAGGAGGAAGCCTCGCGGATCGCCGAGGTGCTGCGTGAGGGTCATCACTGCGTGGTGACCACCCGCCCGAATAACGCCGCCCGGCACGGGATTGAAGCCCAGTGTAACGAACGCGGTCTCAGCCGCGCAGCCTACGGGGAGCACATCTGCGCCTGGCTTGCCGACGTCACGGCGCAGGCGGTGGCGCTGTGCCCACCGGGCGCCCTGTACCTCTCTGGCGGCGATGTAGCCATCGCCGTCGCGCACGCGCTCGGCGCCACCGGATTTCAGATCCGTGGGCGGGTGGCGCAGTGTGTGCCTTACGGGCACTTTCTCGGCGGTCGCTGGTCACGGCCGGTGATGACCAAAGCAGGGGGATTCGGCACCGACACTACGCTGTTAAATGTTGTGAATTTTATTGAGGAGAAACTGAGTGTCTAACATGATTGCAGTGACAATGGGCGACCCGGCAGGGATTGGTCCGGAGATTATTATCAAATCCCTCGCCGAAGGGGCGCTGAGCGGCGCGCCGGTGGTGGTGGTGGGCTGCGCGCAGACGCTGCGGCGGATCCTGGCGCTGAATATTACGCCGCGGGCGGAGCTGCGCATCATTGACCATCCCGCCGAGGCGAGTTTTTCCCCAGCGACCATCAACGTTATTGATGAACCGCTCAGCGACCCGCAGGGGCTGCGCCCTGGCGAAGTTCAGGCCCAGGCAGGGGACCTCGCGTTTCGCTGCATCAGGCGGGCGACCGCGCTGGCGCTGGACGGCGCGGTCGCGGCCATCGCTACCGCGCCGCTAAATAAAGAGGCGCTGCATCTCGCCGGGCACGCTTTCCCCGGCCATACCGAACTGCTGGCCCACCTGACGCAGACCACCGATTACGCCATGGTGCTCTATACCGAGAAGCTCAAGGTTATCCATATCACCACCCATATCGCCCTGCGCCAGTTCCTCGATACCCTCAACCAGCCGCGAATCGAGACGGTGATTGGCGTAGCGGATCGGTTTTTGCGCCGGGTCGGCTATCAGCGTCCGCGCATAGCGGTTGCCGGCGTTAACCCGCACGCCGGGGAGAACGGCCTGTTTGGCGATGAAGAGATCCGCATCGTCGCCCCGGCGGTCGCCGCCATGCAGGCGCAGGGGATAGAGGTCACCGGCCCCTGTCCACCGGACACGGTGTTTATGCAGTGTCACGAAGGTATGTACGACATGGTGGTGGCGATGTACCACGATCAGGGGCATATCCCGCTGAAGCTGCTCGGGTTCTATGATGGGGTGAATATCACCGCCGGGCTGCCGTTTATCCGTACCTCAGCGGATCATGGCACCGCGTTTGATATTGCCTGGACAGGTAAAGCGAAGTCTGAGAGCATGGCAACCTCCATTGAGCTCGCCATGCACATCGCGCAGGAATAACATGAAGGGATATAACCGGTTAGAGCAGATTATGGACTTCCTGAAAAGCCATAATCTGGTGACAGTCGACCAGCTGGTGGCGGCGACCAACGCTTCGCCGGCCACCATTCGTCGCGACCTGATCAAACTCGATCAGGAAGGGGTGATCAGCCGTACACATGGCGGGGTGACGCTGAACCGGTTTATTCCTTCCCAGCCGACGACGCTGGAGAAAGCCCAGCGCAGTCCGCTGGAAAAGCAGGCTATCGCCAGCGCGGCGGCCGCGCTGGTGAAGGCCGGCGACGCGATTGTGCTTGACGCCGGCACCACCATGATTGAGCTGGCGCGGCAGATCACCCATCTGCCGCTGCGGGTGATCACCAGCGATTTACATATCGCGCTGTTTTTGTCGGAATTTAAGCAGATAGAAGTGACGATTATCGGTGGGCGCATCGATGACAGCAGCCAGTCGTGCATCGGCGATCACGGCCGCCGCCTGCTGCAGACCATCTGGCCGGACCTTGCCTTCGTCAGTTGCAACGGCTGGGACCTCGAGAAGGGGATCACCGCCCCGACGGAGGAGAAGGCTGCCCTGAAACGTGATCTGATGGCTAATGCCCGGCGGCGCATCCTGCTGGCGGACAGCTCCAAATACGGCGCCTGGTCACTGTTCAATATTGCCCCGCTGGAGTCGTTGACCGATATCGTCACCGACGCCCATCTGCCGGAGGCGACCCGCGAGGCGCTGGTGACCCTTTCCCCACAGCTGATCATTGCTGACTGACTTGCAGGCTGCCGTCAGGGCAGACGGGCGATATTGGCCTTGATCACCGCTATCGACTGACTGAACTTCGCCTGCTCCTCGGCGGCCAGCTGCAGTTCAATAATCTGCTCCACGCCACCCTGGGCCAGCACCGCCGGCACCCCAGCCGCCGCGCCGCTGACCCCGTATTCACCGTCAAGAATGCAGGAGACCGCCAGCGCGCGGTGGCTGCCGGTGAAGATATTGCGGCAGATCTCGGCGATGGTGCCTGCCACGCCATATTCGGTGCAGCCTTTACCCGCGTAGATCTCAAACCCCAGTTTTCGTACTTTTTCGGCCATTGCCTCGCGGTCGAGCGGGTGGCCAGTGCGCTGCTGGTAGAGGTCGGCGATCGGCGAGCCATACACCGAGGAGTGTGACCATACCGGAAACTGGGTATCGCCATGCTCGCCGAGGATAAAGGCGTCGATGCTCTGGGCGCCAATATCCAGTTCCTGCGCCAGCAGGCGACGCAGGCGGGTGGTATCCAGCCAGACGCCGGTGCCCAGCACCTGACTGCGCGGCAGGCCGGAGAGCTGCCATACCTGCCAGGTGATGATGTCGCAGGGGTTGGTGGCCACCAGAAAGATGCCGTTAAACCCGTTGGCCATCATCGTCGGCACAATACTTTTCACAATCTTCGCCGTCGTGGTCAGTTCATCCAGCCGACTCTGACCGGGGCGCAGCGCACCGCCGGAAACGGTGATCACCGCGATATCGACATCAGCGCAGTCGCTGGCTTCCCGGGTGGAGATGGTCATCATCCCCGGCAGATAGGCCGCGGCATCGCTGAGATCCTGGGCATGGGCCTCGGCACGCTGTTGGTTAAGGTCGACGAGGATCAGCTCCTCGCAAATGCTCTGGTTGAGGAGGGCGTAGGCCGCCGACGCGCCGACATTGCCGGCGCCAATAATCATCACTTTACGGGCTTTGGTGTGCATATTCAGATCTCAAGTACGAACGGCAGGGGATAAAATTACTGTGTTTCAG
>OLFS01002531.1_pt1 | contig 11151 bp, 3 predicted proteins | sample 1605491 | NCBI WGS metagenome assembly OLFS01 (sample SAMEA3888921, study PRJEB22519) | human gut metagenome | biome: human gut; feature: human-associated habitat; material: faeces | place: Denmark | collected 2011 | reverse complement strand
ATCCCCCATCATATAAGCAAATAAATTGTTAACAAACTTTTCATATGATTCGGTTGTATAATATGGTTGATCTAAATGAATTCCTCCATCTGTAGGATGTACCTCATTATCTGCAGTAAAATAATATTCATGATAATCTCTCTCATATCGCATCAATGCATAATAATAAGCAGCCTTTTTTCTAAGTTGATGTAATTTTTCAGGCTCAGATAAATTATCGACATTCGCGATTAAAACTGCAAAATCATTATTAAGATTTTGCCTATCCTCATGCTCCAACCAATTCTTCTCTCTTGCAATTGAAGAAACCGCTACTCCAACATCATTTCCAACGGCTTTTCCTATTACTAAACTAAATATCTTCCCTAAATCTTTATTCTTAGTATTATTTAAAAGGATATTAGCACTTGCAGCATTGAAACCATTAAAACCTCCATTACCAGATGTCTTTGCAATAAAAGCACCAAATCCCGAATGCAAAAGTAATCTATAAACGCCATTTTCATCCCATTTGTTATATTCTTTCAAAAGGCTTTCTGCTTTAGCTTTATCATTTTTTCGTTTTGCATCTATAATTTGATTTAATAATTGTGTCTGCTGGTGTGTTGAAATATCACCAATTAATTTATATCCATGATTTGAAATTTTTGTTAATAGAATTTGTTTTTCTTCTACTGTCTTCTTGTCAAAAATTGGTGCTAATTTATTAAGTGCTTGTTCTGTATCATGATTAATCTTTTCTAAAGATTCTCTCTCAGCAATTTCAATGATACCTTCACTGATAGCAGAATGAGTAGTTGATTTAGAATTACCTTTTACAGGAATCCCCATTTTAGGGCTACCGGTAATACCTATTGGATTATTTTTAGAGCGTTTAGTCGTAGATAAACTATATCCAGATGTCTTAGCTGAATAGGATGCTTCATTTTGAATATCATTCATTTTTAAAGAATTAGAGGATAATTTATTCCTTGATTTATCAAGACTACCTTTAATTATACCACCTGTAAGTGTAGTTGCATGATTTACCTGTACATTATATCCACCATCACCTGCGTATATACCAGCCTGGTTTGTAACACTTGCATAGTGACTGTCTGTAGTTCCTCTCGAATTATCAAATCCAATTCTCGCAGGTCCACTCATTCCATAGGATACAGATATACCTTTATTTTTACTTATTTTATGGTAGTCATTTGTATCTTGTAAACTTTCAATTTTCAAATCATGTCCAACTTTTGTAGTTACACTTTCACCGATAACCTTAGAACCAATAATTTCTGTATTATTTCCAGAAACAGTATTTACTTGTTTACCAAGAATAACGGTTCCTGTATGTGTCTTAGTTGTCTCTAATGCATTTTCTTTACCTTTATACACATTAGCATCTAAACCAATAACACCACTTCCATGTGGACTTACAGTTGCACCTATTGACCAACCAGAAGATGTATAATCATCGTGTTGAACTATTGTATTGGTCCCAGCATCCATTCGAAGAATATTAGATGCATTTACATTAACGACCGGAGCCTCAACTGTACTTCCTGTAATATGTATATTACCTTTAGACATATCATTACTGTTAGCCAAAATATCTACTTTTGTTTTACTAGCTAAAGAACTACCAATATATTGTTCTTCATTTAACTCATTTCGTTGTTTAAATTTACTAGAGCCTATAGATACGTTGATATTTAGAAGACTATCTTTTCGAGCTCGTTCGTGTTTATATTTTTGTTCTTTATCTGTTGCATTTTGTACATCTGGATGTACCGCATTTTCAATTTCTGGATGTTCTATTTGATAACTCTTATTTAATTCATTAGCTTTACTTAAAACCTCTCTTTCTTTATCTAATAAATTAACAGGTTTAATCTTACTATAAGCCTTGGCATCATTATAAGCATGTTTTATGCTATTGGCTGCTTCACCATATTCAAATGCAGATAGCACACTAGTTTTTCTACTGTTAGCGCGTTTGCTAAGTTGTTGAGCTGTGTTCAAAGCAGATACTACTTGCCCACCAACACTAACCGTTAATCCAGATCGTTTTTCTTCATGCGTTTGTACTACATGTGATGAGTTATGTTTACCATCAATGTCAACATCCGCAGCAGTTAAGGATACTGGACTATTGCTAAAATAGTTAGTCGTTGTGCTATGTATAGTATCTCCAGCAGTAACATTAATCACCCCATTAGTAGAGGCAATATTACTCGCTTCTTGTGTAGTATAACGACCATCATATGTGTCAGTGATTTTTTTACTACCAATAGTAAATCCTAAGCCAGCTCCCATAAGACCTTTTTTCTTACTATGTTGATATGTATCATTGCGACTGCTATCTTCTGCAGAATTTGTGCGTACCTTATTACCAGCAGCTATAGCTACATCACCTGTGCCTAGCACATTAGAACCAGTGACATTTACATCATGGTTAGCTCCTACTTGAATTGTATTGCCACCAATAGTGGATGCTACCACACCCGTATGCTCATAATCTTTACGAATCGTATTAACTGTACGAGATAATAGCCCTTTTTCCTTGTACTGTAGTCCATATTGATCACGGCTATAGGTATTCCCATTTTCAATATTCACATCATTACCAGCAGCTATAGTTGTTACGCCATGCTCACTATTTATTACACCTTGACGGATATTGACATCATTCTTGGCGGCTACTGTTACATTACCGTCACCTAAAATTTGTGTACCAATTTCAGTACCTCTATCTGTGCGAAGATAATTTGCAGCATTTAATGTCATATCTTTCTTGGCACTTAATTTTTTAGTATCCAAATTAACGGTATTTGCACTAGTAATAGAGATGGTACCTTCTTCTCCACCTGTAATAACAGCACCAGTTAGATGTACATCCTTATTACTATGAATGTCTATGGTCCCTTTAGGATTTGATACGCCAATACGCCCTTGTTGCATAAGTACATCTTGATTAGCTAATTTGTGTGTAGCTGCCTCTACGCTTATGTCATTATTAGCACGTAATATAACACTATCATTACCATGAATAGCACCAGTATTTCGAATAGAATCCGTAGCACCAATAGCTACAGTATTCGCATTAAATCGACCTGTATTATCCACTGTATTTGCCTGTACTACAATGGAGTCAGCCATCATATTACCACTATTCTTAAATGTACTATCCGTATTAGCGATAATGGATTTACCACTTACAACAGCGCCCATAGCATCAATTTGATTAGCCGATTGTTTAGCTAAATACACCTTAGGATACAATACTTGTTGTGGTTGTCCATTTACAACAATAGTTTTTGATTCAAGCCATACCATATCTGTTGTAATGGCTTTCATTTGTTCTTCTGATAAGGTAATGCCAGGCGTCAACTTATATTTTTTACCATATGAAATACCAGCTTCGAGTAATGCTTTATATTCGCTTTCGTTATCTGTATAACCCTCTAAATATGGTTTACCAGTAGCAGATAAAATTTGTGAATTAATCAGTCCTTGTTCATAGAATCCATCACCTAGGCGCTTCATTCTTCGGTCTGGGTCATTAGACAACACATTTAGCATATATTCAGATGATACAAATTTCTTACGATTTGTAAAAGCACTATCTGTTTCAATTAATGCATTCGCTGTTATATCAGGATGAATATTATAAATTGCCTGTGTTGGTAATTTCAATCCTTCAATCGTTACATTTCCAATACTAGACTTTCCTTGATTACCTGTGCCAAACGGATCAAGACTATCATTTACTTTACGTTTATTGGCCTCAGCGATGGTATCCTCAGCATGTTCCTGTATTGTACCAATGGGTTGTATATTTTGCTCTTCTATGGAAGGCGTCATAAATACTTCTGGCTCCCAATATCGGCGCCATTTATACCTATAACCATGAGCTTTATGAACTCGTTTCGCTTCACTAACTTGTGTTGTCCCTGTTTTGAACACCTTATCACTGGTTTTATCACTGATAGTCTCATGTGCGCCATTAAATATAACTTGTCCAGCAGATGCAATTTTGCTATTTATATTAGATGAAGCGCCATTGATAACTATATTGCCACCAGCAGAAATAACCCCTGGTTGATTATTCGTAACTTCTGTATGGGTATGCTCCTCTTCACTTCGAATCAATGTAAAGTTTTTTACAGGTGGAACGCCCTTATCTACCATTTTAATCGTACCATCAGCTTGTTTCACTGGTACTTTATGAGCCACTCCATAGCCACCTTTTCCTGTATAGCCAGGGAATTCAGAGACATCAAAGATTTGATTTTCTTCTGGATGATTTTTATCATCAACCTTAAGTTTATCACCATGCTTTGTAATACCATCCGAAACACGCTTCATGCCAAAGCTTGCATTATCATTAACAAGATTAGACGTTGTTAGAGTCATCTCTCCACCTGATTGAATGGTAGCGCCCTTATTTTCAATGACATGAGAGCCTGTTAGATTCATCGTATTTCCACTATACAATAAAGCATTTCCATTATTATGGATTTCATTAGCTTGTATATCCATATGGTCACGACTCGCAATTGTACCAGACTTATGACTATCTAATTCCTTTTGTACTTTAGTCATTGCTTCTTGCGCTTTATCATAAGTCTTAGTTAGCTCTTGTATACGATTGCGATGTGCTTGCAACTCTTCTTTAGACTTATAAGCTGTTATATCTGCATTCCACTCTTTATCAAGCGCCTCTTTAGCTTGTTTTAAAACATCTGCAGCACTTTTATATCTTGCTTCAATAGTTGCATCCGTATGATTAGATACAGTATCCGCTTTAATAGACACAGTATTGCCATATATACGACCATTTTCAGCATTATCTACCGATGTTGCACGAATATCTGTAGTACCATTTGAGTTTACCAAACCATGATTAGTCATAGACGATTGACTTTCAATAGCTAAGCCGTTATCACCTTGCACAACACCATCTTGTCCCACTGAAATAGCATGACCTGATATAGACGTCTGACCATTACTTGTTATTCCGCCATCCACTTGAATCATACCATCCGCACTAATATTAGTCGCATGAACAGAACTTAATGTACCTTTAACATTAACACCAAGCCCATCATTGGTTCCTTTCATGGTAATAGAGTTAGCATACATACCACCAATAGCAGATACATCTAAACCAATTTGATTAGAGGAACCCAATGCCTTAGATTCTAAAGACTTGGCATCTATTATATTTTTACCTGTGCGAGTCTCTACTGCATTAGCCCATACACCTGCGTTTACTTGAGCGGCTTCTGTTAAAATTTGTAAGGAGTTAGATTCTTTTGCATTAAGGCCCTTTCCATTAATAGCAATAGAACCTTGTTCTACCCGATAGGTATTAAGATTTCCATTAGGGTCATATTCAGGCTTACCAGTCGTTAATACAGCACGGTCAGTATTTATAAAACCGCCACCATCTACAGTTATTCCATTGGGATTAGCTACAACAACTGATGCTTTACGTCCAGCCACCTCAATAAAGCCATTCATGTTAGTAGGATTATGAGATGTGACCTCATTTACTATAACCGAGGCAGATCCACGCATCATATTAGCATTACCTGGCACATACCCAGCTAAGCTCGTATTCGCCATTTGATATGAATTATTTAAAATCACACCATTTTGTGGCACATTAAAATTTGTATAATCATTGCGAGATACACCACCTGCCGTAGGTCCTGCAATATTGACTAATGTAATACCGTTTGCCGCTTGTCCTACTTGTGCTTGTCGATGTTGAGGCGCATTACGATCTACCTCTATAGGATTTTCTGCATAAGCCAAAGGAACTACTAAAGGATCCATAACCATGAGGCCCATTGTAAGCCAAACAGCAATTTTATATTGTAATCGTTTTTGTTTCATAAATTCTCTCCCAAACTATATATATGAGATATAACAGCAATTTACTAAAATCTAAATCCCGCTTGGAATCCTGCTGCTATATGATTTGTTTTATAACCTTCCGATTTATATAACGGCATACCAACAAAGGCATCATAAAATATTCCAGACTTAAATTGGCCTCTCATACCAATGGCTGTACCGGCAATAAACCGACCTGTCAATACATCGGTACTAGGTCCATATACGGCACCAAAATCTATATTGGCATATATACTTGATTTCCATTTTGGTATATAACTAGCTACTTCATTTCGCATATACCAACCACTCTCAGCCATCAACGTATGCTCACCATCAAATCCTTGTACGGTATATCGATTGCCAAGGCTAATCATATCTCGTGAGTATAATTGCTTGCCACCTAATGTCCATTGCCCATAAAATGATGTTGTAATACTTGCAGGACGGTGGCCCCATGTACGTGGCATTTGATAATCTACATCTAATAATAGTTGTGTATAACGCGTTGTTGGTGCACCATATCCATAATCAGGTTGTGATCCAAACCAACCAACACCTTTTTTTATAGCGACACGAGAAAAGATAGTATTTTGTTTACGATACCGTCGTTCTGAAAGACCTAATTCCAATGATGCTGTATTCGCTCTCTGTACTTCGATTTCCACATCATTAATATAATTCTTGGAATTACGTTTAGATATCGTTATATCCCAACTCCGTTTAGTTGTTCGACTGCGATGAAATACATGATTCCATGTTCCTCTAAATGTCTTAGCTCGACTAGAACTAATGAATGGATTTGCCATAGTATGTATCGTTTGATGATATTTCATATTACTATATGAAACAGAAAACGTATCTTTACCTCGTGGAATCGAGTAAGAAATACTATGGTTTTTAGTACCCTTGACTTCGCCATCTCGAGCTCCATCCTGATTTAAACTCACTTGAAAGGTATCATTAGCATTGAATAATCGATCAATGCCTATAGAAGTCGTCCACTGCAGTTTTCCAGTATCTTTTAATCCAGAATCATCAATAGACACTATGCCATGAATTGGAGGCTTTTTAGATGTTTGCAATATAATAGTAGAATATAACGGTTTTGACCCAGCTTCTAACTCAACAGCTACTGATTGGGATCCAATTCGTCGCATCTGTTCTAAGCCTTGCTCAATATCTCGAATATTTAATATATCCCCTTCTCGTAATGGAAATGCATTATGCCAAGGTAAATGTGGTAAATCTGGCCGATACATAATAGCTTCAATTCGTCCAATTTGTAAATTAAACTGCAATTGTCCCGTGGCAAGGGATTGTTGTGGAATTCCCACTTTAGATGTAACAAAACCATGCGATAGTAATGAATTATTTAATTGAGTCGATAACCCATTAATATCCTCAATAGATAACTTACGATTAATATATGGTTTTATTTCTTTTCTCAGAAACGAGAATGTCTGAGGAACATCAAGTAATATATCCTGACCTTTTGATTGATAATATAAGGGACCCTTAATCAGTCTCGTACTATATGGCGCAGAATTATCTATCGAAGAATTCGAATGTCCAACGTCTTCAGCTAACCGTATCTGTGTAATATAAAAAGACGGCGAAACACTCATAGGTCCTGATGCAGGTCTTGGTGTCTTACCGTCTGTATTAGATGATATATGTTGCCATTGTATCCGTTCTTCTCCTAATCGTGCCTCTCTCGCTTCTTGACTAGCTCTTGCTCTATCTAGTTGTTCTTGTGTGTCTATAGGATTAGCACCATGTCCCTGTAAAGGTATCACACATGCTAGCCCTAGATACAATAGTACCGCTCGCTTAATCATATATTTCCTCTCTAAACAAAACATAAACTCATATTTTATATTTTATTATGTTTTTTTTTTCGAAAGTCAATAGAAGATTTAACAAAAAAGGTGTACTACCTCTAAGCAGTACACCTTTCAGTATAATATTTATTTAATTACGCTTTCACCACAACAGATACGCCATCAGGAATAACTGTAATACTTGCATCTTTTCCTTTTAATTCCAAAGCCTTATTCAATGCTTCATCAAAGGTTGTAGCATGTTGCAAATGCATGTCTGTAAGCATCTTAGGGTCGCATTGGTCTGTTACAACGATAACTGTAAATTGATCTAGAATACGAGCTAAGATTTGCATTTCCCATTGGTCTGGAATTGTTTCATTACGAGGAACCTTAGCAATGCGGTCTAGTAATTCACGAGGTGTTTTGGCATTTTTAAGGTTTTCGTATAGAGATTCCCCACCATGACCATCATTACAAGCGGCAATCATGATAATCACACCATCTTTTTTACAAGATGCTTCGGCAGCGGTCATGCCTTTTACAGCTTGATATACGTTTTGGTCTAATGGATAACCACCATTTGTAGTGATAACGATATCTGCTGGTACAGCTTTCACACTAGCTAGTTCAGATACAAAAGCACAGCCAGTTTCATGAGCCTCTTCCATATCACCAGCAAAGGCATTGATAATATGTTTTTCCGCATCGATGACAACATTTAAAATAAATGCCAATTTTGCAGTACGACCAGCGTATACCATATCCTTATGAATTGGATTGTTCTCGATAATACCTGTACGAGCATAGGGGCTGTTGATAAATTCAGCACAGTGATTTGCCATTACAGTCACTTCGGAAGCAATACCTGGCAATACGCTTTTTCTACCGCCAGAGAAACCAGCAAAGAAATGTGGTTCAATGAAACCTTCAGAAATTAATAACTCCGTTTCCACAGCTAATTTGTTGATGATGCAATCCCCACCGGATGGCAATACGCCTATTTTAGTCATTTGACTAGCATCACCAGAGATATGGTTTACAATCTTTTCATTGGCTACGATTTCAGGACCAAATTTATCTACCATTTCTTCATGTGTAGTAGGTCGATGGAAACCAGTAGCTAGTAAAATAGTAATATCAATGGATGGATTAGCTTCACGAATACGGCGAAGTAGAATTGGCATCGTAATTTTGCTAGGCACTGGACGCGTATGGTCACTTGTGATGATGACCATGTTGGATTTACCCTTAACCAATTCTTCCAAGCGTTGGCTACCGATAGGATTATCTAGTGCATGTTCTACCAATGCCTCTTGTGAAAGCTCAGCCTTATAAGAATGGGCTTTAGATTCTAATACACCTACTATATTTTGATCAGGAATATTGATATCTACAAATCCTTTTGCATAGGGTACATTAAATGTTTTCATGGGAATCACTCCTTAACTTAACACTAACAAACTATAAATAACCCGCTACGACAAATCAATCCTCCTTCTTACGCAATTGTCGTTTAAGGTCTAACAAACTCATATCATTTTGCTTAGCAATAGTAGCCAGTGAATCATATTCATATTTATGTCTCTTTACACCAAATCCACTGCTTGTTTTAAAAACAATTCTATTGCCTTCCCAATCTATGTCTCCTGTAGACCGGTTCAAAATATATCGATTACAGCGATGGTATCGAATACCAAGGCTCGTAGTATGTCTAAATATTAAATCTCGCACCTTATCCATGTCGCCTTCCTTACAAAGGACCGTCAGCATCGTACCAGGTCGTTGTTTTTTCATCATAATCGATGTGGTAAACACGTCTAGTGCTGGTGAAAGTAATAACTGTTCTACTGCATAGCCGATTTCTTCTGGCGTCATATCGTCGAGATTACAAGACATTTCAATGATTATATCTTCTAAATCATTGTTTATTTCAACAAAGGCGCGAATACAATTCGGTCTTTCAAATTGTTTCGTACCAAATCCATAAGATACCTTTGTTGGTGTCATAACAGGCATATGGCTAAAGGCTGTACCAAAATACTTAGCTAACGCTGCGCCTGTAGGCGTACATAGCTCACCCTTAATCTGATAATCTGCGTACATTGGAATACCCGCTAATAACTCCATCGTTGCTGGTGCTGGCACAGGTAGTTCTCCGTGAGCACAGTGAACCGTGCCAGTTCCTACATGTATAGGAGAGATAATAATCTCATCAAACTTCAATGCCTCTAAGAGTACACAAACGGCCACAATATCTGCAATAGCATCGAGCATGCCCAGCTCATGGAAATGAATTTGCGTCACTGTAGATTTATGAACCTTGGCCTCCGCTTGAGCTACCAGATTATATACGTTTATAGCATTCTGTTTACACGTATCGGAAATAGATAAGCTATTAATTATATCCGTTACACCTTGTAAGCCTCGACCATGTACATGATGTTCACTATGTATATGGTAATCTGAATGTTCTTCATGCGTATCTGTCTCACCATGTTCAGACTCTTCTATACCATTAATGGTAACCGCTACCCGATAACCTTGTAAGCCCTTATCTTCTTTCGGAATAAGTGTATAGGTAACATTAGGTATCCCTATTTGATTAAGTCGTTCTATCCATATTTTAGGGTTATCTACTAAACCGAGCAATGTCGCGGTCAGCATGTCTCCTGCAATGCCCATTTGACAATCTAAAAATAATCGTTTCATTTACTTTCACCTATATGATTAATCATATTCGCCGTATAAGCAGCACCAAATCCATTGTCTATGTTGACAACCGTAACACCGCTAGCGCAGGAATTGAGCATCGATAATAACGCCGTAACACCACCAAATGCCGTTCCATAACCAACACTAGTTGGTACGGCGATAACAGGTACATCCACAAGGCCCCCAACAACACTTGCTAAGGCCCCTTCCATGCCGGCAATGACAACGATAACCTTAGCAGACATAATAGTATCTAAATGTTGTAACAAACGATGAATACCCGCCACACCTACGTCATAAATTCGATTGACTGTATTGCCGTAAAACTCAGCTGTAATTGCACATTCTTCAGCCACTTTATAATCACTTGTACCGCCGGTAACAATAGCTATACTTGATTCTGTTTTCTTCGTAGGCATATCACCAACGTAGCCGATATGAGCATCCTTGATATATGTCAAGGAATGGTGTTCTTGAACCTCTGCAGCCACATCAGGTGCTAATCGTGTAATCAATATATGACCTTGCCCATTAGACTGCATGGAAGAGATAATACCCACGATTTGTTCACTAGTCTTACCAGCACCATAAATAACCTCTGGTACACCTTGTCGTAATTGACGATGTAAATCTACGTTTGCATACCCTAAATCCTCTATCGGTTTCATCTTTAGCTTTAATAAGGCTGCATCCACATCTACCTGTCCATTTTTTACTTGCTCTA
>OLFS01002515.1_pt1 | contig 11232 bp, 9 predicted proteins | sample 1605491 | NCBI WGS metagenome assembly OLFS01 (sample SAMEA3888921, study PRJEB22519) | human gut metagenome | biome: human gut; feature: human-associated habitat; material: faeces | place: Denmark | collected 2011 | reverse complement strand
TGACTGTTGCTGAAAAACAGATAAATCAGTGATAGTAATATCCTTTGTTAACTCCCCTAAAGCTTGCTTCATAAGACCAATCTCCTCGGCTAAAAGACAAAGGTGCTCCTTAAATTTAGGATTTTCCTGAGATAAGGTAGGAAGATAGGACAGTCTGATGCGATTCCGAAGATAGGCTAATGACGTATTACTCCTATCTTCAAAATGGAAAGTTACGGGAAGCTGATCTTTCGTAAGATGCAAAAAGGGACGAATAATCTGACCAGTGCCAAATGGTCTGATAGCTGAAATTCCTGTCAGGTGTCTTAAACGACTTCCTCTCAACAGTCTCATAAAAATCGTCTCTGCTTGATCATCTGCATGATGGGCTGTTACAAGAGCAGAGTAATCATAATCTTTCATGACCCGCTTAAAAAACTCATAGCGAAAGGTACGGGCAGCATTTTCTGAAAACTTTCCTGAGAAGGCACTATAGTGAAAAGGGACCTTATGTTCCTCTGCCCAATGACGTAAATACGCTTCTTCATGCTCCGACTCTTGTCGTTGTTTATGGTTAACGTGAGCAATCCCCAACTGAATATCCAAATCTTTTTGATGGTTATACAAAAAGTGCAGCAAACTCATAGAGTCTGCTCCACCTGATACTGCTACTAAAATTTTCTTGTGCTGGTTAAAATAACCCTTGGCTTGCATCATTTGCAACAATTTTTGTGTCATTATTTTAAAATTCCATAAACATCATCTGCAATTGAGGTGATTTTGTCATAGCCCTCTTTATCCGTAAAAATCGATAGAATAAAGGGAGAATCTGCATAAACAATAGCGACGTCATGTTTAAAGTCGTAGGCATCACCAATTTTATGAGCGACGGGAACATCAATGTTTTTGGAAATACGTTCGCCATCATAGTCCGTACTTGAAAGATAATTGATAATATCTCCATTTTGTCTATAAACAGCCTCCATCAAAGTACCCGCGGCTCTAGCAGTCAACTCCTTTTTATCCATATTCCACGAAGTCGCTGCGGCTTTATCTACTGATTTTTGGAAGGCCTTGTCATACTGATTAGTTACATAATAACCTAATATATTTGTCGCTACATTATCTGAGTTTTGGGCTACAGCCTTTAACAGATTTTCCAAGCTGTAATTCTTATCATCAGGCATCTTACTAATCTTTCCAGAACCATCTGGATCATAGGCACCTGGAAAACCATTTACAGCAGAGGTATATTGATACTCATCTGATAATGATAATTTTTTTTGAGACAGACGTTCCTGTGCATAATAAAGTACTCCAAGCTTGGCTACGCTAGCTGCATACATGCTTTTTTCGTCATTGATAGCAGCTACTCGGTCCGTATCAAGCTGTTTAACATAAACTGAGATGCGCTCTTGATTGTTATACTTCTCATTAAGGACTTTTTGAACAGCCTCGATGCGATTGTCAATCCTTGACAAATCAGAAGCATTAATCCAACCCTCTCCGTCTACCAAATAGTAGGTCCCTGCATGCGTCTGAGCTGCTTGGCTAACCTTAATGGGTTTAAAACTAGCGAGTTTGGAGTCAGCTTTTTCAGTTCCTAAAACGTAAGGTTCTTTGTATACCGTTAAACCATCTTTAGTCCAGAAGGTCATATCTACTGTTTTTTGATTATAGATACTGTCGTCTACAATTGATTTCTGACTAGCCGCTACATAATCACCATCTTGAAGTTGGAAAACAGGCTCACCTTTAGCATTCCAAAAAATAGCAGAAATCGATAGTTTGGTATCCGCTTGGATACTGGTTTTAAATTCTGTTAAATCCTTGTTCTTATAAGTTAGGATAGTTGTTATCGTTCTTGGGTTTTTAGGAACCTGTTTAAATTGAGTCAAGCTAGCTGTAGTATTTTGAGTCAATTTTTGGACCTGTTTTGGGGTCAGAGTTAGCTCCTTCTCCATAGGAAGTAGGACCAGGGGGCTAGAAGATACAAGCACAACAGTTGCAGCTATTAAGAGCTTTTTCATGCTTGCTTCTTCACCTCCTCTTTCCTCGGTAATTCCGTTTTAAGTTGCTGATTTTTTTCTGATAGTTCCTCTAACTTGGCTTCTGAATAGGTTAAAAAAGTTTCTACAGTTTTTAGTAAATCTTTCATTAGGGTAATAAGCTTGGTACAGGATAGATTGACTCTCCTTCACGTGAATAATAGTACTTAGCACGCGCATATTTCTCGGCGAAAGCATCATCCTTAAGTTTCTTAGCCAAATCCTTTCGTTCCTTTGTCTGATCCGACAATTTATCATAGTCTTTCTGAAGCGACAAGACTTCCTTCTCTTGCTGTTTGATATTCATATAGGTCTCAACCAAATTATAGGTTGGCAAGATAAAGAGTAAGACAACCACAAAGAGAATCCACCCCATAAAGCGATTCCTTTGTTCGTGTTCGGCACGCTCTAATCGTTGCTCTTGATTGGCATTATCAATGTAATCGTTCGTAAGCTGTACAATATTAGGCTTCTTGCTCATCTGCTTCAATCCTTGTTTCACTTATAATCTCGTACATTTTTGCCGCATCTTCTTTTTTAGTACTGTCTTTCATTTCTAAAACACGGACAGTTAGAAGTTTATTTCCAAAACGAACTTCCACTTGGTCACCAATTTTTAAATCTGTAGATGACTTAGCGAGTACTCCATTTACTTTTATACGTCCTTTATCAGCTACTTCTTTAGCAACTGGACGGCGTTTGATAATTCGTGATACTTTTAAATATTTGTCTAATCTCAATGTTACTGTTTCCTTTTCGTTAGGATATCTCCTCTATGATAGCATTTTTTTGAGAAAATAGGGGACTAAAGCCTTTTCAAGTACAAAAATAAGAGGATCGACACTAGTCGACCCTCTCAGGAGATTTATGAAAAAGAAAAGTTTTAGGATGTTTTATAGTATAGAGAAACTTACTTAAACTTTCCTTAAGCTTCTTTTTTTTCTTTACGTTCTTTGATTTCCATAAATGTCTGTCCAAAAATCTTTAATTCTTCAAGAATCTCATAGTCTTTCTTGTTACGAACATCAAAAGTAATCTCTACTTTCCCCTGATTATCACTGATTTTTGCTTTTAAATGCGTTTTAGAGATAGCTTCGAAATAGTCTTGAGTCAAGAAGAATTTAAGAGAGGCTTTTTCGAAACGAACAATAATAGTATCGTTCTTACGCTCGACTAATTCTGCAAAGGCAGCATCCAAATAGGCCTTAACCAGACCAATCTCAATGAGATAGGCAACTTGGTCTGGATATTCTCCAAAGCGGTCAATAAGCTCATCTTGAAGGTCTTGATAGTCTTTCTGATTCTCAATTTCTCGAATACGCTTATAAATTTCAATTTTTTGGCGCTCGTCAGAAATATAGTCAGAAGGGAGGTAAGCATCAATCTGAAGATTGAACTCTGCATTTCCTTTACGTCGAACTTGAGTTTTACCTTGACGTTTATTGATAGCCTCTTCCAAGAGTTGTGAGTACATTTCAAACCCGACTGAGTCGATGAATCCACTTTGAGAAGCACCAAGAATGTTCCCGGCACCACGAATTGATAAATCACGCATGGCAATTTTGAAACCTGATCCCAGTTCTGTAAAGCCCTTAATAGCATCCAATCTCTTCTCAGAGACTTCCGTCAACACTTTATCAGGACGATACATGAGATAGGCATAAGCAATTCGATTACTACGCCCCACACGACCTCTCAACTGATAAAGAGTAGATAAGCCCATATGATCTGCATTCTCAATAAAGAGAGTATTAACATTGGAGATATCAATCCCTGTCTCGATAATAGTCGTTGCTACCAAAACATCGTAATCACCATTCAAGAAATCCAAGAGGGTATTCTCCAACATAACCTCACTCATCTGACCATGAACAAATCCGATACGTGCTTCAGGGACCAGCTCATGTAGTTCAGAAACTTTTTGATCAATGGTTTCAACACGATTATAAACATAAAAAATCTGGCCGCCTCGGTCCATCTCTCTTAATATCGCTTCTCGAATAAGACTAGGATTGGTTTCCATAACATAAGTTTGAACTGGATAACGGTTGGTAGGTGCTGTCTCAATAATCGACAAATCACGAATACCTAACATAGACATATGAAGCGTACGAGGAATAGGTGTCGCAGTTAGAGTAAGGACATCAACCTTAGCTTTCAACTCCTTAAGTTTCTCTTTATGCTTCACGCCAAAACGTTGTTCTTCATCAATTACTAGCAATCCTAAATCAGAAAACTTAACATCTTTGGACAGCAGGCGGTGAGTACCAATAATAATATCAATACGCCCTTTAGCTAGATTTTCAATAGTCTCATTTTGCTCTTTTTTACTTCTAAAACGACTGAGTTCATCTACCTCAACAGCATGATTTTCAAAACGTTCTTTAAAATTCAAATAGTGCTGATGGGCAAGAACTGTTGTAGGAACTAGGATAGCAACTTGCTTTCCATCATTGGCCGCCTTGAAGGCAGCACGCATAGCTACCTCTGTCTTACCAAAACCAACATCCCCCACCAAGAGACGATCCATGGGTTTGTCTGACTCCATGTCTACCTTAATTTCCTTGATAGAACGCAATTGATCCTCTGTCTCAGCATAGGCAAAATCATCTTCGAAATCCCTTTGGTTATCATCATCTGGTGAAAAAGCAAAACCTTTAAGTTGACTACGCTCAGCATAAAGTTTTAAGAGATCATCGGCAATATCCTCTACTTGCTTGCTTACTTTTTGTTTAGTCTTTTGGAAACGCCCATCATTGAGTTTATTAATTTTAGGCTCTTTTCCGTCCGCTGACACATACTTAGAGAGACTCTCAATCTGCTCAACAGGTAGAGAAATTGTTGCCGCATCCTGATATTGGATGGTCAAGTAGTCACGATGCACCCCTTTAATCTCAATAGTCTCAATACCTTTAAATTGACCGATACCATGAGTCTGGTGTACAACATAATCACCTTTTTCAAGTTCATTGTAATCTTTGAGACGCTCAGCATTGGAAACGTGACTGGCACGCGCACGACGTTTTACTTTTTTATGAAAAATCTCACGTTCAGTGACAAGAACAAGCTTTTCATCCGCAAAGTAAAAACCATTGGATAAGTTACCTAAGACTAACTGAGGCTTATGAGGTATCAAATCTCCAAAACTACTAAGGGGTAAATCTAAATCATATTCTTCCAAGGTTTCCTTCAAAGATTTGAGCTGCTTCTCAGACCCCACTTGTAAAATAACTGTTGCCTTATTCTTGGTATAGCGATGTATTTCATCAACTAGAAGTGGGAACTGGTTGAAGAACTCCTGCATAGGGTATTGCGTGAATTGATACAACTTATCAAATTTAAGATTTCCCAATCCCTTATGAAAATTCGAAAAGAAACTAGCTGGCTGATAGTTACGTAAAGTCTTAAATGAATCCACTAAGTAATTTAGATGACTCAGAGACTTGCCCTGATGAAGATCCTCAGTTAAAAGATTAGCCACTTCCAACTCAAGACGTCCATGGCGGTCCACTATCTTTTGAAAATCATCAATGAATACAGGAGTTCCCTTTGGAAGGTAGTCAAATAAGGTGTAAGCTTTATCATAAAAAAGAGACAAAAACTTACGTAAATCTTTATGACGGTAACCATCAATCGTAACCGACAGGACCTCCTCAAGGTAAGCCTTATGAGGACCTTCTGCCTTTGAGACCGCACTTTCTAGGGCCTTCTCAGCACGTTGGTAATCTTCTCTTGTTAAGATAATATCATCTGCCGGAGATACGATAATATGCTCTAAATTGTCTAAAGATTTCTGACTATCGCTATCAAACTGACGAATACCATCAATCTCATCTCCAAAAAATTCTAAACGGTAGGGGAGTTCTGCAGTCAGTTCATAAATATCTAAAATATCGCCCCTACGACTGAACTCACCAGGGGAGAGAACCTGCTCTACTCTTTGGTATCCAATATGAGTCAGATGCTTACTGAGAGCCTCTAAATCATGTTCCTCCCCTAGTGTTAAGTCAATGCGAGAGTCTTTATAAACCTCAGGATTAGGCAAATGTAACTTAGTACCAACTAAACTCGTAACCAAGATTCCACTTGACTCTTTATCTATTAAAAAATTAAGACTTTCGAGACGAGAATGGGTCTTTTCTGGAGAAGCGAAGATAAACTCTGCAGCTACTACATCATCTGCAAAAAAAGAATAAACCTTATCCTCTCCTAAGATAGCTGACAAATCTCCTGTTAGTTGCTCAGCTTCATTTTGTGTTGAAGTAACGATTAGAATCTTAGGAACCTGCTCAGAAAGGGCAGATGCCATGACAACTGCCTTGCTGGAACCAGAAAATCCCATAACCAACTGTCTACTCAATAAAGTTACTTTATCACTCCACTCAAGCAATTGAGGATTCTTCTCAAAAAGATCTAATAGGGTATTAGCCATTATAACGCCTCATAGTGTCTTCGAAATCATTGGTTTTAAGGTAATGATTGAGGGCCGTCTCTACCTTGTCTAAAGTCAGTAAAATTGTGGCATAATCATCTTCACTAAATTTTCCAAGGACATGATTAACGACCGTCATTCCTTTCTGTGGGCGGCCAATACCAATTTTTATACGGTCAAATTCTTGAGTGCCAGTTTCAGCAATGATAGATTTAATCCCATTATGACCACCTGCTGAACCTTTTTGACGAAAGCGCAATTTCCCAACTTCCATATCTAAGTCATCGTAAATAACGATAAAATCCTCCATGGGAATATTGTAATAAGCTAGCAATGCTCTAACAGCTAGACCAGATAGATTCATAAAGGTCGTTGGTTTCACAAAATAAACCTTTTCACCGTTTAAAAAGGTCGAAGCCACTTCAGCCTTAAAGGTCTTTTCTTCAGAAAAGGTTAATCCCAGTTCCTTAGCCATTAGGTCAATAGCCATAAACCCAACATTGTGACGTGTCTCATGGTATTTTGAACCAGGATTTCCCAAGCCAACTACTAATTTTGTCATTATTTCTCCTCTTTGATAAACAGCAAAAGGACTGAAAAATACTTTTCAGCCTTGTGCACTATTTTTTATTTTCTAAACGTTGAAACGGAATTCCATGATGTCGCCATCTTGAACAACATATTCTTTTCCTTCTTCACGAAGGCGACCAGCTTCCTTAACAGCTTTCTCAGAACCATATTTAATAAGATCATCGTAAGACATGGTTACGGCACGGATAAAGCCTTTCTCGAAGTCAGAGTGGATAATTCCTGCTGCTTGTGGAGCCTTGATGCCGCGTTTAAAGGTCCAAGCACGCACTTCTTTCTCACCAGCAGTAAAGTAAGTTCCTAGGCCAAGCAAGTGATAGGCTGCGCGTGTCAGTTTATCAACTCCTGATTCTGTCAAACCAAGGTCTTCCAAGAACATTTCTTTGTCTTCATCATCCAATTCAGAAATTTCTTCCTCAACACGTGCAGAGATAACAACTACTTCTGCATTTTCAGTCGCTGCAAACTCACGAATTTGTTTGACATAATCAATATCATCAGGATTTGCGACTTGGTCTTCATCAACGTTAGCCACATAAAGTACTGGTTTTGTTGTCAAGAGGAAGAGTCCCTTAACAATTTTTTGCTCTTCCTCAGTAAAATCAATCGTACGTGCAGACTTACAATCTTCTAGAACAGGTTTAATCTTTTGAAGAATATTAAACTCTGCCACAGAATCTTTATCTTTTTGTGTACGCGCAATTTTTTCGACACGCGCATAACGTTTGTTAATTGATTCAAGGTCAGCCAAAATCAATTCTAGGTTAATTGTATCAATATCAGCCATTGGATCTACAAAGGCATCCTCACGCCCTTGTTCACGCATAACATTTTCATCATCGAAAGCACGAACCACATGGACAATCGCATCTACTTCACGAATGTTCGCCAAGAACTTATTTCCAAGACCTTCACCCTTTGATGCTCCTTTTACGATACCCGCAATATCTGTGAACTCAAATGTGGTTGGAACTGTCTTTTTAGGGGTAATAAGTTCAGTCAGTTTCGTCAAACGCTCGTCTGGTACCTCAACCATTCCGACGTTTGGATCAATTGTCGCGAAAGGATAGTTAGCAGCTTCCGCACCCGCTTTTGTAATTGCATTGAAAAGAGTTGATTTACCAACGTTTGGCAAACCAACGATACCTGCTGTTAAAGCCATTAATTTATTTCTCCATAAAAAAGTAATTCAGTTAATTATAACACAAAAATTGTTAAAAATAGGCAACTTCCCTTTGAGAATCATAAAAAGGAAAGCAAGTCAAAGAATGCTATAAAGAAGATAATTAGGGACTCTAGAAAGTTTTTATATTGCTAGTAAACTAATTTTCTTAACACAAGAACCTCATTATATAGACTCCCCAATGTCTGTTATAAAACCTTCTTAAGTTTCTTTTCGAAATCATGACGACTCATCATAACCACATGATCACAATTCGTACAACGAATCTTAATGTCAGCTCCAAGACGGGTCACTTCCCATTCATTAGCTTTTTTTCCTGTTGCTTTGATGGTACAAGCATGTGGTTTTTTCATTTCAACTAAACTTCCAATTTGGTACATAAACTCCCTCTCTAGTAAAAAAGTTATCCACAGTGGATAACTTTTTCGATTTTAGTTTGTTCTTACAGGTGTAATCAATTGAATAAAATTCTCACTGTCATCTGCTGGCGTCAAAGTAAATGGACGCACTGGTGAAATGAAACGTACACGGACAGTCTCACTCTTAAGAGCTTTCAAAGCATCTATTAGGTAGGTTGGGTTGAAACTAATGACCAAATCACTACCTGAAACATCTTGCACGTCAATATCCTCATTCACCTTTCCGACTTCTGGCGAATTAACATGGGCACTGACACTGCCATTGAGGATTTCGAGTTTGACGGTACCACTTTGACTAGCATTAGAAATCAAATATGAACGTTCCATAGCAGAACGAAGGCTAGCTGTCTCGAAAACAACTTCTGTTTCAAATGAATCAGACAAGAGACGATTCGTGTCTGGATAATTTCCTTCAAGTAGACGTGTATAGAAAGAAATTGTTTCACTACGGAATAGAATTTGATTTGCTGAGAAGAAAACCTCTATGTTTTCAATATCATCGCTAAAGACTGCCGATAATTCTTTAAGTGAGCGACTTGGGATTACAACATCAAAGTTATCTGCAGAATGCTCCAAAACAAGTTGGCGTTGGCTCATACGGTGAGAGTCAGTTGCTACAGCTTTGAGATCTTTATGATTTGAAAGAACGAAGTGAACACCGGTTAAAATTGGACGACTTTCTTGGGTGCTTGCTGCGAATGAAGTTTCAGCAATGATAGATTTTAACACTTTTGTGTCCATGAGTAATGGCGTCAAGCTATCAACTTCCTGAATACGGGGATATTGTTCAACATCTTTCCCTTTCAAGGTAATTTCTGATTTACCACTTTTCAGTAAAACTTGATATTGTTCAATTTCTTCAAAAGTAAGGGTAACATCAGGCAAGCTTGAGACAACATTAATGAAAAAGTTTGCTTCCAAAAGGATACTACCTGGCTGTGTAATTAAGAGGCCTGCATTTTCTTCTGAAACTGAGATACTATTTTCAATTGAGATTTGCCCATTTGATCCTGTCAAATAGATACCATCACTGGTAACTTCGATTTTAATCGTTGATAGAATTGGGATAGCATTTTTAGAAGAAATAGCACGGCGAGTTGTATGAAGTGCTTGTAAGAAATAAGCTTTATTAATCGCAAATTGAATCATGATGCTCCTTTATTTTAGTAGTAGTATTTTAGTAGTAGTAGTAGGTCTTGTGGACACTGTGCATAAGTCTACAAAACATAGTTTTATCAAGGCTTTAAACTTGTGCACAGCCTGTGGAAAAGTTTGGATAATTTTCAATAGTTATCCACAAGTGTCATTTTATCTTGTTTTTGATGGTATCAATTTCAATGCGTAAACTGTCATCTTGAGCAATCATATTTTTGATTTTATTGTATGCATGTAGGACAGTTGAGTGATCTCTTCCTCCAAATTCTTTTCCAATTTTTGGAAGGGAGTTATCAGTCATTTCACGCGCAAGATACATGGCTACCTGACGTGCCAAGACAATATTTTGTGTTCGTTTAGTTGCTTTAATCTCTTTTACTGTGACATTATAAAATTTTCCTACCTCAGTTTGGATATCCTCAATCGGAATAAGAGTTAACTTAGGACCATCCATTTTACGTGCGCGAATGGCTTCAGCAGCTACTTCAACTGTGATAGTATCTAACTGGCGAACATTGGCAACTAAGCTAATATCTTTTAAGGCTCCTTCTAGGTCACGGACATTTGAATCAAATTGGCCAGCTAAATACTCAATTGTTTCAGGAGGAAAATGATAATCATAGTCCATAATCTTATTAGTAAGAATGGCCACTCGCGTTTCAAAATCAGGTGGTGTGATGTTGACGGTTAACCCCCATTTAAAGCGCGTGACAAGACGCTCTTCCATCTCGTTCAATTGATCTGGATTACGGTCGCTGGTCAGGACAATTTGTTTATTATTATTGTGAAGGACATTGAAAGTATTGAAAAATTCCTCTTGAGTGGCTTGCGTTGATTTTTTAGCCAATGATTGAATATCATCAATTAAGAGAACGTCCAGATGACGGTATTTAAGTTTTAGTTCATCCATTTTATCTAAACGGATATGGACAACAAATTCATTAATGAAATTCTCTGCAGTAATGTATTTGATACGTGCTTGAGGATTATCATGTAAGACCTTGTTACCAATGGCATTGAGTAAGTGAGTTTTTCCGAGACCAGGTCCTCCATAAATAAATAGAGGGTTATACGTAGCTCCTGGTGAATCAGCTACAGCTAAAGATGCAGCAACTGACCAACGGTTTTCATCCCCCTGAATAAAATTATCAAAGGTGTATTTACTATTTAAGTCAGAGTCCAATGTAGGAAGAGCAGGTGTTTGCGGTTCCTTTTTATTGCCAAAGTCATTGTTTGTTACAGTTGAATTTGCCTCGTTTAAGAGTGCTTCGTCAAAGACGTACTCAACTTTGATTTCACTATTATAGGCTTCAAAACCAGCCATCAAAATGAAAGATTGCATATTCTTTTCCCAGAATAGCTTTTTGACTTCCTCAAGCAGAATTGTAGCAACGTTATCTTGAACTTTGATGAGCTTGGTATCTAGGA
>OLFS01002509.1_pt1 | contig 11267 bp, 9 predicted proteins | sample 1605491 | NCBI WGS metagenome assembly OLFS01 (sample SAMEA3888921, study PRJEB22519) | human gut metagenome | biome: human gut; feature: human-associated habitat; material: faeces | place: Denmark | collected 2011 | reverse complement strand
TTACAAGTCAGCTGCTCTACCTATTGAGCTACGCCAGCATCATTACGACAAGATGAATTGTATCACCTAGCACACTAAGTGTCAAGAACATTTAAAAACTTTTTTGAAGTTTTTCGTTCACTGTGGTCACTCTTAGTGCTTAATCATAATAACATGAAACGATACCCTATGCAAGTATTTTGTCAAAAAAAATTTATATTTTATCAATCCTCTATAAAATGCCTCGTTTTCAGTATATATCCAGTAATCAACTTTTATTTACTAGTATATTCTTTATATACCTTTACATAGTTTCATTCCTTACCAGTCCATGTCTGCTAACATCCATATTTCAGGTTTACTAAAATCAAATAATAGGAAATTACAAAACTATATTTTTTACCTAATAACTGTAATTATATAACTAAAAAAGGAGATAGCCCGCTATCTCCTTCTATACATTTATAGTTTTCCCTATATTCAACCAATATGTTCAAACATACATTTAGTCGATTGCAATAACATGATCTGGATGTGCAATACTAACTACAGCATGTTTAGGATTATTGTTATGTTCTAAGTACAACTGATCCCCTTCAATATGTCCACGCCAGCCAACGACAATAGGATACTTCTTACTAATAGTTTTTAACAACTCAAATGGTTTTAGATTTAAGATAGGTGCAAAGAATACATTAATGCCATCTAGCAAGACTACTTCCGTATCGCTACGGCTAAGAGCACGGCAAATAACTTCTTCCGCTAATTGAGGCCGTTCATCACGAGGCACGAGCAAAAACTCTTCCTCGATGAGTTGCTTAGCTTCCAAGTATTTCCAGCCCTTCTGCTCAGACAATTCACGAATTAGCAAACTTTTACCAGAACCTGGACCACCAACGATAAACAATATACGTTCATCATCACCTTGAATCTTTTCCCAACGTTCTTTTACATCTTGTACAGTAACCATACCCTTTGCCTCCTCGCTGTGACCTATCCTATTTTACAGGACGGTCAGATAACATAACGGATTTGATATATTGGTTTTTATCATCTAGGGCAAACTGTAAATATGAGTCGCTTGCCGCTGGATTTTTATATTCATATACAGTAGATGTGCCCGCATTTGTTGTAGATTCAACAATACGAGTAGGCATACCATATACAAAGAGCAATAAGTATTTAGTATCCCCCATCGCAATACCGCGACGAGTAGGCGTGTAAATATTTAATAGAACACGATTGATGAGATTTTTTTTATCAACACTCACGCCATATTCGTTATATCCAATAAATGTGGACCCAAACAACATACCTTGATGTTTCCAATCATTATTGGGATCATTAACAAAATAATCATTTAATTTATAGCCACGCAACACAAAATCATCAGCAGTCAATTTACCTGCTTGAAAATCATATACTGGAGCTTTAGGCAATCCAAATCTTGGCCATACTTGACCACTAATCATATCAACAGCCTCTACATTGCTTTGTTTGATGGTGAAAGCAATATATTCTTTCTGTTGCCCTAGCATAGATTGTTGTTGGCTATTATTATTTGTATTCTCTATCGAACTATTAAATTCCTTTTTTCGAGACCATGAATTTTCGGAATGACCTTCATATAGGAAGATATAACTTTCATTTTTCAAATCACGCCACATCGCAATAGGGCTACCATAGGCAAATACCAATTCCATGCGCGTACTACCAACACCAATATCGCGTACAGTGTGGACGCCTTTTTTCGTACTATGAATATTAGTAATAGTATTCGGTTCAAAGAAATAAGTAGCACCTTGACCGCGTAATTGATTATTTACTAAACGCTCTTGAGCAGGTCCCGTATAAACGGTCACCTCCAAGTCTTTCATATAGTACGTCGTAAAGTTATCACGAACCACTGTTTTTTCTACATTTTTAGGCGCTACAAGCTGATCTCCTAAGCGATACCCATCAATAGCATAATCATCTTCAGACCCTAAAGCTGGCAAATTATTAGCCGTATAAGACTTACCAATATCAGCCAAGTTATTTTGCGTTACACTAGGCAATGGACCTTCATTTTCGCTAGCTGCTTGCCAAAACTGTATGGAATCACCAAACTCGGTAACCGCCATTTGTTCAGCTAGCCATCCTGTTTTAGTGCTTTCCTTTTTTGTCTTTGTATCGATTTTAACAGCTTTAATCGGTGCATTATCTATATACGCAACAGACTCAGCCGCATCAGTTCCCGCTGCTTCTACAGTTGTCTTATCATCCGCATGTGCAACATCATTTGCATTCTCCGTAGATTCCACCGCAGTTTGTTTCACAGTCGAAATAGCCGGCTCTGCTGCATACCCTACCGATGTAGCAGATAAGCCTACTAGAAGTGCCGCTACGATACGGCTCTTAATAGAATGATTCATCGATTACTCTCCAATTGTGCACGCAACCATGTCAACCATGGCTCTAGTCCATTATGGGCCGTGCAACTTACTTCAAAAATCTCTCCTGTTGGATTCAAATTACGTATATCTTGTATGGCCTTATCTTTTTTGAAAGGTACATAGGGCAATAAATCTATCTTATTAATGAGGATAGCCTTTGACTCTTTAAAGATTAATGGGTATTTAAGAGGCTTATCCTCACCTTCAGTAACAGATAATACAGTTACCTTCATGCTTTCACCAATCTCAAATTCTGCAGGGCATACAAGGTTACCTACATTCTCGATAATGATCATATCCAGTTCATCAAGATTTAAATCACCTAGTGCATCTTGAATCATTTGTGCATCAAGATGACAACCTCCCACTGTATTGATTTGAATAACAGGAACGCCTAATTCATGAATCCGTTCCGCATCCTTAGCAGTAAATAAATCACCTTCAATAACAGCAAGGCGGTAATCTTTTTTCAAATCATGTAAAGTTGCCTCTAACAGAGATGTTTTACCAGCCCCTGGAGAACCTAATAGATTAAATACAAAAATATTTTTTTCCTTAAACAACTGTTGTAAGGACTCTGCAATGGCATCATTTTTTGCCAATACATTAGTTTTAACTTGAACTTGCATGTCCTAACCTTTCTATTAATCGATATCCATGGAGGTCACTTGTAGTTCGCGGCCACCAATGGTTTGTACGAAATGACTGTCACAATAGGGACAGATAAACTTATAATTTTCTACAGGAAATGTTTTATCACAATCCAAGCACTTTCCTTCAATAGGAATCGTGTTAATTTCTATACGAGAACCTTCTGCGGCAGTCCCCTTTGTAACGGCTTCCCAGCAAAAAAGGAGAGAATCTGGCTCTACTCCACTCATAAGGCCCAAATCGAGTTGAACGGAATGGATCACAGATGCATCGTGTTGGCGCAATGTATCGAGGGCTACATCAAGTATGCCTTCTGCTATAGACATCTCATGCATGGTATGCCTCATATACAGCTTCAAGCATCATAGTAGTCGTTACAGATCCTACACCACCCGGCACCGGAGTAATTGCAGACGCAATATCTTTTACCGCTTCATAATCAACATCGCCTACCGTCTTACCTTCTAGTTCATTAATGCCTACATCGATAACAACAGCACCTGGCTTAATCATATCTGCTGTAATCATATGCGCACGACCCGCTGCAGCAATAACGATATCGCCGCGTTTTACTTGCTCTGCCAAATCAGGAGTTCTGGAATGACAAATTGTAACCGTACCATTTGCACCGAGAGTCATAAGAGCTACTGGTTTACCGATAACTTGGCTACGACCAACTACAACCACATGTTTGCCTTCCACAGGAATATCATAGTGGTTTAAAATTGCCATGCACGCCTTTGCTGTACAAGGAGCAAAGCCCCCTTTGCCAGCAGTTACAAGGCCAATATTGTACGTAGTTAAACCATCGATATCTTTTTTAGGATCTAGCATATCGATAAGAGCCTCTGTATCAATGTGTTTAGACATCGGCATTAACGGTAAAATTCCATGAACAGCCGCATCATTATTTAATTCTTGCAATGCTGTCACCACTTCATCCTGTGTAGCCGTTTCAGGTAATTGTTTTAATACAAAGCCATAGCCAAAATTCTTTGCTGTCTTTTCCATAAATGTAGCATACATATGAGCACCGTGGTCTTCACCAACGAGTAATACTGCCATAGTAATTACAGAGTCTCCTACTGCTGCAACTTTTTCTTGTAAAATCGCCTTGTGAGCATCTGCTACTGCTTTACCGCGTAATTCGATCATGTGTATCTCCATTCATTCAAACTATCTATAAAATAAGGTGCCTCCGGAGAGGCACCTAAGTCTCTTATTCTATTATATAACGAACTGTCTATAATTTCTAATTATGCCCGAATTCGTTTTATCTACGGAAATGAACAGTAATTGCTGTACCAGCCTGAACAGTTGTACCGCTACTTTCATCTTGAGATGTAGCCGTACCAGTTCCATCCGGTTTAAAGGCAAGTCCCGCCTTATGTAACCAATCACGTACTTCACCATAGGTAAAACCAGTAAAGTTAGGCAATGTAACAGAACCATCACTTCCCGATTTTGGTTCAGGTAATGTATTAGCAGCTTTAACAGCTACTGGTGTACTTTCTTTAACATACGGACTCATTTGGTAATACCGTACAAGCTGAGATACGATGTCCTTAAATACAGGGGCTGCAATTTGACCACCATAAATAGAACCCTTTTGTGGGTCATCAATAACGACAAGAACTACAAATTTTGGATCCTCTACAGGTCCAAAACCAATAAAGGACGCAATGTATTGTCCGTCGAGATAACCGCCATGTTTGGTATCTAGTTTTTCCGCCGTACCAGTTTTACCGCCGAAGTGATAACCTTCTACCATCGCTTTTGTACCGCCACCTTCAGATACTTCTTTTTCTAGAATATCTACAATGGTTTTAGCGGTTTCCGCCGGAACTGGTTGTCCCACAACAGATGTTTCAGTCGTACTTGTTACATCGCCTTGAGAGTTACTATAAGACTTGATGATATGTGGTTTCATCATAGCCCCACCATTAGAAAGTGCACCAAAGGCGCGAACCATTTGTAATGGTGTAACCGCAATACCTTGACCGATGGACATAGTAGCAACGTCTAGCTTACTCATATCCTCTGGATTATACAAAATACCTGCTCCTTCACCAGGCAATTCAATACCTGTTTCAGAACCAAAGCCATAATCACGTACATATTTCGAGAGAATATCTGCACCTGTTAATGTACCAATTTCAGCCATACCAGTATTAATAGAGTACTTCAAAATATCTAGCAAACGAACAGGACCATATCCCTCACCATTCCAGTTTCTAATGATATGTCCATTGGCAGCGAAGGCCCCTTTATCGTTATACACAGTGTCTAACTTCCATTTGCCTGCTGCAAGAGCTGCAGATGCAATGATAGGTTTGAATGTAGAGCCTGGTTCATATAAATTGGTAACCGCAATATTTTTGAAAGCCTCTTCACCACTTTGGTTGTAGTTATTAGGATCATAACTTGGACGATTGGCCATCGCTAATATTTCACCGTTCTTTGGATCCATAACGATAACGCTGGCATGCTTAGCTCCTGTATCAACCATTGCCTTATCAAGAGCGCGTTCTGCAATAAATTGAATTGTTGCATCGATGGTTAAGGTTACACTTTTACCCTTATCTGGTAAAAATTTAGATAGTACGGAACCAAAGATGGCATTCCCTTTATTATCAGTAGCTACAATTTCTTGTTGTACGCCCCCCTTTAATTCGTCATCAAGAACCATTTCTAGACCATCAAGGCCTTTATCATCAGTGCCGACAAAGCCTAATACTTGAGCCGCTAAGACACCATTTGGATAATAGCGCTTAGATTCTTCAACGAAATTAAGGCCTGCAATATTATTATCCTTAATAACTTGTTGTACCCCTTTTGATTTATCTGCATCCATCATACGATTCAACCAGACAAAGGCGGTATCCTCTTGCAAAGCTTTCACAATATTCTCTTTTGACATCGTTACATACGGTGAGATGAGATCGGCAATCTCTTGAGGAGACTGTTTAATCATCTTTGGATCCGCATATAAAGATTTTGTAACTACACTCATCGCCAAAGGCTTGCCATTACGGTCATAGATTGTACCACGCGGCGATTGTAATTTTCTATCTACTTGAACTTGTAATAAGTTTTTCTTCTCTAGGTCAAAGGTATCAAAGACCTGTAACTGTGCTAAACGCCCGATAAGGACGAAGGCAACGGTCATGAGTATGGCAAGGCACCACGTAGTGCGACTCCAATCACTCATGCGTAATAACGCTTTATTTAATAACTTCATCATTTCTCCACTGGACGGCGTAACTTATGGTCTAATGCATCATATAATGCATCTGGTTCATTGGGAATCACCCCATTTTGAACCTGACCTAATAAATACTGCAATCCTTCCCCCACTTTTTTCCCTGCAAGCTTAATAACTCGTTCGTCATAATTTAAATCCTTTGTATGGATAGGCATCTCTAGGCTAAGATCTGCCATACATTCACCAAAGGCTAAGGTGCCATCAGTCGATGCATAAGGCTTCCCACAGCCTAATACATCGGCAGCACAAACCTTAGATAATTGCTCCCATGCAATTCGCATAATTTGACTATCTCGAAACTCACCGCTGCGAGCCTCTTTACGGATCCACTTTTTCTCATTAGCTTCCCCATTTTGTACAAAATAGTGAAAGCGCATATGATTTTTTACAATCCAAGCTACACGGCGCACAAAACTCTTAGGGTAACCTAAACGAGTAAGTAATGTTTCTGTCATTTCAGCCCCTAATGTATCATGACCACGATCTGTGAGGCGACCATTCACCACAGCACGCACCGTAGGCATCCCCTTTGCTACATCGTGTAACAGTGCACCCCAACGTAATGTTAAATCTGGTTCTGTATGAGATACAACGGCTAATGTATGATACCAACCATCAAATTCGTGAAAGTCTTTTTCTTGTGGTAAATTCACAAGATGGTATAGCTCTGGTAAAATAGGCACTTCACGAGTCACGCCATTTTCTACAACGCGACAAGAGCACTCGGCCAAGCGAGATTGTACTAATACATCAAGGCCCTTAGCCACAGCGGGCTCTAACATGAGTCGGTCCAGTTCACTACGGACTCTCTCGAGAGATAACCCAGGCACACGATGAAATGCCTTTGGCATAGCTTCTAATAAATCTTCGGTAGGTAAGAAATCTAGCTTTGCCACAAAGCGGCATGCTCTAAATAATCGCAATGCGTCTTCTTCGAAGCGTTGCTGTGCATTCCCAATGGTTCGCAATGTCTTATGCTTGATATCTCGACGTCCCCCTACTAGGTCTATGACCTCACCAAAACGATTCATCGCCATGCCATTGACCGTAAAGTCGCGACGCAACACGTCTTCCTCCAAGGTATCGGCATAAGCGATTTCTTCTGGTCGATGACTATCCGCTCCATATCGTTCAGTGCGATACGTTGCAATTTCATATTGCTTTCCTTCTAGTGTAGCTACTACTACACCAAAGGATTTTCCTACTAAGTCTGTCGTTTGAATATCTTGACCGCGTAGGACTTCAATTACCGTATCAGGGCGTGCAGACGTCACAATATCAAAGTCATGAGGCTTTTGATGCATCAAAATATCACGCACTGCTCCGCCAATGATATAGGCTTCATAACCTGCTTCTTCCAATACAGTCAATATTCGATTGGCTTGTTCCATCATGCACACTCCTTTCTGAACTAGTCTAACCTTTATTTTACTACAAATGAAAGCATGAAAAAAGTGCAATCCTATAAGGATTGCACTCGTTCTGCAATAGCTGTACCCGTCGGTGTTACCGCAAGGCCGCCATCACTTGTTTCACGCAATGCTGCTGGCATAGCGCGACCGATATTATTCATTGCTTCAATAACTTCATCTGGTGGAATTTGACTTTCAATATTCATCAAAGCCAATTCAGATGCAGTAATGGCATGAACTGCATAGAAACCATTACGTTTAACGCACGGTACCTCTACAAGCCCTGCTACTGGATCACAGGCAAGGCCCAATAAGTTTTTCATACACAATGCGATAGCATGGCCTACTTGACGAGGCGCACCACCCATCATTTCTACAATGGCACCGGCGGCCATACAAGCGGCCGTACCAATTTCTGCTTGGCAACCACCAACGGCGCCAGCCACACAAGCACGATTCGCCACGACATTGCCAATACCAGAAGCAGCCAAGAAACCTTTTACTACTGTTTCTCTATCTAACTTGTAATGGTCTGCTACAGCTTTCACCGCACCAGGCATAACGCCACAAGAGCCTGCAGTAGGACAAGCAACAATGCGGAACATTTTCGCATTTGCTTCATTAACAGCAATAGCATAGGTCATTGCTTTATACGCAATATCACTCATAAATCTTGGCGTTTGACCATTAAGCTGTGCCGCCTGTCCACCGGACATACCAGAGGCCGTTTTCTCCGCATAATCTATACCATCTTGAATAGAACCTTCAAAGATATCTAACCGATGCTCAATTTCACGAATAACCGCTTCTTCACTGCGGTCATAATTTTCTAACTCATAACGCAGTACTACGTCACCGAAGGAAATATTATTTTCCTCTGCTAAGCGAATAATATCTGCAATTGTATCATATGCATAACTCATCATTCGCCCTCCTATAATGCTTCAAAGGTCATCACATCCTGGATGCCTGGAAACTCGCGCATAAACTGAACTGTAATAGGATTTACCACCGTATCTGTAGTAATAACCATGACTGCATCCTTATGCTTGCCCTTACGGAATACGCGCATCGTAGCGATGTTAATATCGGACTCGCTCAATGCTTGGCTAACAAGAGAAATCGCACCAGGTCTATCCTCATGGAACACAACGAGCGTAAACTCATCTCCTGTAATGGACATATCATTTCCATCTACTTCGGTAATCATAATCTGACCACCGCCGAGAGAGCGACCAATAACAGTCATATGACGATTATGTTCATCATACATATCAAAACGCACCACATTCGGATGCCCTACATCAAGAGGAGACTCAATAAAAGAAAACTCCATCCCCTCTTTTTTCGCTAATTTATGGGCAACTCGGATGTTCGCATCATCCTCTTTATAACCTAATAAGCCGCCAATCAAAGCACGATCCGTACCATGCCCTTTATAAGTTTTTGCAAAAGATCCATATAATGTTAAATCTACCTTTTTAGGAGTAGCACGAAAAATACACCGCGCCATCTTGCCTAGTCGCGCAGCACCCGCTGTATGCGAACTAGACGGACCAATCATAATAGGCCCTATAATATCAAAAATACTGTTCATACATACCTCTATATACACATAAACCATGTGAAAAAATCCTATTTCACCTATAGTATAGCAACCAATATCGAGCCTTGTCTATATGCACATTAGGGGCATATTTGTTTGTCTACAGAGGACTACTATTCTTATGAAAGCTGTTCTAAAACTTTGTATATTGATGGGACGCATCCATATCTACAGTTATAAAAGGGAAAGACTATACTTATGCAGCGACATCTCCCCCTCACCTCACTATTCTGATGAAAGCTATTTTATGAGTTTGTATATTGATGGGACTTATATTTCAGAAACGTTTTACTTATGGGCATAACCTATTGAGGGCCGACTTACGCTGAGTATGGAGGCATGAGATAGGTTATGCCCATTAGTAATCTAGTTGTCGCAATACTGTCAGGCCCCATCAATAAACAAACACTCGATAGATAGCTTTCACAATAATAGTAAAAAAACGCACCTAAGGATAACCCTAGGTGCGTTATTTATAACAACAGTCCTAAATCATAAAAGAGAGGGGACGTAGGACTGTAGTTAACAGATTAATAGATCCTATTAGCCCAAGATAGCTTTCATGTCAGCTTCTGGAGTTGTAATTGGATGTAATTGGAATTTTTCTACCAAAATGTTCAATACATTGCTGGAGAAGAATTTAGGCAAGGAAGGTCCGATGTAAATGTTACGGATACCCAATGCCAACAATGTTAACAAGATACATACCGCTTTTTGTTCGTACCAGGACAATACCAATGTCAATGGCAAGTCGTTTACATCACATTCAAATGCACCAGCTAAAGCTACTGCTACTTGAATAGCGGAGTAAGCATCGTTACATTGACCCATATCAAGGATACGAGGGATACCACCGATTTCGCCGATGTTCATGTCGTTGAAACGGAATTTACCACAAGCCAATGTCAATACTACAGTATCATTTGGAGTTTGTTTAACGAATTCAGTGTAGTAGTTACGGCCTACTTTAGCACCGTCACAACCACCTACCAAGAAGAAGTGTTTAATAGCGCCAGCTTTTACAGCATCAATTACTTTATCAGCAATACCCAATACTGTGCCATGACCGAAACCAGTAGTTACTTCATGACCACCGTTGATACCAGTGAATTCTTGAGCTTCTTTGTAGCCGCCCAATTCGATAGCACGGTTGATAACTGCGGAGAAGTCTTTAGTACCATCTTCTTTTTCTTCGATATGTGCACAACCATCGAAACCTACCATATCTGTAGTGAAGATATTAGCTTTGTAGTTTTCTTTTGGTGGCATAATGCAGTTTGTAGTGAACAAGAATGCGCCAGGAACATCAACAAATTCTTTTTGTTGGTTTTGCCATGCTGTACCGAAGTTACCTTTCAATTGAGGATGTTTCTTCAATTCAGGATAAGCGTGGCAAGGCAACATTTCACCATGAGTATAGATATTTACACCTTTACCATCAGTTTGTTCCAATAATTGTTTCAAGTCATGAAGGTCATGACCAGTTACAACGATGAAAGGACCTGGTTCTACAGTCAAAGGAACTGTAGTTGGTACAGGTGTACCATATGTTTCAGTATTAGCTTTATCAAGAACAGCCATACATTTCAAGTTAATTTGACCAAATTCCATCAAAAGATCAAGCCATTCTTCAGCGCTGTGATCTTTAGCGAATTCTACCATGCCTTTAACAAACCAAGCGTCAACATCAGCATCGTGGAAGCCAAGGCGAGCAGCATGCCATGCGTACGCAGCCATACCACGCATACCTAACAATAATGTGGAGCGAAGGGATACGATGTCTTCTTCACCTTTCCACAATTGTTCCCAATCAAAGTTTTGTTGAGCGCTATCCACTTTTGCATGGTAAGCATTTACTTCGTCAATGAATTCTTGAACGCGGTCTTCAGAGAAGTTTACGTTTGTTACACACATGAACA
>OLFS01002498.1_pt1 | contig 11323 bp, 4 predicted proteins | sample 1605491 | NCBI WGS metagenome assembly OLFS01 (sample SAMEA3888921, study PRJEB22519) | human gut metagenome | biome: human gut; feature: human-associated habitat; material: faeces | place: Denmark | collected 2011 | reverse complement strand
TAGATTGCGAAGTGGCTTATATGCATTGTTTTTGCCGCTCTTATGTAATTGAACTAAGAATTTTCCAATTTTATAGTTGATTTGATTGAAATACTGCATTTCGATGGAACGTGTATCATCTAAATCGACTTCAAATTTTTTATAATCCAAGTGAATAATCTTTTCCTTCAAAATCGTCCGTGGCACATATTCAACAAATAGTGCCAATGCTTGTTGCAAGTAATCGTTTTGCAAGCACCATTCGATGTACACGAGGTCATCCTCTGGATCGGATAATATGGTCTCGTAGCTTTCTTGAATTTTATTGCGCATGAGCTGAAAGATACCTAACTCAAATTGACTATTATCTTGCTTGCGACTAGCAATATTTGTAAATAATGTATTGATACCCTCTACGGATGATTGGAATAATCCGCGGCTAGATAGGCTGATGGCTTCTGAAAAATCACCCATTTTAGCGAGTAGTTGATGGGTTAGTTCATCTTCGGTATTGGTTTGGTCAAAGTAATGACGTAATGTTTTCGCATCACCATAGTGAGTGAATTCGGAGAAACCCGCAATCATGTCGAATAGGAAATAAATGTCCTTGCTTTCATATACAGTAATCTTACTGCTTTCATTATCCAAGTTAGCATATGAAATAGAGCCGATTTGAATGCCTTGGTAGGCCACGAGACGAATGATGGCGAGCATGAGCATAATAGCAGTACGAGGCCCACCAGTCAAATCAACATGCAATGTTACCGTATCCTCTTTAGGCTGGTCATGATAAAATTTCATCATTTGCTGTGACATGTTGAGGATGCTTGCCTTGAGGTTGCTAATGTTTTCAATATCCCCGCATTGGATATATTCGACCGTGTCGGATGACCAGTCCAAATCGATATTATACTCATTGATAAAATCAGTTATGCGTGACTCAAAGATTTGCTTTGTCGTAATATGTTGATTCGGATTGTCTACACGTTTAATTTTTGTTGAAAGTTCCTTCGTTTCAAAAAAGAATAATTTTTCTAATGTAAACTGGTCTCGTTTATCATGGAGTACTGTCTTTAATACAGATTCACTGGTTTGTATGATTTCGTTATAAGGCTTTTTTATCGTTGTCGATACAAGTGTATTTTTGAGCTTATCTTCATCATATGGGTATTTAGACTTAAATGCTGTCAAAAAGGTAAGGTATATGTGGTGTTCCATTATGACTCTCCTAACAATGAAATAGCTTGTTTATAGATATTGTCGAGCTTTTCCTTGATAATCTGTGGTTCGTGTACACGGACCGCGGCTCCGAGGGATAATAGGATGCGGAGGATATCCGTTTCTTGGAATGGCAGGTATGCTACGCTGAGTGTAAACTCGTTCGTATCTGTTTCAGTGCCTACGATGTCGTAGTTAGAGAAGGCATTAAAACAGCGGTCGATGGCATTGTTAATATCGTATACGGAAAACGTTACACTTTGTTGGTTGGTTTCCTGATATTCTCGGTATATTGCATCTATATCGATGTCGATTGACTGTGTTCCTACTGTAATAGAAGGTAAGGTGTGTAATGGGTAATAGCCAAATGTATTATCGTCGAGGCGATATCCAATGAGCGCATAACCATTGGTAGCTCCGTTATATTCTATCTTGCACGGAAGTACTGTCATGGTGGTGCCTGCAGTCGTCCAAGAGATACTCGTACCTTTCATTATGGCCTCAGTACAGCGTTGATGGTTCTCATAGGATTTTGGTGTTTCGTCGATAGCTAAACTGCGATTTTGCCATGTGTGTGGCGGCAATGTAGTGGGTGCACTGTATAATGCGTGCGCCAAAATTTGGTACACGTTGTGCGGCACCATCCAATTGATGCGGTCATCGCTTAATAAATCCTTGAGAAACATGCGTTCCGCCGCCGTGGTGACAAGGGTCGGTAACTCTGGAAAGAGTGGTTCTAGACCATGTGCTTCTGGTCGTACTAGATAGCTAGGTAATGCGTGTTCATACTGATCATTTTCCTCTACTGGTGCATAGCTGTCCAATAATGGTCGGTGGTTCATGATGAATTGTAAATCATCTAATGTGTAGGCTACACCATTGATAAGATCTCGTTGAATGCGGTATTGTGTGGCACAGGTTACTGCTGTGATTTCGTTTAGCAGTAATGATGTGCTGCCATCTGTCTTGTCCGTTTCTGGTGAAAGTAAATTCCAAGATGGATGAGCTTTTTTGGTATAGCTACTTGGTTCGGATACGGTTTCATATTGTGTGTACCGTAGATTATCATTAAATCGAGTGCGAATGCTTTCAGGTGTGCTTTCTGTGATTTCAATATAAGGTAGAAATGTACGCAACAATGGCAACAGAATTTGCCCATCTTGAACGTGTAGACAAATATCCGTGTACTCTGGCGTGGAACTTTCACAATTGATTGGTATGTGACGGAATGTGTCCGTAAACTTGGTCCATACAGGCTCGTAGCTGTCTAATTTGTGGAACCGTAGATGTAGTATCGTATTATGACGTGCTTTAGCCGTTGGTATCGGTGTATCGCTATTGAAAGCTCCCTTTATGGTTATCGTGCTGATAGCATCGATGCGATACGTAACGAGCGTATTCTGATGAACGGCGATGAGGTAATCGCGGTTGCCTATATAATCCGATTCAATGCGTACAGGTCGAACCGTTACCTTAGGCCTACGCTTATTGCAGAAACTGAGCTCTACCATTTTATGGTGGTGCAAAGCGTCGGCAAGAGTATACAGAATCGTTTCATCGATGACGTGCAATGGATTATTATAGGTAAATATATATTGCGATTCGTAGGCAGGGGGAACTGGTTGTTCTAGTTCGTCCAAAAGGGAGGTATCGGTGATGAGCGCTTGCAGTTTTGTTAACAATGTGTGCCCTGCAGTACCAAATAGGGATATATTCTTATAGACAAAAACGGCACGATTTAGCTGTTCTAATTCATGCATTGTACATGATTCGAGGCCGATTGAAACAAGACTATACACATGGGTATTCTTCTGTACAATTTCATCAATCACACCAATCGTAACTAGTTTTTTCATGATCCGTATTAGTGTTTGCTTTTCGATGATATCTGGAATTATTTTATTTGAATCGCTGTGTTTTTCTTCTAAAAAGGACTGGTATGCTGGCAATATATACGGATCGTCATTGATGTATTCGTATAATTCCGTCATGGTGCAGCTTGTGTGCTTGTTGATTGTGTTGATAATCGCCAAGATGAGAATAATGGTTTCTGGTTTCATCGCATACAGTGCGTATACATCAGCTAAATAGTTGTGGCCCCAGTAAAAATCTTGCTTTGCAATCGTATGGACACGGGTGCGTCCGATTTGAGTGTCCCGAATCTTGGATCCCATGTTGAAATAGGCAAGGCGTTTTAGATAATCGTCATGTAAACTCTTTTTAATACCTCGTTTCGGTGCCGTATTTCTCGTATGTAGGCCCATGGCCAAGCTACGAAAGAAAAGACGCATATTTTTAACGGTTTTTAGATAATTCGTTACACTTGGCATAGGACCTCCTCGGTTAAATAATGAAGCTTTCATGAATACTATATCAAATTTTGATGTATTTATATAGAGTTTCACCATACCACCGTGATTAATTCCTAGTTTTTTTGAACTGTTATGCATAGCCTTATTGGATATACTAACGATACAGAAACGGCAAGAAATTAATGATGGATGAGGGAATTGATTCCCGAGGAGGCTTATATGACATTTACAAACTGGAAAGTAACGGACAATGAATTAGTGGATATGAGCGACGACAAGAATATGACGATGCTAAATGGGTTGCCTGTCAATGATGATGGGGTTATTGGTGAAAGCCTAGTTACCAGCAAGGATGTATTTGAGGCGCGTCGGGAGGGGAACCTTGACCGTGCCTATACGATGGCCCAAACCTTGATGGAACAACCAGATCCTGGTCCATGGGATATTCGTGCTTGTGCGTGGTGCTTGATTGATCTCATCAAACGAGCTAATGCTATGCATGAAGAGACAGATGTAGAACTCTATCAAGGGGAACTACAAAAGCTTGCCATTGATGAAGCGGATGAGGTCTTGTTTAAACAAACGTTATACGCATTGCGCATTGGTAGCCCCGCTATGAAGGAACTGTCTGCCATTAAACAGCTTAAGGCGAGCGGCAATATCCAAGAGGCTACCGAAAAAGCGAAGGCCTTGTATGCAGAATTTCCTGATGATGTGACGGTAAAACGATCTTATGCATGGTGTCTATATAAGATATTACAGCAAAAGGCGAAGGAGTCACCATTAAATATCCAACATGTAACGGGTTGTTTGGATGAGCTATTCTCTCTAGGACTTTCACAAGAGGTATCATTATTACGATGTATCTGGGGAACGGTATTATCTATTGAAAATGTAGAAGGACATATTGCATTGTACAATTATGCATTACAAATGGATTTTGACAAGCTCGAAGAGTGCGACTATCAGGTGGCACCGTATGTGGGCAGTGATGGGAAACATCACGAATGGCCATCCTTGGTGATGCGTGTTCTTAAGAAATCCTTGGACAGCCTCAATCGGTATGTAGACAAGGATATCATTCATCATTTGTGTGATATCACGGAAGAACGAATGCGTTCCTTGACGGAAAATACGTTCTTTTTACAATGGTCCTTGGCAAAGGCGTACTTGTTAGTGGGTGAAGTCGATAAAGCACGAGATATCATTCTCCACCTATTACAATCTAAGCCCAGTTCGTTCTGGCTTTGGAATGGTTTGGCAGAAACTATGGCGGGTGATCATGATATGGCATTATCTTGTTATGCTAAGTCGCTCACCCACCAATGTGATTTACAATTTAATGGGCGTGCTAAATTGGGCCTTATTCAAGAACTGGTGGCGTTAGGTCAGTATGATGTGGCGAGTGCTGAAGTCCAAGCGTTGCATGCATATCGCACGAAGGAAGGTCATAAAATAGGCGAAGCCCTCAATCAGTATATGCATGCTAGTTGGTATGTACCGGATAGTCCAGCCGTTGATGCAGGGTTTTATAAGGACCATAGCTTGTCCGCAGCAAAGTTGCTCAATACATTCTTACCCAGCACTATTGGTGTAGTTACTTATATTTCTGAAAAAGCACATAAGGCATTTATCGTAGCTGAAGGTGATAAATTGCTTACGTATCACTATGATGATGCGGCGTCCATCCATGAAATGGACGTAGTGTCTGTTGTCTATACAACCTACGAACGTCCTGATGCTACTATGGGATTCCAAGCCGTATCTTGTGAAATTACCAATCAAGAGGCTCCTAGTACTCTTATCAAACAATTTGGCGAAAAAATTAAAGTTATCGGATCAGGTATGGCTTTCACAGTGAAACATAATGTATTTATCGATAAACAATTGGTAGAACAACATCAATTGATGAACGGTGACGTCGTTTCGTTGACTGCTATCCGCTCCTTTAATAAGAAAAAGAATAGTTGGGGCTGGCAAGCCGTGGACATTGACTCTATTCATCGTGCTGACGATACTCGAGAGAACGTTTCTGTCATTTAACAGTGGCTGATTATTTTGAATTATAGTGAACATAACATTGACCTATCCATATATTATTGTGGATAGGTCATTTTTATGGGGAAAATCATTTTCTAGTTCTGTGAAAGTTTTAAAAATCGGCATAATCCTAATGACTGTCTGTTTATTTGAAATTTTAACGTGAAAAGAAAATGAAATAACATATTGACGTTAAATACAGAAACCCTTATAATGACTGTATCTTAAGAAAAATCATTTTCTTCCAGTATTTACCTATATCCATAGGCCTTGTGGATCAAATGGGAGCACGTTTTGACCGTTTACGGTGTGAGGTTTTCCAAAACCTATTTTTAAGCCCCATGAATACTGGCTTTGTAAGGCCTGCTGTTGCAACAGTACTTACCGCTTGCGGTATTGAAACAAACTCTACATAGTCACCTGCAATGATATGTTCTTGTTGCAACAGTACTTACCGCTTGCGGTATTGAAACTTAAATAAAAAAGAGCTGCATTATTTCAATAATTCTCTAGTTGCAACAGTACTTACCGCTTGCGGTATTGAAACAGAAATTTTCCATGCATTTAAATCCAAGATAGAGATGCGTTGCAACAGTACTTACCGCTTGCGGTATTGAAACTGCCGAAATCTATTATGAGGAATATATAGTCTTATGTACGGCTGTTGCAACAGTACTTACCGCTTGCGGTATTGAAACCCAGCCAAGCTCCTTGTCGCAAAGCAATAATTGGTGTTGCAACAGTACTTACCGCTTGCGGTATTGAAACGCAGCGAAAGCTTTTGCTTTCTTTACTTCCTCTCTGCGCGTTGCAACAGTACTTACCGCTTGCGGTATTGAAACAAAAGAAATTAAAGAATCAATGTATAATAAAATTAGTGACAGTTGCAACAGTACTTACCGCTTGCGGTATTGAAACTAATAGTGCTTCCGCCACGCACAGTCATCTCTTTTTCCGTTGCAACAGTACTTACCGCTTGCGGTATTGAAACGTTTGTGCTGGTGCAGCAAACAAACCTACATAGGTAGTTGCAACAGTACTTACCGCTTGCGGTATTGAAACGGGCATTATTTTCCCTCATCCATACTTTAGCTTGTTCTAAGTTGCAACAGTACTTACCGCTTGCGGTATTGAAACTTTGCAATTAGAAGCTGCAAATCGTGCAGTAGAATTGTTGCAACAGTACTTACCGCTTGCGGTATTGAAACCGACACAATCTTTGAAGAAGGTGCCCAAAGCATATTCCAAGTTGCAACAGTACTTACCGCTTGCGGTATTGAAACCTTTTCTAACCTTTGGTAACCAGAAATCCAATTTATCTGTTGCAACAGTACTTACCGCTTGCGGTATTGAAACGTTCAAATTCATCTCCCATTTCTCTGAACTTTTCGTTGCAACAGTACTTACCGCTTGCGGTATTGAAACTACATCGTAACGGCGGAACAATGGAGAGTCTTTTAGCTCTAGTTGCAACAGTACTTACCGCTTGCGGTATTGAAACGATATAATTCAAATTGTCCGCAAATTTTCTCGCTTAAGGTTGCAACAGTACTTACCGCTTGCGGTATTGAAACCTACATACTCTTTTAAATATTCGCAGGAATTAGCCATAATGTTGCAACAGTACTTACCGCTTGCGGTATTGAAACTTAGCTTTAAGAATGATGTCGTCGAGAGTGTCTCCACTCTTGTTGCAACAGTACTTACCGCTTGCGGTATTGAAACCTTAAATGCCTTTAATTGTAATTCATCAGTTTTAGAGTTGCAACAGTACTTACCGCTTGCGGTATTGAAACTGCAAGAGATATCAAGGCTAGATAAGTCAATGCTCATCGTTGCAACAGTACTTACCGCTTGCGGTATTGAAACGGGTTACGATGGTCCACAAAAAGTATGGATTGTCGGCAAGTTGCAACAGTACTTACCGCTTGCGGTATTGAAACACTAAACGTACAGTAGTCTTATTAACATACGCTACTTTAAAAGTTGCAACAGTACTTACCGCTTGCGGTATTGAAACCTTGACAATATGAAGTTCGTAGTGATGTGGTGTTTGTTCGTTGCAACAGTACTTACCGCTTGCGGTATTGAAACCCGTTATAATACTTAACGACATCGGTTGCTACACTTGTAGGTTGCAACAGTACTTACCGCTTGCGGTATTGAAACTCTTTTTCAATTGTGTTGAACATAGCTTCGTCCAATACGTTGCAACAGTACTTACCGCTTGCGGTATTGAAACTCATTTTCAAAAGTGTCAATAACCGTAACATTATAAGTTGCAACAGTACTTACCGCTTGCGGTATTGAAACAGTTCGTCTCCTTCAATATAAGAATAAAAATTCTCTGAAGTTGCAACAGTACTTACCGCTTGCGGTATTGAAACACTACATGCAATTGGTAAGAGGTAGGTTGTATTGGTGTCGTTGCAACAGTACTTACCGCTTGCGGTATTGAAACCTTCAAACTTCTCGCGCTCAGACTCAAAAACCATAAGTTGCAACAGTACTTACCGCTTGCGGTATTGAAACGTATGGTAACGCTGTCTTCAAGTTGTTGACAGTCACACCGTTGCAACAGTACTTACCGCTTGCGGTATTGAAACTTGCGGCGTTGCATGCAACCTTTGTCGTTCTCGTACTTCTTGTTGCAACAGTACTTACCGCTTGCGGTATTGAAACCTAACGCCTCGTGATTCGGGCGCTGAAGCTGGCTCAGGCAGTTGCAACAGTACTTACTGCTTGCGGTATTGAAACGAGAACTCACGGACTGCAATAAACATGTCCCCATAGACGTTGCAACAGTACCTACCGCTTGCGGTATTGAAACACTAGATATTCTGCAATATCAATTAGTTAATCTTTTTCTGGTTGCAACAGTACTTACCGTTTACGGTATTGAAACCCATCAAAATTGATTTCGTAGCACCCTTGCATTGTGAGGTTGTAACAGTACTTACCGCTTGCGGTATTGAAACTCGTCTAACTGAAATTGCCATGTCCACATTATTTAGATAGGATTAGTACCTATCACATCAAAATCATAATTATCATTTTAGAGCTGTTATAGAACAGCTCTTTTTTGATTCCTAGTAAAAGTTATTTTCGCTATATTTTTAATCTCCCTATAATGAACTCATAAGTTAAGCTCTCTGATTGTGACATCATGTGACATGATATATACCTCCATGATGAATACAAAATATAATAGATTTTTTATAAAAGGAATCCTTAGATAATGTACTGATGTTCTTTCAGTGGCTTAGCCTAATTATGTTGTTTGTATATAAAATAGGAGAGACTAGTATGCATCATATTACAATTAGCACTACAGGTATGTTTGATGAGATTCGCTCATCATTGGTTGCACCTGTAGAGAAAAAGGAAGTTCCAACATTTATATTTGCTTTGAATTTCTCTACTTATATAGATGAGTTCGATAGCAGCAAAAAATATGAACTAGAGGATCAAGATATTAAATTCGAGCGTAAACGGATTCGCGAATTTGTTAAAGCCGTTTGTAAAGATGAGGGCAAGCCTTTTGAAGAGTGTCGTAGTACATTGCTTTCTGCTTTGCCTGAATTTATTCGTTATGGCACCTACAATGGAGCGCCATTGTTATCAACACCACGAAATGGATCGTATGAGATTTATGCTATGTATAAAAGTGTTGAAGGTCGTAGATTAATATTTCAAGAACTTGGTTCTTCTAAGGAAAGAGCTCAATATGTATACGACCATATGTTACGTTATTTTATAACAAAACTGTTTTCTAATATGGGGAATTTTGGATATATATCAGATTCAATTAACATAGAAACGCCTTTATCGGTATATACTATACAGCAGACATTAGATAATGTAGTTAAGGATTATATTCCATTTGATAGAATCCAAGTATCATCTACCCCTACTCAGTATGTAATGAATAAGTCCAATCAAGTTTATTCTGAATTTCTTCTCATTGCCGATGCCTTGGGTGCTTACATGGTGCAAGAAATGAAGGGCGATACAGAATCTGAACAGTTAGTCTCTTTATCTAGCAACCTATTTTTCCGCGATATTTGTAAACCGATGTGCAGACTATTCATAGATTCTAGTGATGCTCATATATCGGTATATGATGAATGTAATTCTTGGGTGGATAATTTAATAGAGCAGTTTTGGTATAGCAAATACACTGCATTTCGTAATACACTACGTGAAGTACCACGGTGTGATGATGGGGTATTAGCATACGTGAAAGCTAGTACAGTGTTTCCATTAGTAGAAGCGGCTATTAAAAAGCTTTCGCTATCTAAGCTCGGTATTGAACTACATGCTAAGCAAGAGCAATATAAAGAATATCTAGATTTCTTGTTGGCCTATGATAAAGATGTAGATTCACTAATAGCAGAAATGCATTCATCAAACAATAGCTTGCAAACGTATATTTCTGGTTCAATTTTAGAATTGTATAATCAATCTCTATTCCCTAAATGCGATTGTCCTCCTAATATAAAAGGGAATCTTAATAGTGAAATATGTTGTCAGATATATTGTGCTATTGATTCATGTAAGCGTGCTATTAGGAAATATCATATGTATGAACGTGTTTTTCCTATCGTGGACTACCTAGATGCACTTGTAAGGAATATTGATATTCCTTCGACCGACTCTTGGGAGTATGAATATATATCAAAAGTATCTCGCATATCCAAGTGGTATAGAGCTTTAGCCTATGCTTTCACAGGTAGTAGCGAGGCTGAAAGTATTTTCAAAGAATTGATTCAAGCTCAGGAACAAGAACCATTAGTCGAGCATTGTGAATCAGAAGCATTTGTAGCGGATATAGCAGAACCAGTAAATGCATTTTCTTTAGATTTCTTGCATTATGCATTATTGCAATATTACGTGGAAACGAATAATCGTAAGAGCTATGAATTATATATTGAGACTATATATCCTTCTCTTTCCCAAAATCACTTTGATTTTATGAGTCAAATGCATACATTGCTAGGTAATATAGATGAGGCAGATTATGAAAATTATAATAATGGTCTATTCTGTCTATGGATTAAGGCGTTGTGGCACTTTTACTTAGATTGTATTGATGAAGCATTTTGGCATACATTAGCATCATTATGGGATACGAACTATAACAATGAAATGTGTTTGTGGAATGCACATGATTTTACCGCTCATCAATTAATCCTCACGTATCTCGTTAAGTTTGCAGCTCATTTTGGTGATACAAATCGCATAGAAAAGTATCGAGAATATTTAGAGTATTATTTTGATTCTTATATATTCACGGATGGAGCTAGTCTTGGATATGATTGGAATGAACCGGAGTATTATATAATGGCTCAAGTTAATGAGCAATTAGGAAACCTTGAACTTGCTCAAGAGCAGTATGATAAAGCTTATGCTCTAGCTACTTATTCACAAGCTAAGTGGAAATTTTTTGAAGCTAAACATGGAAATCGTTGGGGGTTATTTACATATGTAGAACTTAATGGAGACAAACCTAATCTAGCTGAATGGCTTACAAGCTATTCACCAGCATTTTCTACAATCGATGAATATAAAAAGGTGTTAGCACCAATTATGAGCTATGTGTTTAATTGATTGCGGGCAATTCCATACTACAAACACAAAAAACTCTACCCTAGATCTCCTAAGGTAGAGTTTTCATCTATAAATCTCTATAATACGATGCTTATTGTATCGTATATTTGTTTGATATATAATTAACATAGGATAGTTAGGCGAGGTTGGGCCTCTCTTCGTTA
>OLFS01002491.1_pt1 | contig 11353 bp, 8 predicted proteins | sample 1605491 | NCBI WGS metagenome assembly OLFS01 (sample SAMEA3888921, study PRJEB22519) | human gut metagenome | biome: human gut; feature: human-associated habitat; material: faeces | place: Denmark | collected 2011 | reverse complement strand
TGGTGGAACGACTTCATTGCCGGCCTGGTGCTGCTCGGCGTACTGGTGCTCGACGGGCGGCTGCGTCAGGCGCTGACCCGCCATCAGCGGGCGCTGAAATACAGTCGCTTTCAGCCCGGCAATAAAGGGGGCAAGCGCGTGGCCCCGTTTCCTGAACGTAAAAATAAAGAGGTGGCGTAAATGAAGCTCAACTGGGAAAGCGCGCTGCTGGGATTACTGGTGGTGGAGATCCTGCTGTTTGGCACCCTGAATCCGCGCATGCTCGATCTCAATATGCTGCTGTTCAGCACCAGCGACTTTATCTGCATCGGCATCGTGGCGCTGCCGCTGACGCTGGTGATCATCAGCGGCGGGATTGATATTTCGCTCGGTTCCACCATCGGCCTGTGCGCCATCGCGCTGGGGGTGATGATGCAGGCGGGCTGGCCGATGAGCCTCGCGATCCCCCTGACGCTGCTGCTCGGCCTGCTGTGCGGGCTGCTGAACGCGGCGCTGATTCACTACACCGGCATTAGCCCGCTGGTGATTACCCTTGGCACCCTGTACCTCTACGGCGGCGGCGCGCTGCTGCTTTCGGGCATGGCCGGGGCGACCGGCTACGAAGGCATCGGCGGATTCCCGGATAGCTTTACCGCCTTCGCCAATCTGACCCTGTTCGGCCTGCCGATACCGCTGGTGCTGTTCGCCGTTATCACCTTTTTTTTCTGGCTGCTGGCCCACCGCGGGCGCTTTGGGCGGCACCTTTTTCTGCTCGGGCAGAACCCGCGCGCCGCGCGCTACGCCGCGCTTTCCGTTAACGGGATGCCCTACGCGCTGTATGGCCTGGTGGGCGTGGCGTCGGCGGTGGCGGCGCTGGTGATGGTCTCCTATTTCGGCTCGGCGCGCTCGGACTTAGGCCGCGACCTGCTGATGCCGGCGCTGACCGCCGCGGTGCTCGGCGGGGCCAATATCTACGGCGGTTCCGGCTCGATCGTCGGCACGGCGCTTGCCGCGCTGCTGGTGGGCTATTTACAACAAGGTTTGCAAATGGTCGGCATCCCCAACCAGGTGTCGAGCGCGCTGTCAGGGGCGCTGTTGGTTGTGGTGGTGATGGGGCGTTCGCTGAGCCTGCACCGTGAATGGGTGCGCGCGACCTGGCGGCGTCTTTTCTCGCATAGAACAATCGGAGCACAACAATGAAAACAAAACGTATCCTGCAGGTCAGCGCGCTGGCGCTGGCGATGAGCGTGGTTACCGCGCAAGCGGCGGACCGCATCGCCTTTATTCCTAAGCTGGTCGGCGTCGGCTTCTTTACCAGCGGCGGTAACGGCGCGAAAGAGGCGGGGAAAGCGCTGGGCGTGGATGTCACCTATGACGGTCCCACCGAGCCCAGCGTCTCCGGCCAGGTGCAGCTTATCAACAACTTCGTCAACCAGGGCTACAACGCGATTATCGTCTCCGCCGTCTCGCCGGATGGCCTGTGTCCGGCGCTGAAGCGGGCGATGCAGCGCGGGGTGAAAGTCCTGACCTGGGATTCCGATACCAAACCGGAGTGCCGCAGCATCTATATCAACCAGGGCACGCCGCAGCAGCTCGGCGGCCTGCTGGTGGAGATGGCGGAAAAGCAGGTCAGCAAACCTGCCGCCAAAGTCGCGCTTTTCTACTCCAGCCCGACGGTGACCGACCAGAACCAGTGGGTGAAGGAAGCCAAAGCCAAAATCGAAAAAGAGCATCCGCAGTGGCAAATCGTCACCACCCAGTTTGGCTATAACGATGCCACCAAATCGCTGCAAACCGCCGAGGGGATCTTAAAAGCGTATCCGGATCTCGACGCCATTATCGCGCCGGATGCCAATGCGTTGCCGGCGGCGGCGCAGGCGGCGGAGAACCTTAAGCGTCAGGGCGTGGCGATCGTCGGCTTTAGTACGCCGAACGTGATGCGCCCGTACGTTGAGCGCGGCACGGTGAAAGCGTTCGGCCTGTGGGATGTGGTTCAGCAGGGCAAAATTGCGGTTAACGTCGCCGATCGATTGCTGAAAAAGGGCGATCTTAACGTAGGCGATAGCGTTGAGGTGAAAGATATCGGCTCGCTGAAGGTCGAACCGAATAGCGTGCAGGGCTACCAGTATGAGGCGAAGGGCAACGGTATCGTGCTGCTGCCGGAGCGCGTGGTGTTCAGCAAAGAGAACATCAATAACTACGACTTCTGACGGAGGATGAGATGGCTGATTTAGACGACATCAAAGAAGGTAAGGACTTCGGTATCGACCGCCCGCAGCAGAATACGCTGTATACCCTGAAAGGCTGCGGCTCGCTGGACTGGGGCATGCAGTCGCGGATGGCGCGCATCTTTAATCCGCACAGCAACCGCACGGTGATGCTGGCCTTCGATCATGGTTACTTCCAGGGGCCAACCACCGGGCTGGAGCGTATCGACCTGTCGATTGCGCCGCTGTTTGCCGACACCGATGTGCTGATGTGCACCCGCGGCGTACTGCGCAGCCAGGTACCGGCGGCCACCAATAAGCCGGTGGTGCTCCGCGCCTCCGGCGGCAATTCGATTTTGAGCGAACTCTCCAACGAATGCGTGGCGGTGGCGATGGAAGACGCGCTGCGTCTCAACGTTTGCGCGGTGGCGGCTCAGGTCTATATCGGCAGCGAATACGAACATCAGTCGATCAATAACATCATCAAACTGGTGGATGCCGGCAATCGCTACGGTATGCCGGTCCTGGCGGTTACCGGCGTCGGCAAAGAGATGACCCGCGATGCGCGCTACTTCTCGCTGGCCAGCCGGATTGCCGCCGAAATGGGGGCGCAGTTTGTGAAGACCTATTTCGTTGAGGAAGGCTTTGAAAAAGTGACCGCCAGCTGTCCGGTGCCGATCGTGATTGCCGGCGGTAAAAAACTGCCGGAGCATGAGGCGCTGGAGATGTGCTGGCGGGCGATCGATCAGGGGGCGTCCGGGGTGGATATGGGGCGCAATATTTTCCAGTCCAGCGCCCCGCGCGCGATGCTGAAGGCGGTGAAAAAGGTGGTGCATGAGAATCTGAACGCGCGCGAAGCGTATCAGTTTTGGCAGGAAGAGAAACAGGGAGAGCTGAAATGAATGTGACGCTGGTGGAGATCAATATTAAACCCGAGCGGGTGGATGAGTTTCTTGAGGTGTTTCGCGCCAACCACGAAGGCGCGCTGCAGGAGCCGGGCAACCTGCGCTTTGATGTCCTGCAGGATCCCGAGGTGAAAACCCGCTTTTTTATCTACGAAGCCTATAAAGACGATGAGGCGGTGCTGGCGCATAAGAAGACGCCGCACTATTTAGCCTGCGTCGAAAAGCTGGAGGAGATGATGTCGCAGCCGCGGCAGAAACGCAGCTTTATCGGCCTGTTGCCGCAGGTATGAGGATTTTCCTTCCCCCTCTCCCTGTGGGAGAGGGGGAAGGGCACTTATTACGCTTCTTCAACCGAGACGCGCAGGGCCGCCAGCGCCTTACGCGCCGCTTTCAGCACCTGCTCACACTGCTCCAGGGTGAGGGTCAGCGGCGGTTCAACGCGGATCGTCTTGGCGTTGTTTAACGTCCCGGCGACCAGCACCCGCTGTCTGAACATCTCGCTGGCAAAGTCGTAGCCAATCTCGTTATCGACAAACTCGATGGCCATCAGCATGCCTTTCCCGCGCACTTCATTCACCAGGTCCGGATACTCCTGCGCCAGCAGGCGGAACCCGTCCAGCAGCATATCGCCTTTCTGCGCCGCCTGCGCCGGCAGGTTTTGCGTCAACAGCACGTTGATCGTCGCCAGCGCCGCCGCACAGGCCAACGGGTTGCCGCCGAAGGTGGTGGTGTGCAGGAACGGGTTGTCGAACAGCACCGAGAAGACCTCTTCCGTCGCCACCGTCGCGCCGATCGGCATCACACCGCCGCCGAGCGCTTTCGCCAGACACAGAATATCGGGCTGAACGTTCTCATGCTCGCAGGCGAACATCTTGCCGGTGCGGCCCATGCCGGTCTGCACTTCGTCGAGGATCAGCAGGGCGCCAAACTCATCGCACAGCTTACGCACCGCCGGCAAATACCCCTGCGGCGGGAGGATCACGCCCCCTTCGCCCTGAATCGGCTCGAGGATCACCGCCGCGACGTCGTCGCCGGTTTTCTTGCACTCGCTCAGCATGGTGCGCATGGCGTTGATATCGCCGAACGGCACGTGGCGGAAGCCCGGCAGCAGCGGCATAAAGGGTTTGCGGAAGGTCGACTTGGCGGTGGCCGACAGCGCACCCAGCGATTTACCGTGGAAGGCGCCGCTGGTGGCGATGAAGGTAAATTTACCGCGCGGCGACTGATAGGCTTTCGCCAGCTTGATAGCCGCCTCTACCGATTCGGTACCGCTGTTGCAGAAGAAACTGTACTTTAGTTTGCCGGGCGTTAAGGCTGCCAGGGTTTTCGCCAGCATCGCGCGTAGCGGATCCAGCAGTTCCTGACTGTGAAGCGGTTGTTTCGCGAGTTGATTCTCGACGGCGGATACCACAACTGGATTACGGTGCCCTACATTGAAGATGCCAAACCCACCAAGGCAGTCGATAAATTCCTGTCCCTGGGTGTCGACAAGCGTATTTAACCCTCCCGCTTGCCACTCTACGGCTCCGTAATCCCCGCCGGCTGTGACCGATTTTCGATACTCTAAAAACCCCGGATTCACATGCTCTTTAAAGTATTCCCTGACCTCCTGGTTAAGTGCTTTCATTTCCTCATGATCAAGCGTGCGCTTTTCAATGAGATTCAGTGCGTGTGCGCTGCAGGCCAGAGCCGATGCGCTGGAAGGTAACCTGTTCAAAATGTGCTCCTGGGGCGGACGTATCACACGATACTGGATTAAGTATTGCAGGGATTACGCCAGTTCGGCAGAAGCGGTGAAAATCGGGATAAATGCAAGGTAAAAGACGAAATGTGTAAAATTTAATCTCATTGCGCCACTATTGGCATGTTTTATTCCTGAACTGACAAGATTTTCTGCCTGGCAGCAATGGACGGGGCGATCCGCCGTGGTGCGGGCTGCCCCAGCGCGGGGCAGCCGGTGGTGAAAAAAGAGGCTTAGTCGAGCTGAGAGATCTCCATCGCCGCCCGGTCGATAATGCCGATGATCTGCTTGAGCTGGGCGGCACTGCTGGCCTGCTGGTTCACTTTCAGGTCGAGCACCGCTTTGAAGTTTTCCAGCGCGCGCTTCATCTGCGGATCCCGGCGCAGCTCGCAGCCGACCATCCGCGCCTGGAGACGCTCCTGGATATGGGCCAGGTGCTCCTGGTTCTCGGCGTGCAGCTGTTTTCCTTCCTCGCTGATAACGATTTTTTTACGTCCGTTGTCATCTTCCACGCTGATAAGGCCCTGGTCCTGGAGCAGATCCAGCGTCGGGTAGATCACCCCCGGGCTGGGGCTGTAGTTCCCCTGGGTAAGCGTTTCGATCTCTTTGATCAGCTCATAGCCATGGCTGGCGTTGCGGCTGAGGATATCCAGAATGATCAGCCGCAGTTCACCGTGGCCAAAGAAACGCTGGCGACGTTCGCCGCCGCGGCGGCCATGGTCGCCGTGTTCGCTGGGGTCACCGTGGCGCCCGCGTGGCCCACGCCCCTCTTCATGATGATGTCGCATGGTTACCTCCTGCTGTTTTTGATATATCTAATTTATATCTAAAAAATGAATGTTCGCAATGCTGGTTGCTATTTATTTTTTAATATATTGATATATATGTAATTATTTTCTGGCTGTGGATTTTGATGCGGTTTGTTTTGACTATATCAAAAAAAGACTTGCATTCTTTTTAGTTGGCAATCATTATCATTTGCATCAAGTTTAGATATATCTATTTACCGTTCACGAAGGCAATCGATGATGACAAAAACCAAAGCAGACAAGTACCCGCAGCGTGTCCGCAATGAGCTGCGTTTCCGTGAGCTGACGGTGCTGCGCGTGGAGCGCGCAGGCGCGGCGTTCCAGCGTATCGTGCTGGGAGGCGAGGCGCTGGAAGGCTTCGCTTCTCACGGCTTTGACGACCATACCAAGCTTTTTTTCCCCGAGCCGGGCGCGGCATTTACCCCGCCGCAGGTGACTGAGGAGGGGATTGACTGGGGCGAGGGCGTGCGGCCTGCCACTCGTGACTATACGCCGCTGTACGATGCCGAACGTCACGAGCTGGCTTACGATTTCTATATCCACGATGGCGGTATTGCCAGCCGCTGGGCGCTGGAAGCAAAAGTGGGCGATAAGCTGGTGATCGGCGGCCCGCGCGGCTCGCTGGTGGTGCCGGAAGATTATGCCTGGCAGCTGTATGTTTGCGATGAGTCCGGCATGCCGGCGCTGCGCCGTCGTCTGCTGGGATTACGCCAGCTGCCGGCAAGGCCGCAGGTGACGGCCATCGTTACTATCGCTGATGCGTCGTATAAAGATTATCTGGCGGATCTCGACGGCTTTAACATCGAGTGGGTGGTGGGCCACAACCCGGCCTTCGTCGCCGAGCGTCTGGCCCAGGTGAAGGTGCCGGCGGAGGATTATTTCATCTGGCTGACCGGCGAAGGCGCGGTGGTGAAATCGCTGCTGGCGCGCTTTGAAGACGAGAGCATCGATCAGCAGCTGGTGCGTTCCCAGGCGTACTGGCACAGCAAGTAAAAAGCCATCGTGGTAAAACCCGGATAGCGGCTTGCGCCTTATCCGGGCTACGGTTGGCGCCGTTTTTTGTCGGGTGGCGGCTTACGCCTTACCCGACCTTCTCTTCGGCGGTGTGACGTCGCCCCAGTAAAACCCGGATAGCGGCTTGCGTACGGTTGGCGCCGATTTGTAGCCCCGGTAAGCGCAGCGCCACCGGGGAAGGCTTATCGTTCCGCCAGGGCCTTAAACACCATCGCTACCGCATGGGCGCCGGGGTCCATGTTGCCGAGCAGGCTATCGCTATTGAGATAGGACGCGCGTCCGGCGCCAGCTTTGCCCGACTGGCAGGTGCGATCCGCCCCGGCCTGCGCCGCGGCAAAAGCGGCCTGCAGGTTCTCCGGTTCGGCCAGCAGCGCCGCCAGCGCCGGCTGCAGAGCGTCGATCATCGTCCGGTCTCCCTCATCGGCGCCGCCGTAAAACTTCATCTGTTCCAGACCGGCGTTCAGCGCCTCGGCCACGCTGGCGCCTTGTCCCAGCTTCTGCCCGGCAGCGGTGAAGAAGATAGACATCAATACCCCGCTGGAGCCGCCCATCACCACCGTCAGACGTTCGCCGATCAGCGCGAAGAGCGTTGGCAGATCGTTTAGCGGCAGCTGCTGGCGCTGCAGCAGGTCGGCAATCTCACGCGCCCCGGCGGCGAAGGTGGAGCCGGTATCCCCATCGCCCACTTTGGCGTCCAGCGCGTTGAGATGGGCTTCAAGGCCGGAGAGGGCGCCGGTCACCTGCGCGACGTAATCGCCCACCTGCGGGTTGGTTGAGGGCGTAAAGTCGACGCGCGCGCTGGCGAGAGTGGACGGCATGATGTTAACTGCCCGCGGCTGCACCGGCTTCTGCCAGCCGGCGGTTTCCACGTCCGACAGCAGCGCTTTTTCAATACCCTCCTCCAGCACGATGGCGCTCAGCGAGAAGCCTTTCATATCCAGCGCCGTCACCAGCGAGGCCGGACCTATTAACCAGTCAACGCGCGCCTGCAGCGGGGTGTTGGCCAGCTCGCGGGTCAGGATCGCCATCTCAGCCTCCGACACGCCGCCGAGGTTATTAAGCATCACCGCCAGGCGGCCGGTTTCCGGCAGGGCGGCAGTCAGTTTTTCCACCATCAGGTTGACGATTTCCGCACTGTTTTGCGTGGCGATCGTCGAGGCGCCCGGCTCACCGTGGATGCCCATTCCCAGCTCGGCGTGACCGGCCTGATGGCGCGGCGCGCTGTCGGCTTCCTGCGGCAGGTGGCAGCTGGCCAGCGCCACCCCGATGCTGGCGGTATGGCTGGCAGCGTATTGCGCTTCACGCAGGACGGTGGCGAGGTTGAAGCCGCGCTCGGCGAAATAGCCCGCCACTTTATGCACCAGAATGGTCCCGGCGATGCCGCGCGGATGCTTGTTATCCGGCAGCGAAATGTCGTCGCCGACGATCAGCATCTCCACGTTGTAGCCGAGACGGCGCGCTTTCTCCGCCGCCAGGCCGAAGTTAAGCCGATCGCCGGTGTAGTTTTTGACGATCAGCAGGCAGCCCGCCTCGCCGGTCACCGCCTGAATGGCGGTAAGCACCGCGTCGACGCTCGGCGAGGCGAACAGATCGCCGCAGACCGCGGCGGTCAGCATGCCTTTACCAATAAAGCCGACGTGCGCCGGTTCATGGCCGGCGCCGCCGCCGGAGATCACCGCCACGTTGTTTTTATTCAGATCGCGACGGACCACCACCCGGATCGCCGGGTCGCTCTCCAGACGGGCGAGGTTATTCCACGGGCTGGCGATAATGGTACCCTCAATCACATCGTTGACGAGGCTGGCGCGCTGGTTAAAAAAGAATTGAGACATAGTGGTTCCTGAAGAGTAAGCGAAAACTCACCCTCCGGAGGCAGGCCTCCGGAGCGGTAACGGTCAACGTGAATTTTAGTCACGGATAAGGCGTTGGTTACGCATATCGAGCGCGATGGCTTCGCCAGGCTGAATATCATTCAGCGCCTCGCCCTGCTGGCACAGCCACACGATCCCCGCGGCGCGGGCGATAATCGCGCCGTGAGCCTGTTCGCTGCCATCGCGCAGGCACAGGCCTTTGACGAGATTGGCATCCAGCTGTAAGACGGTTGAGGGATAAATGTTGTCGGCAATAATAATTGTTGGCTCGCCGGGCGTCGGCAGCGTCTGCTTAATACCCTGCAGATGGCGCAGGGTGCGCTGCAGAATATCTTCGATATCGATATAGCGCGCCTGCAGGTAGGCGTCATCCAACTGGCGATACTGCTGGCTGAGCTCCATTAGCACCTGATGCCACGCCCATTCCGCCGAGCATTGTTCGGTGAGCAGACGATCGTTGGCGGCATCAAACAGATCGTCATCGTCGAGCAGGGTGTGGTGCCCGGCGAAGATCGCCGCGATATCGGCGTGAAATTTATTTTCCGCCAGCTCGGTCAGGGCGATAAGATCCGCCAGCGTCTGGTCGATGGCCTGGCGCAGGCGCTGCTGCTCGCGGGCAGCATCGGCGGCAGCCGGGCGGAGCGGCTGGATCAGGGCCAGCGGATAGCGCAGGGCAACGCCTTCGACGCGCTCGGGCGTTGCCGGAGCCGCTGCCGGTTGCGCCGCAGGCGATTCACCGAAGTTATCGGCGGCCAGCGCCTGAAACGCCGCCAGCGCCGCGTCGGCATCCGGACCGCGGGCCAGCAGGCGCAGTTTATCGTTACGGCGTACCTGCAATAGCGCGATTTGGTTGAGGCTGTCCGGTTTGACGCACTTCCCGTTTTTCTCCAGCAGCAGATCGGCATTAAAACCCGCCAGCGCGGCGACCAGCTTCGACGCCGGACGCACGTGCAGGCCGTTGTGATTGTTAATAATAACTGAAACCGATTTTGTGTCGCCGTCGTCGGCAAGCATCGGCGCCGGCGCGGCGTCAGAAGTTGGCGAAGGTAAACCCAGCTGAACCCGCTTGGCCTCCAGGGCGCTCATGGCGTCGGCGATCACCTTGTCGATCCCGGCGCCGGAGGCAGCGCTGACGGTGGCCGCCAGCGTCCCTTCCACCAGCGGCGCGGCGCACAGCCGCACCTTCGCGGCAATCGCCGGATCGAGCAGATCGAGGGCGGTTTCGGCGCTGAGCAACGCGCTGCCGATATCCATCATCACCAGCACGTGATCGGTATCGGCGACAGATTCGATCGCCTCCATGACTTTAAGCGGATCGGTGCCGATCGGGCTGTCTGGATCGTCGATCCCGGCGGCGATCGCCAGTTTGCAGCCATCGTTGATTAACATCTGCCGGGCCAGTTCTCCGACACCTTCGCCCAGCCGGGCGCTATGAGAAACAATAACCAGGTTTACCATCGCGATTTCCTTACTCTTTGGCGGCGGCGGCCAGCATCTGAACCATAAATAGCACCGAGGTTGCGCCGGGATCCTGATGTCCGATGCTGCGCTCGCCGAGATAGCTGGCGCGGCCTTTACGCGCCTGCATGGTGATGGTGGCGTGGGCCGCACGCTCGGCCACTTCGCAGGCGGCATCCAGCGCGGCGGCGATCGACAGGTGCTGCTCGCTGGACTGGCGCAGGGAGTCCGCCACCGGCAGCCAGACGTCGCACATGGTTTTATCCCCTGGCTCCGCTTTGCCGCGGTTGACCACCCCGTCCGCGCCTTCGCGGATCATCAGGTACAGTTCGTCGAGGGTCAGGCTCTGGTGGGCCTGAGTGACCTGCGCGGCGCGAATAAAGAAGGTGCCGAACAGCGGGCCGCTGGCGCCGCCAACGTTGGAGAGCAGCGTCATGCCGGTATTTTTCAGGATAAAGCCAATATCTTTATCGGCGATCGACGGCAGCTTTTCGACCACTTTACTAAAGCCGCGGTGCATATTGAGACCGTGGTCGGCGTCGCCGATCTCTTTATCGAGGCCGGTGAGAAAATCGCTCTCTTTGGTGAAAATGTCGCCGCAGCGGTACAGCCAGTCGACGATTTGCGTTCTGTTCAGTGACATGTCGTGCTCCTTAGTTTCCCCAGTTCAGCGCCGGGGTATGAACCGGGGCGTCCCATAGCGCCAGCGTCTCATCATCCACTTTCAGCAGGGTGATGGAGAAGCCCGACATATCCAGCGAGGTGCAGTAGCTGCCGATGAGGTTGCGTTCGATGATGATGCCGGACGCTTCGCAGCGCTGGGCGAGACGGTGATACACGCCGTACAGTTCGGACAGCGGGGTGGCGCCGAGGTTATTGACCAGCGCGATGACCCGGTCGCCGTTTTGCAGCGCGGTTTTGCTCTGCTTCACTTCCTGCCACGCGCCCTTGACGGTATCCCACTGGCGCAGCGTGCGGCTGTAGGCGCCATTCTCCAGCAGGGTATCGAACATCTCATCGACGGTTTGGTCCAGCGAGCTGAAGTGGCGGCGGTCGATGCCCGGCTCGCCGTGAATGCCGACGCCGAACTCCATCTCGTTATCTTTCAACGTAAAGGAGGGCTGCCCGGCGGCCGGTACGGTGCAGGCGCCGAGAGCGATACCAATCGAGTGGCCGAGATTGTTCAGGCGGCGGCCCAGTTCAGCGCAGGCTTCCAGCGAGTCACCGCGCTCGGCGGCGGCGCCGACCAGTTTTTCGATCAACACGGTATTGGCGACGCCGCGGCGACCAGCGGTATAGAGACTGTCTTTCACCGCCACGTCGTCGTCGACCACCACGGTGGTGACTTTAATGCCGCTCTCATGCAGCA
>OLFS01002490.1_pt1 | contig 11356 bp, 17 predicted proteins | sample 1605491 | NCBI WGS metagenome assembly OLFS01 (sample SAMEA3888921, study PRJEB22519) | human gut metagenome | biome: human gut; feature: human-associated habitat; material: faeces | place: Denmark | collected 2011 | reverse complement strand
CTGCAGAGTGCGAAACTAACATCCGCGTTAGACTTGCAATCAACAAAAATGACAGCGTCACTCGAACTTCAATCACAAAAGTTAGCGTCTTCCCTCGAAAATCAGTCCCTTAATTTTGATGGAAAATTAAAGGATCAGCGTATCGCCATCACTGCATGGGTGCTTGGGCTGCCAAGCATCATATATGGGCTTTATCGAATTGTAGATTTATTCGCGACGCATAAACCAGGCTAATAAGATAAGGCCACCGCGCCGGGTTGTGACTGCCCTACTCTTCCCTCTGCATCAGCACGTCCAGTGCCAGCTCCACAGCCAGTTCTACCTGGTCCCCCTGCCACAGCACCTGAATCATCTCTATCAGCGCCTCTCTTGATGGCTCGCGCTTCTCAACCAGCAGCTGCATAACCGCTATCCCGATGACCTGCGCTATCTGCGGGTGCATTTCTGCGAAAAACCCATCCTCATTCGACATGGCGCTACCCTCTTTGGCGTTTTTTTGAACATAACAGCACAATAGCAAAAAATAAATTCATTTAGCTATCAATGATTTAATAGCAATTGCTATTAAATAATATCAATACGTATTGCTATGGTTAATACTCATTGCTATTATCATCTCATCCAAACAACACCGGCAACGCCGGGGTGAAGTCAAAACGTCCCGTTAGCCGCGATAAGGCAAAGGTGAAGAGATGACATCAGTACGATTAACGAATGCTATCCGTGAACGAATTGCCAAAAATGCGTTGGCAAAGTCAGGAGTTATCGCAGGGTTAGAATCTCTGCAGCTGAAGCGCCATGAGGTTGCAAGGGATGCCCGAATTGCCGCATTTGGTGGGGTTGATAAGGTTGCCAGACTTGATAAGCAGTATGAAAAACTTGAGCGATTAGAGGTTGAAATTCGAAATTCAGGTGCTTCGATTTACATCTCAAGTGGACTGTCATCATCAATCAACATCGCTATTTCCGGCCGGCGTCTTGGTTGGTGCTCTTACGGTAAAGATAGTAAAGGTGAGGATATCCTCCTTGTTACGCCAAACCGTGATTTATGCCTTTTTGGTGCTGAGCATGAAATAACTAAGCGCTTCGATGAAATTATGAATGAAGAGCAAAAGTTGAATGCCAGAGCAAAGGAAATCGAATCGACCGTATGGGCTGCTCTTAACTCCGTAACTACCTTAAAGCGCCTTGTCGAAGTGTGGCCAGAAAGCAAAGAACTGATACCTGAAAGTAGCGATGACGCCAGGACAACTCTTCCTGCGTTAAAGGTTGAAGACCTTAACCGAATGATAGGACTCCCAACGGAGAAAGTAGAAGGTTAGTTCTGCCATTGCTGCATGAGGAGTAATAGATGATCCGTGAAGAAGACAAGCCAGCATGGCGTCGTTTTTGGTTAAAGGTCGTTCCGTCGTTGATTGTGGTCGTGATGTTCAGTTTTCAGTGCTGGGGTGTCGCATGAGCAGAAACGGCATTCGTTCACTGACAGTCGTCGTTCTGCTGATGATTCCGGTATGGGTGGCGGCATTCAAGTTTGTTGCGTCTCTATGGGAGGTCTTTCATGGCTAAGCCAATTCCAAACAACGGTCGTGCCGTGATGATGCGTAACGCTAAAACTGGCGCCACCTGGAAGGTATCTCGCGACTACCTGAACGAAACCTTCTGGTTCGAACCGCAGGGAAACTTACGCCACATCCGCCGGCCATACGCTTCGCGCAGTATCGAACCGAACCTGGTACCCGCCGGGACGCATTAACCGCGCATATCAGCGCACGAATTTAATTAAGCCATTAGGCAGCCAATACGGTGCCGGGCGTTTCACAACCAAATTTCAGGGGAAACCATGAGCGAAATAATGGATTTAACCGTTATCGAAATAAAGCCAGAGCAGGCGCCCACCCTGTACCGGGCTGGCGGTCTTGACGCTTACCTTGAGCAGATTCGCCAGGCCGTTAACGAGGTTCCGGACCTGACCACCAAGAAAGGGCGTGACCGTGTTGCTTCTCTGGCGGCGCAGGTATCACGCAGCAAGACGGCAATCGAAAAGCCGGGGCGCGAGTACCTGAAACGCCTTAAAGAGGCTGTGCGCCCTGCTGAGGCGGAAATTAAGCGGTTCGTTGACGCATGTGACGAGCTGCGCGATGCGACACGTAAGCCGCTGACCGAATGGGAAGCCGAGCAGGAACGCATTAAGGCAGAAGAAGCCATGCTCGCCCTTCACGTCGAAGCACTGGCCATGAATGAAGAGTTCGATCGGCAGCTGGCTGCTCGGATTGAGTCTGACCACGAAATGGCCCTGCTGATGAATGACGCTTTCGACCGTGAGCAGGCAGATAAAGCAGCTGAGGCTGAGCGCCAGCGCATAGCCCATGAAGAAGAAATTAAGCGATTGGCAGCCGCCGCAGCAGCCCGAGAAGTTGAGCAGCGCGCGCAGCGCGAACGTGAAGAAGCAGCGCATCGCGAAGCTGTGTTGAAAGCGCAGGCTGAGCAGGCAGAGCGAGATCTCATTGCAGCAGAGCAGAAAGCTGAGGCTGACAAGCAGGCCGCTATCGAAGCAGAGCGCCGCAAGGCTCAGGAAGAAGCCGACCGCATCCGCCGAGAGGCAGAGCAGCGTGAACAGGCCCGCCTGGCCGAAGAGAAGCGCAAAGCTGATGAGCAGGCGCGCCGCGAAGCCGACGTTAAGCATCGCAAAGCTGTCGGTACTGAAATCGTCAAGGCTTTGCTGGCCAATACCAGCCTAACCCGCGATCAGGCGATTGAAGTCCTGACTGCGATTAAAGACGGAAATATCCCACATACCGGGATCAGCTACTGAGGTGTTCATGGCGGCTTATCACGTTCAGGACCGGATTGAAGAGCAATCCTGGAACAAGCATTACCAGCAGCTGGCGCGCGAAGAGAAAGAATCAGAGCTCGCTGATGACATGGAGAAAGGTCTCCCTCTCCGGTTGCTGGAATCGCTTTGCATTGACGAACTTCAACGCCGCGGCGCCAGCAAACAGGCGATAAGCCGCGCATTCGACGATGACGTGGAGTTCCAGGAACGGATGGCAGCTAACGTCCGCTACATGGTTGAAGTTCTCGCCCGGCATCAGCTCAACATTGAAGAGGAGCAATAATGGCTACTCAACTCATCGAACAGGTTTTTAGCCTGGTGAATCCACTAAAGGCTGAATTTGAGCAGGTTTGCTCTGAACCTTCTATCAATTTCAGGCGTGAATCTGAGTTCGCAATGCAGATTTTCGCCAATAACGACTACCTGGCTAAAGTCGCAATCGGTAACCCGGTAAGCACCAGAAGCGCTGTAATGAATGTTGCCGGGATTGGCGTGTCCCTTAACCCGGCTCAGAAGCTGGCTTATCTGGTGCCGCGCAAAGGGGCTATCTGTCTCGACATCAGCTACATGGGCCTGATGCACATTGCGCAGCAATCCGGGGCTATCAAGTGGTGCCAGTCGGCAATTGTCCGTAAGAACGATCAGTTTCACCGCGAAGGTCTGGATAAGCCACCGGTTCATATTTACAACGATTTCGACACCGCAGAACAGCGCGGCGACATTGTAGGTGCCTACGTCGTTATCAAAAGCGACGACGGCGACTACCTGACTCACACGATGCGCATTGCTGATATCTACGCGATCCGAGATCGCTCGGAAGCATGGAAAGCCTACAAGAACAAAGGCACATCATGCCCGTGGCTCACAGACGAAGAGCAGATGATCCTCAAGACGGTTGTTAAACAGGCTGCGAAATATTGGCCACGCCGTGAGCGCCTGGACGCGGCTATAGACCACGTGAACACCGAAAGCGAAGAAGGTATTAACTTTTCCGCACAACGCCAGCCAGAACGCGATGTTACCCCGGCAGAAACAGCAATCATCAAAGAGATTAACGACGTTCTTATCGCGATGAATAAGACATGGGATGACGACCTGCTGCCCCTGTGTTCAAAAATATTCCGCCGTGACATTCGTGAATCATCAGAACTGACTCAAGAAGAGGCCGTTAAGGCCCTCGGATTTTTGAAAAATAAGGCGGCCGCATGACAACTGAAATCATCCTTGCACGCACCGGCATTGACGTTACCCGCGTTGAACAGGGCGATGAAGCCTGGCACCGCTTGCGCCTCGGCGTGATCACCGCCTCGGAAGTCCATAACGTCATTTCAAAACCGAGATCAGGAACAAAGTGGACTGACATGAAAATGTCCTATTTCCACACGCTACTCGCAGAGGTTTGCACCGGCGCGGCGCCGGAAGTTAACGCCAAGGCGCTGGCCTGGGGGAAACAGTACGAGGACGACGCTCGTACCCTGTTTGAGTTCACCACTGACGTGAAAGTCACCGAGTCGCCGATCCTCTTCCGCGACGAAGGAATGCGCACCGCCTGCTCACCTGACGGCCTGTGCAGTGATGATCGCGGCCTTGAGCTGAAGTGCCCTTTCACCTCTCGCGACTTCATGAAATTCCGGCTTGGCGGCTTCGAGGCTATCAAGTCCGCCTATATGGCCCAGGTGCAATTCAGCATGTGGGTAACCGGGAAGGATGCCTGGTATTTCGCGAATTATGACCCTCGCATGAAGCGAGAAGGCATTCACCACGTGGTTGTTGAGCGCGACGACAAATATATGTCCGACTTCAACGAAATGGTGCCGGAGTTCATCGAGAAGATGGACGAGGCGCTGGCGGAGATCGGATTCACGTTCGGGGAGCAGTGGAAATGAAACGCACACCCTTCTACCGTCGGCCCGGGCGAACCGGGCAATTCTCCGGCCTTCGCGAGCGCGTGATCTGGATGATTCAGACGCGCGGCCGCCCTGTAACCGGCAGCGAAATAGCGGAGAAGTTCGGCGTGACGCTTGTCGAATTTAACCGCGTTGCGAACGGTATAACCAGAGGAGAAGGCCGCATTGCGCAGCTGATCGCATCGGAAACCTGGCTCAACGAGGACGGCATATGCGATCGCACCTTTGACCTAATCACAAGACCAAAGGTCATTACCCCGCAGGGTAAAACGCGCCTGTTCACTAAGCGATCGATAGCTCAAGCCGCCTCTGGCAACCGCCAGAAATGTATTGATAAAGCGGCCCGGCGCCGCCGGCTTATCGCATCTGGCCTCTATATCGATGAAATGGAGTCAGTCCTATGAACCGCTACTCACTTATCTATGCCGACCCGGCCTGGTCTTACGGGAACACGGTCAGCAACGGCGCCGCTGTCGACCACTACCCCACCATGAGCCTGCTCGATATGAAGCGGCTCCCGGTATGGGAGCTCGCCGCGGATAACGCCGTATTGGCGATGTGGTACACCGGCACCCACAACCTGGAGGCGATCGAGCTGGCCGAGGCTTGGGGTTTTACGGTGCGCACTATGAAGGGCTTCACCTGGGTGAAGTTGAACCAGCTGGCCGAACTGCGCATTACCAAGGCTCTGGCAGAGGGAGAGATCGCAGATTTTTACGACTTCCTCGACCTGCTGAATGCTGAGACGCGCATGAACGGCGGAAACCACACCCGCGCCAATACCGAAGACGTGTTGATCGCCACCCGCGGCGCCGGGCTGGAGCGCAAGCACGCCGGCATTAAGCAGGTGGTCTACAGCCCGCTCGGCGCGCACAGCGAGAAACCGTGGGAAGTTCGCCACCGCCTGGAGCTGCTCTACGGCGACGTGCCACGGATTGAGCTTTTCAGCCGCAGCGCAGCGCCAGGCTGGAGCCACTGGGGCAACCAGTGCGCCACCGCTTCCGTTGAGCTGATCCCCGGCTGCGCCATCGACGTAGTGAAGACGGAGGCAGCATGACGCCAGAAGAAAAAGAAAACGCTCTCCGCGCCCAGGCTCGTCGCTGCGCAGAAGAGATAACCAAAGCGATGAGCGTAAAGCCTAAACCGAAGTGGAACGCTGTATGCCCCCCCATCCTTCGCAAGCACTACGAGAAGGTAAAGCCGATGGGCGTCAGTCTGGTGAAATTTGTCAGTGTTATTGGCCGCATGAATGGGCGGTATGGAGTGGAATCATGAAAGAACGCGGAATGATTTTTAACGGGGAAATGGTGAGGGCCATTCTCAACGGCCGGAAGACGCAGACACGGCGCCCGGTAAAGTTTCCGATATTGGATAGAAATCTTGGGTGCGAGCTGGCTGGCAATGAATTGGCCGGGGAGCTGGCGGCGGGAAACTATTTGAATAGCGCATTTGGTAAGCCGGGTCATCGTATTTGGGTGCGGGAGACATGGACGCCAGAAAGTATCGATGCTGAGGATGGTAGCTATTCCCCTGACTATCGCGCTACGGCCAACGGCCAGCCTCTTGATGGACGATGGACACCTGCAATCCACATGCCTCGCTGGGCCAGCCGCATTCTGCTGGAAATCACCGACGTTCGGGTTGAGCGATTGAACAGCATTAGCCAGGAAGATGCACAAGCTGAAGGTATGGAGCTTACCGGGTGGCGGCCAACATACTCTGACCCGGATAGTGGCGGAGAGGCCTGGACACCATATGACAACTTCGCACAGTTATGGGAATCCATCTACGGCGAGGAAAGCTGGAAAGCCAATCCATGGGTTTGGGTTATCGAGTTCAAACGTGTTGAAGGCGGTGCAGCATGAGCGCAGAAATCATCGATCAGGCCAACGAGCTGGCAGAGCGCCGTCTGGAAATGACCATCCAGAACATGCGCATCAACCATAACGCAGTATCGGCCACTCACTGCCACGACTGCGGGGAAGAGATACCACAGCGTCGCCGGGAACTGGTGGCTGGCTGCCAGCGCTGCGCTGATTGTCAGGAAGAGTTTGAAGAACGTGGGAAGCATCGGAGGCCGTGATGTTCAAACTAATTCAGAGAGGTCAGCTCTTTGCCGATTGCCACGGATGGCCGGTAATTATCGCCAGCAGCGACGACAAGACGGTTCGCTACTGGCGGCAGGGGCGGATCAACACCGCAAGCATAGACCGCTTTAACAATGACTTCGAGCCGCTCTCTCACGAAGAGGCCCAGCAGATAAAGGCAGAGCTGGAGCAGAGCGAACATATTAAGAAACTGCGCGCCCAGCGGGCGGCGTAACCGGGAGGAAATATGGCGTCTGACAAACCGATAACAGCACAGCAGGCCGCCGATTTGCTCATCGTGTCGGCGCGGGTGATCTACCGCCTGATTGATTCTGGAGAACTCGCCGGCCGCAAGGTCGGCAACAAGTACAGAACGACCGAGGCTGCGTGTATTGCATATTTGAAAACCCCGCGCGATCCTGTCATCGCGAACGCGGGTGAACATAAAGGAGAAGTTTTATGTCAATCACCCTCAGGGGCGGCGTGTGGCACTGTCATTTCTTTACGCCGTCAGGAAAAAGAGTTAGGCGATCTCTTGGCACGGGGGACAAAAAGCAGGCTCAGGAGCTCCACGACAAACTGAAGGCGGAAGCGTGGCGGGTTGACCAGATCGGCGACCTGCCCGTCAGAACCTTCGAAGAGTGCTGTATCCGGTGGTTGCGGGAGAAAGACCATAAGCGATCGCTGGATGATGACAAAACCAAAATTGAGTTTTGGCTGCAGCATTTTTCCGGTCGTGATGTCTCGAAGATAACGGCTGAGGAAGTCCACGAAGCTGTTAACGGGATGATCAACCGCAAGCACCTGCAGGTGTGGGAGAGTAAACGTGATGCCGCGGTGAGGAAGGGTACGCCGGTTCCTGAGTACAAACCACGGCAGGTTTCTCAGGCGACGAAGGCGCAGCACCTTTCCTTCATTCGGTCCCTTTTCAGGGCCGCCGCGAATGACTGGGGCTGGATAAAAACAGCCCCTGTTATCAAAACCCGAAAGCCTATCAGTAAGCGGATACGGTGGCTGACCAGAGAAGAAGCTGAGCGGCTGATCGAGTGCATGCCGGAGAGCATTAAGCCAGTGGTGATATTTGCACTGGCAACCGGCCTCCGCCGCTCAAACATCATCGGGCTTGAGTGGCAGCAGGTCGATATGCAGAGAAAGGTTGCATGGGTAAATCCGGAGAACGCAAAAGCGGGCAAGGCGATTGGCGTGGCTCTGAATGATACCGCATGCAGGGTATTAAGGGATCAGATAGGGAAGCACTCCCGGTGGGTGTTCGTTCACACGACGGCAAAGCATCGCCCTGATGGGACACTGACGCCCGCGGTTAGAAAAATGCGGGTGGATGACAATAACGCCTGGCGCGCCGGGTTGAAAAAAGCGGGGATCGAGGATTTCCGTTTTCACGACCTCCGGCACACCTGGGCGAGCTGGCTGATCCAGTCCGGCGTCCCGCTTTCTGTTTTGCAGGAAATGGGAGGATGGGAGAGCATCGAGATGGTGCGCCGTTATGCTCACCTGGCGCCGAACCACCTGACCGAACACGCACGGAAAATTGACGCCATTTTTGGCGCTAGCGACACAAATACGACACAAGGAGGAAATCAGGCTGGTTTAAAACTGGCGTAAGTGCTTGTTTCTTAATGGCACGCCCTACAGGATTCGAACCTGTGACCTACGGCTTAGAAGGCCGTTGCTCTATCCAGCTGAGCTAAGGGCGCCCTGAGAAGCGAGTGCTTCGCGGAGTGAAACGCCTGGAATTATACGGTCCACGTCCGTTGAGTCAATCCATTTTGCCAGGAAACTGCGGGGCTTATACGATGCTGGCGAAATATCCCTCAGCAACTGTACAAGAAGCATACCACCGGAGCTCATGCGCGCGAAAATTCACTTAGTGGCCAGGCGCAACACACCAATGACCCTGGACTTAACAGGGTCAAAACAGGCTAAATTCACCGCATACAGGATAAAACAGCAAACGAGGACTGACAGCGAGGCCCGCTTCTGACAAAATATCCTCATCCCCCTTTCGTAAAGATACAGATGGAATCCTCTCTCTGATGGCAGCAAAAATTATTGACGGTAAAACGATTGCGCAGCAGGTACGCTCTGAGGTTGCGGAAAAAGTGAAGGCTCGCGTTGCGGCCGGAAAACGCGCCCCTGGGCTGGCCGTCGTGCTGGTCGGTAGCAACCCGGCCTCGCAGATTTATGTCGGCAGCAAGCGCAAAGCATGTGAAGAAGTGGGCTTCGTCTCCCGCTCTTACGATCTCCCGGAAACCACCAGCGAAGCCGAGCTGCTGGAGCTTATCGACACCCTGAATGCCGATAAGACCATCGACGGTATTCTGGTTCAGCTGCCCCTGCCGGCAGGGATCGACAACGTCAAAGTGCTCGAGCGCATCGCGCCGGATAAAGACGTCGACGGCTTCCATCCCTACAACGTTGGCCGCCTGTGCCAGCGGGCGCCGCGCCTGCGTCCGTGCACTCCGCGCGGTATCGTGACCTTGCTGGAACGCTACAATATCGACACCTACGGCCTCAATGCGGTGGTCATTGGCGCGTCCAATATCGTCGGTCGCCCGATGAGCATGGAGCTGCTGCTGGCCGGCTGCACCACCACCGTGACCCACCGCTTTACCAAAAACCTGCGCCATCACGTCGAAAACGCCGACCTGCTGATCGTTGCAGTAGGTAAACCGGGCTTTATTCCTGGCGAGTGGATTAAAGAAGGGGCGATTGTGGTCGATGTCGGCATTAACCGTCTGGAAAGCGGCAAAGTGGTCGGCGACGTGGTGTATGAAGACGCCGCCGAACGCGCATCCTACATCACCCCGGTTCCCGGCGGCGTTGGCCCGATGACCGTCGCCACCCTGATTCAGAACACGCTGCAGGCGTGCGAAGAGTATCACGACGTTGAGGAGGCCTGAGATGGCGACATTTTCCTTAGGTAAACACCCGCACGTTGAGCTGTGCGATCTGCTGAAGCTGGAAGGCTGGAGCGAAAGCGGCGCCCAGGCGAAAATCGCTATCGCTGACGGGCTGGTGAAAGTTGACGGCGCGGTGGAAACCCGCAAACGCTGCAAAATCGTCGCCGGTCAGACGGTGAGCTTTGAAGGCCAGAGCGTCACCGTCACGGCCTGACAGCGAAAAGAAAAACGCCCGCTTTTGCGGGCGTTTTTTTATGGCTTACTTCCGGCGCCAGGTGGTGCCCTGCGGGCCATCTTCCAGCACAATGCCCATCTCGTTGAGACGGTCACGCGCCGCATCCGCCGCCGCCCAGTCTTTCGCTTTACGCGCGTCCAGACGCTGCTGGATGAGCGATTCGATCTCCGCCACTTCCGCGTCGTCAACCTGCGCGCCGCTCTGCAGGAACGCCTCCGGCTCCTGCTCCAGCAGACCCAGCACCGAGGCAAGCTTACGCAGGTGGGCCGCCATGGCGTTCGCCGCGGCCGCGTCCTCGGTTTTCAGACGGTTCACTTCACGCGCCATATCGAACAGCACCGAGTAGGCTTCCGGGGTGTTGAAGTCGTCGTCCATCGCCTCGATAAAGCGTGCTTCGAAGGCTTCGCCACCCGCCGCGTCGACGGATTTGTCCGTCCCGCGCAGCGCGGTGTACAGACGCTCCAGCGCCGAACGCGCCTGCTTGAGGTTCTCTTCGCTGTAGTTCAGCTGGCTGCGATAGTGGCCGGACATCAGGAAGTAGCGAATCGTCTCCGCATCGTAATACTTCAGCACGTCGCGGACGGTAAAGAAGTTACCCAGCGATTTCGACATCTTCTCGCGGTCAACCATCACCATGCCGGAGTGCATCCAGTAGTTAACGTACTCGCCGTCATGGGCGCAGGTGGACTGGGCGATTTCGTTTTCATGATGCGGGAACATCAGATCCGAACCGCCGCCATGAATATCGAAGTGGTTGCCGAGCTGCTTGCAGTTCATCGCCGAGCACTCGATATGCCAGCCCGGACGACCCGCGCCCCACGGCGACGGCCAGCTTGGCTCGCCCTCTTTCGACATCTTCCACAGGACGAAGTCCATCGGATTCCGCTTGACGTCAACCACGTCGACGCGCGCCCCCGCCTGCAGCTGATCGAGATCCTGACGCGACAGCAGACCGTAGTTCGGGTCCGTCGGCACGTCAAACATCACGTCGCCGTTATCTGCGACGTAAGCATGGCCTTTAGCGATCAGCTGCTCGGTGATCTCAATGATCTCCGCGATATGGTGCGTTGCGCGCGGTTCGCTGTCGGGACGCAGAATATTCAGCGCGTCAAAATCTTTGTGCATTTCGGCAATCATGCGATCGACCAGCGCGACAAAGCTTTCGCCGTTTTCATTAGCGCGCTTAATGATTTTGTCATCGATATCGGTGATATTGCGCACGTACTTGAGCTTATAGCCAAGAAAACGCAGATAGCGCGCCACGACGTCAAAGGAGACGAAGGTACGGCCATGGCCGATATGACAGAGATCGTAAACGGTAATACCACACACGTACATGCCGACTTCCCCGGCATGGATAGGTTTAAATTCCT
>OLFS01002488.1_pt1 | contig 11360 bp, 11 predicted proteins | sample 1605491 | NCBI WGS metagenome assembly OLFS01 (sample SAMEA3888921, study PRJEB22519) | human gut metagenome | biome: human gut; feature: human-associated habitat; material: faeces | place: Denmark | collected 2011 | reverse complement strand
CAAAATACTGTTGACATATTATATGATAAATGTTATCTTAAATATAACATAAATATATCTAATTATTATCATTTGAATTTGCATCGGAGAAGAAAGGGGTAGAAAATGAAGGATACACTGGTAATAGGAATGGAACATAAAAAGTTTGCCTTTGACCGCAATATTGAGCCGGTGGCAGCCATCCGTTCCGGTGACCGGGTCATATTTGAGACAGAGGATGCGAATGTGAGCCTGATTACAAAGGAGAGCGATATCTGGGCGGAATTCCCAAAGCTGTATGACAAAGGCGGCGGATGCAATCCCGTGACCGGACCGGTTTACGTAGAGGGCGCCAAGCCCGGAGACTGCCTGTCAGTTGACATTTTGCGGGTAGTTCCGGGATTCATCAGAAAGGGAGGCTATACTTCCATCTATTCCGGACTGGGAATGCTTCAGGACTGCAAAGGTTCCCTGCAGCCTCCCCTGGAACCGCGTACAAAGATTTGTCCTATAGAAGAGGACGGCATACATTTTAAACTCCATGAAAGCGACGAATACCTGAAGCTTCCGGTTCGTCCCTTTGTGGGAACCATAGGAGTAGCGCCTAAGGAGGACCGCAGGTCTTCGTTCTACCAGGGACAGGATTGGTGCGGCAATGTGGACATAGGCGATATTACGGCGGGTACCACGGTAGTGCTTCCTGTCCATGTGGATGGGGCCATGTTTTCAATCGGTGATATACATGCGCTTCAGGGGGACGGAGAGATTACCGGATGTGCCCTGGAATGCCAGGGAATTGTGGAGGTCCGCATATCCGTCCTGTCATCCGAGGAAGCCTTTTACTGCGACTGGCCCCAGGTAAATACAGATGAATGGATGGGAGCAATTGCCTGTCTGGGTTACCGCAATTTATCGGAAGCAGTAAAAACCGGGTATACGGAATTGATACGGAGGATGGAGAAGGAATACGGCATGGACCAGCTGGACAGCTACCAGCTTCTGAACCTGATGGGAGAGGTGAAGGTGGGAAATTCCTCCAGCTGCCTGTGCAAAATAAGAAGGGATGTATTGAAACGGTATAAAACGAATCAGTCATAATATAACAAAAGGGATGGGAGGTTGAGAATGTGAGTAAAACAGTCAAACTGGGCATGGAGCACAGGAAGTTCGCCTTTGATAAGGAGATGGAGCCGGCTGTTTCCATTGAATCAGGTGACTCGGTGGTCCTTGAGACAGAGGATGCCAATTGCAGCCTGATTACAAAGGAGACAGACCTGTGGCCGGAATTCAAGGTGATATATGAGACAGCAGGCGGATGCAATCCCGTAACAGGCCCCATTTATGTAAATGGAGCCAAACCCGGAGACAGCCTGGCGGTCACTATAAACAAGGTGGTGCCCGGATTTGCCCGGGGCGGAGGCTACACATCCATCCAGAGCGGCGTGGGCGCGCTGGAGGATATCAACGGGACAATACAAAAACCCCTGGAGGCCAGGACCCGTATTCTGACAATTGAAGACGGGAAGGTAATATACAAACTGGATAACAACCAAGAATACATAACAATTCCCCTTAACCCCTTTGTGGGAACCATTGGGGTGGCGCCCAGATATGACAGGCGCGCTTCCTTTTATAAAGGAAAGGAATGGTGCGGCAATGTGGACTGCCCGGATGTAAAAGCGGGCTCAACGGTACTGCTGCCCGTACACGTGGAGGGAGCTCTGCTGTCCATGGGCGATGTCCACGGCATGCAGGGGGATGGCGAGATAACGGGCTGCGCCATGGAATGCCAGGGAATCATCGAGGCAACGGTGCGGGTGATTCCGGGAGAGGAGTCCACATACCTGAATTGGCCCCAGGTGGACAGCGAGGACTGGATTGGGGTGATATCCATTGCCAATAAAGGACGTCTCAGCACCGCCATGGTAAACGGCTATGTGGAACTGGCCCGGCGTATGGAACGGGAATACGGCATACCTGTCTGCGATGGTTATATGATACTTAATCTGGCAGGCAAGGTCAGGATTGGCAACTCAGGGAGCTGTGTCTGCCGTATTGACAGAAAGCTGTTGGAAAAATACAGACTTAAATGAGAAAAAGGGGTGAATCAGGGTGAGCAAGGTTTATAAGCTGGGCATGGAACATAAAAAGTTCTGCTATGACAAGAAAACGGAACCGGCTGTCATAATCCAGTCTGGAGATGTGGTGGTTTTTGAGACGGAAGATGCCAATGTGGGGCTTATTGCAAAAGATACGGATGTGTGGCCCCGTTTCCAGGATATATATGAAGCGGCCGGCGGCTGCAATCCCGTGACAGGGCCGGTTTACGTGGAGGGCGCCCGGGAGGGAGACTGCCTGGTGGTGGATATTTTAAGCGTTATTCCGGGACCTGAGCGGGGAGAAGGCTATACCTCCATCCAGAGCGGCGTGGGCGTGCTGGAAGATATTAATGGGACATTTCAGGAACCGCTCCCGGCAAAGACAAGAATCTGCCGTTTTGAGGACGGTATGGTGGTCATGGGTACGGAGGAAAGCGGAACATGCCTGAGGATACCTATGAACCCGTTTGTTGGTTCCATAGGCGTGGCTCCTAAATATGACCGCAGGGCTTCCTTTTATCAGGGCAGCGAGTGGTGCGGCAACATAGATATCTGTGATGCGAAGCCGGGGGCCCAGATGGTGCTGCCTGTAAATGTTGAGGGAGGGCTTCTTATGATGGGCGATGTCCATGCATGCCAGGGGGACGGCGAGATAACGGGCTGCGCCCTGGAATGCAGAGGCAGGATTGAGGCCAGGGTTACATTGGCTTCCAGGAAGGAAGCGGGGTATTTAAACTGCCCCCAGATTAACAGCCATGAGTTCATTGGCTCTGTCGGGCTGCCTAACTGTGCGGACCTGAGCATGGCTATGAAGATGGGATATACGGATTTGGTGCGCAGGATGGAAGCGGATTATGGCATTGCCCAGTGCGATGGTTACATGCTGCTCAATCTGGCCGGACAGGTCAGGGTGGGTAATGAGATGAGCTGCCTGTGCAAAATCCAGCGGTCCCTGCTGGAAAAGTTCCAAAAAGGGGGTAAATAGATGGGTGTACTTACAATCAAGGCAAAAGAGCTTACAAAGGAGGGGTTCGCCCCCTATGGAAGCGCTGTATGTATTCCTGCAGACGGAAATCCGGACCGGCCCACGGACCGTTTTAATTTCTGGCCAAAGCTCTGCCTTTACCGCTGCGACAGCGGAGTGTTTCAAATCGGCGTATCCACATTCTTCAAACGTCCTTTCCGAACCGTGAACATGGAACGCCATTTTAAGACGGAAGAATTTATGACTCCCCTGACCGGGTCTGTTGTTATTGTGTTTTGTCCCAATAAAACAGTGGACGGCGTGGACATGCCGGATTATGAGAAGATGGATGCATTTCTGATTACGGAAAAACAGGCCGTGGTCGTGGGGAAAGGGGTCTGGCACTGGACTCCCATGCCTTTGGAGCCGGAAGTATCCATTATCTGCAGCTTTGCTGAGGATACGCAGTGGAATGATTTGGATGTTCAGGTCCTTCCTCCGGGAGAGGTAGTCCAAGTCATCCTTTAGAGAGGAAGGGATAACATGGAGAAGAACGATTATCTTGTGATAGAAGATATACATAAAAGCTTTTTTGGAGTCGAGGTGCTGAAAGGCGTAAACCTCTCTGTGGCTGCCGGCGAGGTCCATGGACTGCTGGGAGGAAACGGAGCCGGAAAATCAACGCTGATGAACGTATTGGGAGGCCTGTACGCCAAGGATTCGGGCCGGATTCTGATTGACGGCAGGGAGGTGGCAATCACAGACAGCAAAGCTGCGGAACAGGCGGGCATTGGTTTCATACATCAGGAACTGAAACTGTTCGATCTAAGGAGCGTGGCTGAGAATATCATGATTTCCAATCTGCCGACCAAAGGGGTCTTTCATCTGGTGGATGATAAAAAGAAGAATGAGTACGCCCGAAAATGGCTGGACATGGTAGGGCTTAAGGCAGAACCCGCCACCAGGCTGGGGGAGCTTAGCATAGCGGAACAGCAGCAGGTGGAAATAGCAAAGGCATTGTCCCTGGACGCCAAGATACTGATTTTTGATGAACCCACGTCGTCGCTGACCAACAGGGAAACGGAAATCCTCTTTGGTATCATTAATAAGCTGAAGGAAAAAGGCGCCTGCATTATTTATATTTCCCATAAATCAGATGAAATTTTCAGGATATGCGACCGTGTGACGGTTCTGAGAAATGGCGAGAACGTAGGGACGCTGGATACTAAAACAGCAACCAATGAGGAACTGGTAAGTCTGATTATCGGCCGTAAGCTGGAACAGTATTTTCCGGAGCTGCCTCCTGCTCCCGGCCCTGATGCAGAGAAAGTGATGGAAGTAAAAGGGCTGGTCAACAAGAAACTGGCCGGAGTATCCTTTGATGTGCGCAGGGGTGAGATACTGGGGCTTTTCGGCCTGGTGGGCGCGGGCCGTTCGGAAACAGCAAGGGCAATTTTCGGATTGGACCATATTGCGGCGGGAGAAATATTACTGGAAGGCAAGGAGGTAAAGATTACCTCGTCAAGAACAGCCATGAAGCACGGACTCAGTTTCCTGACGGAAAACCGCAGGGAGGAAGGGCTGATTATGAAGATGGATATCAGGAAGAATCTGACTTTCCCCATACTTAAACGGATTACGGTTCCGGGAATTGGGTTTGTAAAGCAGCATAAGGAGCTGGAGCTGGTAAAGGATGCTTTCCGGAAATTCCTGATTAAGGCCACGGGGCCCAAGCAGCGTGTCAGTACACTGTCGGGCGGCAACCAGCAGAAGGTAGTACTGTCCAAATGGTTCATGACGGACTCTAAAATCCTGATTCTGGACGAGCCTACCAGGGGCGTGGATGTGGGAGCCAAGGCCGAGATTTATGAATTGATTGTGGAAATGGTGAAAAACGGGTTATCCGTCATCATGATATCCTGTGAGGAGGCGGAAATCCTGGGAATGTGCCACCGGGTACTGGTGATGCGTGACGGAAAAATTTTAGGTGAATTTGCCCATGATGAGGTGGATTCGGAAGAACTGGTTGGACTTTGCCTGGGAGGAAGGGAGGTAGCTGTGTGAAAGGTGTAAACCGCATAAGAAGTGTTGTGTTTAAACATGCAACCCCCATTCTGATTGGATGCCTTGCAATCTTTGTACTGATTAAAATGCCTGTGTTCTTTAGTGTGGCGAACCTGTTGTCCCTGGGAAGCCAGGCCGCTGTATGGGGAGTGGTGGCCATCGGCATGACCATGCTTATTATGACAGGCGTGACGGATATTTCTGTTGGCGCCCAGGTCTATCTGGGAGGAATCATTGTAGTGCGTATTTACCAGATGACGGAAAACATGCTGATAGGGGCGTTGTGTGCAATTATCATCTGTATGCTGGTCAGTTCGGTCAATGGTTTTGTGATTGCCAAGCTGGGTCTGCCGTCCATGATTGCAACACTGGCCATGCAGCAGGTCTGTAACGGCGCTGCATCCATCATGATAGGCAAGGATTCGGTTATAACCATGCCGGATGCATTTTCCAACCTGGGTCAGAGCCGTGTGTTCAACATACCCATAAGCGTGGTAATCTTTTTGTTCCTGTTTGCCATGGGAGTTGTGCTGATGAATCATACGAAGTTTGGCCGGTATGTGTATGCAATCGGCAACAATGCAGACGCTCTTCAGGCTTCCGGCATTAATGTGTTTCTGATTCGCCAGATGACGTTTGTGATTACAGGCGCTCTCTGCGGCCTGGCAGGCACGGTCAATGTATCCCGCATCGGAGGGGCGCAGTTCGGAATGGGAGCTCAGATGGAGTTTTCCTGTATCGCGGCCGTTGTGGTGGGAGGCACCAGCATGCTGGGCGGCAGCGGAAATATTGTTGGTACATTGATGGGCGTGGCAGTCATTGCATCCATTGACCAGCTGCTCAGGTTGTTTAATGTATCCATATATCTGTACAATGTGTTCTGGGGAATCGTGGTACTGTTCACAGTATGTATGGATTTGTTGAAAAAGCATGAAGAACGCAGGGAACGGGAAATGCGTTTGGAAGAAGCAAATGAAAATGAGATAATGTAGAGGAGGAAAAGTATGAAGACAAAATGGATGAGACGGATGGCACTGGTGATGGCGGGTACCATGCTCCTGGCAGGAACGGCGGGATGCACCAAACAGGCAGCCCCTGCAGCGGCAGAGGGCGCAGGCGGCTCTGTCAAGCAGGGAATGGCTAAGAATCCAAACCTGGATGATGGAAAGAATGTGGTGGGAATCTGCTGGTCCAGTCTGGCTGCAGAGGCAACGCAGGTGCTGATTCAGAATTATCAGGACCACTACAAGGAGTATGGAATCGATGAAATTATTCTGCTACAGGCTGAAAATAATCTGGAGCGCCAGATTGACCAGCTCCAGGACCTGGCTAACCAGAACTGCGATATCATTATTGTAAACTCCGTGGACCCGGATGGTATTGCGCCGGTTGTGGACAGCATCATGGCCCAGGGAATTCCGGTCATTGCCGTAGACCGCCGTATCAATACAGATATCTACTATACTCTGGAAACGGACAACGTGTCCTGCGGACGCGATGTGGCCAAGGCCATTGCCATGCTGACGCTGAAGGATGAGAACGGCAATGATGCACAGGAGGGTTCGGTGGAAGTCCTCAAATGTGTGGGAAACATGACCTCGTCCGCTGTCCGCGACCGTATGTCCGGCCTGAATGAGGAACTGGCATACTGGCCCCACCTGAAGGTGGTTGGTGAACCGAGTGTGGAATCAAATATAGAGAAAGTGTACAATGCGGTCCTGGATGGATTTAAGACCAATCCTGATATTAAGGCAATCTTCGTGGTAGGAGATAATCAGGTGGCGCCGGTGGTATCCGCCCTGAAGGAAATGGACAGGCTGTATCCGGTGGATGACCCACGCCATGTTATAGTTGCCAGCGTCGACGGTATTTCCAGTGTTGTGAAGGGAATCCAGGCAGGTGAAAATGACATCGTGGCAAACCAGCGTTTTGACTTGTTCTGCTATGATATCCTTGCCCTTTGCCAGGATTACTTTAATGGGGATACCTCAGCCATGGGCGTAAACAATAAACTGCCAACCACCATTGTGGTGCGTCAGAATCTGGAATATCTGAAGCAGAAGGGACTTTTGTGGGCAATGCCTGCGGAATAGGGCGGGCATGAGGCGGGCCTGTGCCGCCGGCAACGGAGACAGGCCCTGTACTGGAGGTAGCATATGGAACGAAATATATCAGTAAACTTCCGCGGCCGTATCACATGGCAGAAGATTATGCTTAACTGCGGCCTGTACCTGGCAATCCTGTGCATTTTTATCCTGTTTGCAGTGATTAACCCTGATTTTCTTACGGTCCGCAACATGGTGAACGTATTTGAACAGTCGGCCTACTATCTGGTCTGCGCGGTGGGAATCACCTTTGTGCTGGTCAGCGGCGCCAACGATATGTCCGTAGGGTCCCAGGTGGCCTTTTCCAGTGTTGTCGCTACATTGTATCTGGCAGCAGGGGGAAGCATCCCGGCTTCCATGGGAATCATGCTGGGGGCTGCCCTGGTCATTGGCTTGTGCAACGGACTGTTCGTTGTGGTCATAGGGCTTCCGCCTTTTATCGGAACCATTGCCACCGGCTATGTGGTCCGCGGCGTGGTGGCCTATTATACAAAGCAGGAGACTGTCACCGGACTTCCCAGGGATTACACTGCATTTGCATGGACCAAGACCCTTGGTTTATCCAATCTAACATGGATTGCAATCCTTATTGTTCTCCTGGGAATTTATGTGCTGAAATATACGGCATACGGAAGAAGGGTTTACGCGTGCGGAAGTAATCCTGTGGCGGCAGGCGTCATGGGAATCAATGTGAAATGGGTTAAGATATCGGTTTATGTAATTGCAGCCATGTCGGCGGCAGTGGCGTCCATGATGCTGATGTCGCGTATGGGGGCTGCAAGGTCGGGGACAGCTGACCTGCTGCATATGGAATGTGTGGCAGCGGCCGTAATCGGCGGCACCAGCTTAAAGGGCGGCCAGGGAGGTCTGATTGGTACGTTTATCGGAGTGTTTCTGGTGTCGATGATTAGGAACGGATTAAACAGCAACGGCATCAATTCATTTTGGCAGCTGGTGTTTACCGGGGGAATCACCTTGTTCGCGGCTGTGCTGGACAGCTATAAATCAAGAACCAGCGCATGATGCATGTTTGTGATATACCCGGATGAATGTTAGAAATAAAAAGGTTTCCGTTTATAATGGTTTTAATAAACGGAAACCTTTTTGGTTCCATAACAGATGGTTATACTGTCAGGAATGCGGTTATCTGGACAGGAACCCGCCCAGCAGTCTGGCGCTGGCAGGTAAGTCATGGGCCATGTTGTCTGCGTAGGCTTCAATGCTGATGCGGCCGTTATATCCTGCGTCCAGCAGCGGCGTCAGCAGCCTGCGGCAGGCTGCCATGTCGGGCTCCAGCGGATAAGAACGCCTGTCCTGGGCAGCATAGTGGATATGTCCGATATGGGAAATGTTTTGGATGACAGATGCCAGGTCATCCTTCTGCTTGATGAAGTGATAAGAATCAATCATGGTCATCAGGTTGGGACGGTTAACGGCCTTAACAGCCTCCATTGCAGTGGAAACAGTAGAAATGAAATTGTGTTCCTCCTCGTTGATGGGTTCTATCACAAGGGTGATATTCTGCTGTGCGGCCCTGTCCGCATACTCCTTAAGGAATTGTATATAGGAAGGGAAAATATCCTTCCATGTACAGTCCGGGGGAACGGTGCGCCGGCCCGGGCCGCTCATGGTAATCATGGAGACGCCCATAAAGCGGGCCAGCGTAAGAGCGCGGTCAATGTAGCGGGTCAGGGCCTGGAAATCGGCGGCTGGCCCGGCCAGAGCCAGTCCCTTTGGCACAGCGTTGTTAAAAACCTCTACAGGCAGCCCTGATTCTGTAAAGAGGCTGCGGTAATCTGACAGCTGACTGTCTGTGAGAGAGTAAATACGGGCAAGGGAGACCTCGGCATAGTCGTAACCTGCGCTGGCAGCTGTTGGTATGGCGGCCCGGGCCAAAGGGTCTTGATGGTCGGCCAGAAGTAAGAGACAGATTCCTGATTTCATTGATAGTACCTCCTGTGGTAAATTGAAAACAACTTGTCAAACCGTGAATGTTTGATATAATAATAAGATATAGCGTGGCCCATTGGGCCAAAGGTCGTGAAAAGGAGAATAAAAACAGAATGAAAGTTACCATAAAAATGGTAGCAGAAAAATGCAACGTTTCACCGGTAACGGTATCCCGGGTGTTAGCGAATCACCCCAGCGTCAATGAGAAGACAAGGGAAACCGTACTGAATGCAATGCAGGAACTGGGATACCGCTCGAAAAAAGTGGAAAAGCTGATGGATAAAAAGGAATCCCGCTACATTGCAATCATGATTGAGGATATTACCCAAAACGCCAACTGTATTATTCAGGCGGCTGCCAATTATTTAAGGGGTGAAAATTATCTTCCCATTGTGTGTGAAACGGGAGAAAAAGCTGTCTATCTGGAAACGTATTTAACGAACCTGGACAAGGACGGGCTTCTGGCGGGCTGTATTGTTATCTCCAGCCAGGGAGCCAGGGCAGAGCTGGCAAAGATGGCGGAGAAGTTCAGGGCACTTCCTCTGGTGGCGGTTCATTGGTGTGAGGCCTGGTCCAAAGTTGATTCAGTTATCCTGGATAATTATCAGGGAACTGTCTGTGCTATCCATTATCTGGCAAAGCTGGGGCATCGCGATATCGCCCTGATTAATGCGCCTCAGGAGGCGTCAGGCTCCTATGAGGAACGGATGGGGTATATGGACTCCATGAAAAGCCTGGGCATCCCTTTTGATGAGAAACGCATTATTCCCGGTAATCTGAAACGGGACGGAGGGGTGGCTGCCGCCCGCAGGATTCTTACGGAGCAGCCGGAAGTGACCGCCGTGGTGTGTTCTAATTTTTCCATGGCCATGGGCGTCATAGACGAGACTACGGCCCAGGGAAGACGGGTTCCGGAAGATTTGAATGTGGTACCCTTTGGCATTATCCAGTCTAATGAGGATACGGCCAATTTTACTTCTGTAGGCGCCCATTATTCTGATGCAGGAGTTGCTGCGGCCCGTATGGTATTGGAACGTGTCCGGGAACTGGAAGAAAATGGATCCCGCTTTAACATTGTGAAGAAAGTGGTTCTGGAACCCAGAATATTCTATGGCTCCACCACCTGCCAGTGCCGGAGAGGATAAAATTCAATACAGGTTCTTTAAAATCCGAAAATGCGGTTGGTTTCCGCGTTTTCGGATTTTTTTAGACACGCTCTATGGTATATCAAATTTCACTTCAATCCCGGCAGCCTTTTCAAGAGGAAGAATGGCGGACCACACATCATCTGTCCCATATTCTTCCATGGCCCTGCTGAAATTAGCGGAGGTGGCTGCAATAGACGGAACGGGAAGGCCGCATGCGTCCGCTGATTGGCATGCTATCTTCATGTCCTTATCCAAAATGGATAATGGATTGCCGGTGCCTGCAAACTGACGGCTGGCCACGTTTCTGGCCGTGGCGCGGAAGATGTTGCTGGAGGCGCCTGTGTCGTTCAGTATGCTGTACACAGTGGCAGGCTCCAGTCCCATGGCTGTGCCCAGAGCCAGAACTTCGTATGTAGTCTGGAAGGTAAGGCTGAAAAATGCCTGCATGCATGTTTTTGCCTTTTGTCCCATGCCTGCTTTGGGTCCTGCATGGACCACGGTGCTTCCAATGGAGTCAAGAACTTCCCTGGCTGCGTCAAAGGCTTCATCAGATGCGCCTACCATCAGATAGAGACTGCCGGTTTCGCAGGACTCAGCTGTGCCGCGGACAGGGCTGTCCACCAGATGTATGCCCTTGGGCTCCAGCTTTTCAGCGGCCTGTTCACAGGCAGCGGCTCCCACAGAAGCACAGATGATGACACAGCTTCCGGGTTTTAAACTGTCAGCTGCCCCGTTCTCCCCAAAGAGGACATTCATGACCTGTTCTCCGTTAAAGACCATGAGCACCAGTGCGCTGCATCCATCTGCTGCAAGGGAGGGCGCAGCAGCGGGAATACCGCCTTTTTCCGCCAGTATCCTGCAGCGTTCCGGGTTAATGTCATAGCCCTTCACTTTACATCCTTTCTCCAGCAGACGGCCGGCAATTCCCATCCCCATTGTTCCCAATCCAATTACTCCAATTGTATCATTCATTTTAGATACCTCCTTTATGATAACTATTTTAAAATACTTTCAAATATATGTCAATAACATATCAATAAAAGACGGACAA
>OLFS01002485.1_pt1 | contig 11367 bp, 13 predicted proteins | sample 1605491 | NCBI WGS metagenome assembly OLFS01 (sample SAMEA3888921, study PRJEB22519) | human gut metagenome | biome: human gut; feature: human-associated habitat; material: faeces | place: Denmark | collected 2011 | reverse complement strand
ACAATGCCATATACTTGCTGCCATACACTGGTGTAGGTAGCGGCATCACTCGTGCTCTGGATGAAGACATCAATGTCACATTTATGAATAATAACAAGGCACAGGAATTTGTCATCACGGTTTGGAGAGGAGAAAGTAACCAAGTCGGTAACGAAGTCCATGAAAAAAGTACCCAAGTCGAAGACCATGACACTGGACTTAGGCACTCTGACACTGACTTAGCCACCGACCATGACACTTTTGCCGAAGACCATGACACTATACATAGTTACCATGACACTAACCATGACACTAAAAGAGTGCCATTGACGAATAAACAGAAGGATATAGTAAACTTCTGTAGCGTGCCAAGAACAAGTAGGGAAATTTTGGAAAGAGCCGGTGTTGTCTATCATACAAAAAATATAGCCAAATACATCACCTCCCTTGTTGCAGCAGGATATTTGCAGATGACTAATCCAGATAATCCTACAGCAAGTAATCAAAAATACAAGAAAGTAAACAAAAGATAAGAAGCGTATGGATTCATTATTTCTACTTCAGTTTGCATGTTTTATATTCATGCTCATCAATGCCTTCATCGTAGCACTCTCTCATCTGCATGTAAGATGGGAGAACAAGCGGTATGAGCGTTCTCGATGGATGATCGTTGTTGCCCTGATAGGACTGGCGATACAATATGTGCTGCAGATGACTTTCGGGTTCCGTGCTATGCACGATAATCTGGGGGCGGTCATCAACATCCTCCTCTATACCCCCTGCTTCTCGCTTATCTCCATAGGAATCTACAACATAGAAACCACCCGTGCTAACCTCAGAAAGATGATACTGATGTGCAGTGGTATTTATGCTGCCATCATTGTGGTCTTTTGCGTGGGTATCAATCTCCATCATAGCCTGTATATCAGAGAAGGGCTTTATCTGATGCTGACTCTGTTTTGCGTAAGTGTTTTCTATTGCATATACATGATTATTCAGGAGATGATTAGGCGTAAAAATATGTTGGAGACAATGGCGGCAACTGATTTGTTGCCTTACGTGAAATATTCGCGTGCAAGTGTAATCATTCTATGGCTCGCAGTTCTCGCTATGCCAGTTGCCATATTTTCTACTACCTTATTATATATAGTAGGTCCAGCCGTATTGCTTGCCTTGCTGTTCTTCAACCTTACGTTTATCGCTCTCGGCAGCAGTTATATTCCAACAGAAGAGCTATTGGATAAAGAAGAGGAAAATCAACGAAGCGGAGAGAAAAAAAACTTTACAGAAATTGTCTGAGGAGCGCAGAAACTTTATCCAAAACAGTCTTGACCAATGGTGTATGGATTTGGGCTATAAGGATTGTAATGTAAACATGTTGACGCTTTCTCGCACACTTTGTATCTCCAAGGATGAGTTATCTGTATTCTTCGACCAGTATCTGAAAACTACATTCAGAATATGGCTTGGTGATATACGTTTCAATGCGGCAAAGAAGATGATGTTTGAATTTCCAGACTATAGTAATGACATTATTTCTGCCGAGTGTGGCTTCTCTGCCCGTACCTATCTGTACAGGATATTCAAGTCAAAGGAAGGTTGTACGCCTACCGAATGGCGAGAAGAACAAGTTGCAAATGCAGCCCCAGATGATGAAAAACAGGATTAACCATTTTTCAATAAATACCAGAAAAACGCATAATAAAAGGGAATAAATCGTTAAAATGGGTGTCTACTTCCTACGAAGTAGACACCTAAAACATAGGAAGTAGACACATTGACAGGGGAATGCGCCTCCTTTTTTACATGAAAAACACTATCTTTGTGCCATGAAAGAAATGTTAGAATCTATACCAAGGATAGAATTAGCCCTGATCATCATCGGGGTGTTTGTACTCATATTAGGTATTATCTTGGGATATGCCATGATACATGAGTACAGGATATATCTTGATGATCACTATAAGGCTCGCTATAGCTTTCGTGACTTCATCAAGAGGGAACGCTTTTATATATATTTGTTCTTTGCATCCATATTTATCTTCCTAACAAACCTCTTGTATTTCTTAGCGTGAGTTTCGGATAGAATGGATGAATTAGCTTTATGGTGGATACTTGTCCTGTAATTGGAGATAGATCTTTATTTTTACGGTAAAAAAAATGAATGATATGATAAATTATTTGACAACAAAAAATCGGTTGCTGGTCGCAATGCTTGCATTTATTCTTCCATTTTCTTTTGCGAAAGCAGAAGTAAAAGAAGATGGAAAGACTATTTCGCAAGGCTGGTACGTCGGTATTGAGGGTGGAATGCCTTTCGGTTTCTCTACTTTCTCAAGTTTCGGACATGACAAGACGCACCTCGGTTGGGCTGCTGGCTTATATGGTGGCTATCGTTTCAACTCCATATTCTCGGCTGAGTTATCTGCCAAGTATGGAGAAATGAACTTGTCTGCACAAGACTGTTGCGTAGAACGTAACTATTGGTTGGGTAGCGACGGCGTGCTTTACAAGGCAGGTGTCTTAGGCATGGACAGTTGGGAATATGCCAATCTGAAAAGCCATGTCAGAATGGGCAGATATGGGGCAAGAGTGAACGTTCATCTCCTTGGACTGTTCCATCAAACAGCTGGTAGCCGATGGGATTTGGCTGTTTCACCTCATATATATGCAGTAACGACCAAGGCTGACATCCGTACTATAGCCGATGATGCCAAGGTAATGAAAGGTTCTACCAACTGGCATTTGGGTTATGGTGCAGACTTGCAGGTGGGCTACCAACTGACCTCATGCCTGAAATTGGGCATCTATTCCGGTTTGACTCGTCTTACTGGCGAACGTATGGATGGAATGCCGGAATATCAGCATAAGAACAACTTCTTGTGGGAAAGTGGCATAAGATTAGGAATCAACTTGCCTTTTACCCATCATCATCAGTAACCCATAAAACAAGATAGAGAATGAAAGCAAAAAGAAGATTTAATATTGGGTTATGGGTGCTGTTATGCGTCCCATGCCTGTTGACAAGCTGCGACCATGATGTTCATTCTGATGAGGAAGAAAGTGGCTTGTCGGTATCGCTCACTTGGGCAGATGAAGCCGACCAAGGCACGGAAGTGAAGGATGTGAAACTCTGGATATTCAATGCCTCTGACGGCTCGCTTGTAGAGGAAAAACAATATGGCGGTGCACAGGAGGTGGCAAGCCAACGCTTCCAACTCCCGGCAGGAACCTATCGCATCCTGACTACCACCAACCTAACAGAACCGTTCTTTATCAGCGAACAGACCCGGTCTTTGACCAATTGGAACAATATCCAGATAGGTTTGACCAATCCTAAAGATGTGAAGCATAATGCCTATTTCGGAGTTGCCGATGTGAAGATAGACAACAAGGAAGGTAGCTATGTGGTGCAAACCCCTATAAAGAGCGTGCTTTCGGAACTGACCATCATCATCGAGAACATACCAAAAGGCACAGAGATGAGTGGCAAGGTGTTGGATTGTGCCTGGTGTCTGTTCCCTACACAGAAGAATCGTGATGGAGACTACGGTTTGCCGAGCATAGAGCCAGCGGAAGTGGAACTCCCTACCCTCCTGGCTACGGAATCAACCCTGAAATCGGAAGTCATCCAACTGATGCCAACCATACAGGGAAGCCCCGCCTCTCATGTTTATCTCCGCCTCTTGCTGCCTAACGGGACCTTGCAGGAGTTTGACATCACTGCTCCTAAGATGAATGTAGGAGGAAAGTATGAACTAAGGTTCAAGTACGAAGAAATGCAGCCGAAGATGAATCTGCAAACGGGCATCAATGACTGGAATGACCTCAACAAAGAAGTAACAATCAAATAAAATAATAACTTTTAAAATATTGATAATATGAAAAAGATGATTAAGTTTTTCGCACTTGCACTCTTGGCTGGTGCAATGGTTTCATGCAATACAGAAGATACAGCTTCTACAACACCAAATGGTAAGGTAGCCGTACAGTTTACTGGTGGTATCAGCGTAAACACCCGTGCTTCGGGTTTAGCCTGGGCTAAAGGTGACATGATCGGTATCTTCATGACAGGTACAAATCAGACTCTCTCGGCAGATGCAATCAAAGAGGGTGTTGACAATGTTTGCTATCAGACAGATGGAAGTGTTGCCTTTTCACCAATTTCTGGAGGTAAGACCATTTACTATCCTATTGACGGTGATGTGGACTTCTATTCTTACTATCCATATACTACGGTAAGCAATTACAAGGTGGCACTCAATGTGGCCAACCAAGGGAGTCTGGAAGCTATCGACTTCATGTATGCCAAGACTACAGGATACAACAAAGCTAATCCACAGGTAGAGTTGAAATTCAACCATAAGTTGAGTAAATTGGTTCTGAATGTTCAGGCAGGTAATGGTTTGACGCAAGACGATCTCAATAAATTGACGGTCACCATTAAAGACCAGAACACCACAGCCACTTTCAATCTGGCAGATGGCGTAATCTCCGGCGAAGGTAATCCTGACAACATCCAGATGAAAGCTGTCCAAGTCGGTAAGAGATACGAAGCCATCCTGCTTCCAACGGCATCAAAGATCAGAGAAATAGAGTTTGAATTGAACAATGGTTTTGATGCTCCGTTCGTCTGGAAAATGGACCAAGAACTCACGGGCGGTAATTTGTACAATTACACCACCGTGAAGCTGACCCGAAGCACTGTAGATATGATGGGAACAATCCAATCTTGGAACGAGGTAAAAAACAACAATGAGAATATAGCTGATTGACAGATATGATGAAGATAAGATTTCTTGCACTTGCAGCGCTCGCCCTCTTACTGGGCGCCTGCACACAGGACGAACTGGCTGACGGTAGCCGTCTGTCCAAAGAGGAATACCCAATAGTCATCCATGCCACCGGACTGTCCGTGGAGGCAACGCCATCAACCCGTGCATCCGTGGACGGCGACTGGGTGGGCGTCAATTCCGTGGCACTCAAGATTGGCGATGCGGTAAAGGAATACATAGTAACGACTTCGGATGCCGACGGATACAAGAGCGCCACGCTCTCACGCGAGAACGACCCGTACTACTGGATCAGCCGCAACCCGATTACCGTATCGGCATGGTGGCCCATGGATAATACAGACGTCACACAGATGCCTGTCGTGAAGGTTGCCGAAGACCAGAGCATATTGGCTGACTTCCAGAACAGCGACTTCATCTCTGCCGAGAACCGGAAAGTGGAATTTAGCAACCCGACACTTGAATTTACCCACCGCACGGCACGCGTGGCAGTCGAACTGAAGCCCGGCACGGGATTCACGAGCGTCGCCGGTGCCACGGTGAGACTCGTGAGCCTGTCTGCCGATAACGGCAACCCGACTGCCATCAAGACCTACAACGCAAGCGGCAACACCTACGAGGCACTGACTGCCCCGCAGACCGTTGCGGCAGGCAAGCCGTTCGTCCGGGTGGAACTCGGCGGCGGCACCTTCTACTTCCGTCCGCAGAACAACGTCGTATTAGAGGCGGGCAACCGCTATACCTACACCGTCAAGGTGAACGCCACCGGCTTGACGTTAGAGGGTTGCACCATCGGCAGCTGGGTTGACGGCGGCGGCGAGAGTGGCGCAGCTGAGGATTTGGGCTATTCTATACAGAACGACGGCAGTTACATGGTCTATAACGCCAACGGCCTGATGAATGTAGCCGAATTAGTGAACGGAGGTAAGACCGACATAAACATTACCCTCACCGCCGACATTGACCTCACAGGCAAAGACTGGACACCGATAGGCACAGACTACGACAACTCATACAAAGGCACCTTCGACGGTGGCGGCCATACCATCACGGGGCTGACCGTTACGACAAATGACGAATATGTGGGTCTGTTCGGCTATCTCAATAGAGCTGGTACGGTGAAGAACGTGGTGATGGAGGGCGTACAGATAACAAGCAATCAAATATATGGCGGCAGTATTGGCGGCGTGGTAGGATCTAGCTGGGGCATCATTGAAAACTGCTCGGTGTCTGGCAGCGTCAGCGGCACGGTGTATGTCGGCGGTGTGGCGGGTGCTCAAATAGGCGGTTCCATCACCGGATGCAGTTCCTCTGCCACAGTGAAGGGAATGGTCGATGTCGGCGGCGTGGCAGGTCAGACGAATTCGAATGCCACCCTGACCGCTTGCTATGCCACAGGCAACGTGATCATAGAAATAGACCCCGTAAAGAATATCGCTTGCGGCAGTCTGGTGGGAATGAACGCAGGAAGCAGCCTCCTTGCCTGCTATGCCACGGGCAACGTAACCAGTACGGGTAGTAGCACTGGCAAAGTACAAATCGGCGGCTTTTTGGGAAATAACTACACCACCGTGACCGCCGGCTATTGGAAGAACAATCATGAACAAGGCATCGGCTACGATACGAAAAGCACCAAAGTCACGAAGGTGGACGGCTCTGTCGTTACCTGGCAGAAAGCCGTTGATGCCATGAACACCGCCTTGCAGAACGCAGGCTCAGAGTGGCGTTACGAACTTAACGGAGCATTGCCTACCTTGAGGAAGCAGTAAACCGTCGGGCGGAAAAGTTACGCCCGCAATGGAAAGAACCAGAGTAATAAAATAACAGATATTATGAGGATAAGATTTTTTGCACTTGCAGCGCTCGCCCTCTTATTGGGCGCCTGCACACAGGACGAAGCGGGCTTCCTGCCAGAAGGGGCGGAAGGCACATCCATCGTCTTCACCGCCACGGGGCTGAATCCCGCCGCGACAGCCACCGCCGGCACCCGTGCCCCGGTGGACGGCAATTGGGAGGGTGTGCAGAGCGTGGCAGTCCTGATGGACGGCACGGTGAAGGCATACGACGTGACGCTCACCACCGCCGACCCCACCAGCGCCACGCTGACCTCCACCGACCCGTACTACTGGACCAACCACAACGACATCACCGTCACAGCGTGGTGGCCCTACACCGCTGGCGAGACAACCCCACCTGCGGTAAAGGTAAAAGCCAACCAAAGTGCCCAGAAAGACTTTGAGGGCAGCGACCTCATCGTAGCCGACGGACAGACGGTGACCTACGGCAGCCCCACGCTCCGCTTCACCCACCGCACGGCGCGGGTAACCATCGTTCTGACGGACTACACCGAGGGACTGGCATCCGTGCGACTGACGGGTCTCTCCACCGAGAATGACAACCCAGCCGAAATCACCCCGTATGACAAGGGCAGCAACACCTACACCGCCCTCGTAGCCCCGCAAAGTGTGGCAGCTGGAACGACCTTCATTACCTGCACCTTCACTAACGGCAAGACCTTCGTTTATAAGATGAAGAATGCTACCGACTGGCAGGCGGGCGGTGAATATACCTACACCGTCTCCCTCGCTGCGGCAAAAGACCTGGGCTATACCATAGAGAGCGACGGCAGTTACACCGTGACCTCCGCCGATGGTCTGATGAATATAGCCGAATTAGTGAACGGAGGTAAGAGCGACATTAACATTACCCTCGACACAGACATTGACCTCACAGGCAAAGACTGGACACCGATAGGCACAGACTACGACAACGCATACACCGGCACCTTCGACGGCGGCGGCCATACCATCACGGGGCTGACCGTTACGACAAATGACCAATATGCGGGTCTGTTCGGCTATCTCGGTAAATTCGGTAAATTCTGTACGGTGAAGAATGTGGTGATGGATGGCATACAGATAACATGCAATCACAGGTTGGGCTCTGCCGGCGGCGTGGCAGGATATAGCAGGGCAGTCACCATTGAAAACTGCTCGGTGTCGGGCAGCGTCAGCGGCACGATGCGCGCCGGCGGTGTGGTGGGTGGTCTAAATGGCGGTTCCATCACCGGATGCAGTTCCTCTGCCACAGTGAAGGGAACGCTCAATGTCGGCGGCGTGGCAGGTGAGACGAATTCGGGTGCCACCATGGCCGCTTGCTATGCCACAGGCAACGTGACCATAGAAATAGACCCCATAAATAATATCCTTGGCGGCGGTCTGGTGGGATTCAACGCAAGAGGCAGCGTCCTTGCCTGCTATGCCACGGGCAACGTAACCAGTACGGGTAGTAGCACTGGCTATGTACAAATCGGCGGCTTTTTGGGAGGAAACTACACCACCGTGACCGCCTGCTATTGGAAGAACAATCATGAACAAGGTATCGGCCACAATAAGGAAGGCATCGCCCCCGAAGTCACGAAGGTGGACGGCTCTGTCGTTACCTGGCAGAAAGCCGTTGATGCCATGAACACCACTTTGCAGAACGCAGGTTCAAAGTGGCGTTACGAACTTAACGGAACATTGCCTACCTTGAGGAAGCAGTAAGCCGTTGTGGGCGGAAAAGTTCCGCCCGCAACGAACATTAAACGACAAGGGTCTATATGCCACGATGAAAAGGTGGCGTATAGACCCTTGATTATATGGTGATATTCGTAATCTACATCTCCGCTTTCTGTTTTTTATGAATTGCTCAGATTCTTAATGATATCTAAAGGCAGCTGGGTAGCCTTGGCAACCTGTTCGGCAGAAAGTCCCATTGCCAGCATATTCTTTGCTATATCCTGAGCTTTCTGATTCATACCGATTTCAATACCCTCCGCAAGACCTTCACGCTTGGCAGTGTCTACGGAATTCTTGATGTCTCGATATGCCATCTTGCTGGTCTCGTACTCCCTCATTTCCTGCGGAGTAAACTTGGCTATTTCGGCTTCCTCGAAGAGGCGGTCGAAAACCTTGTCGCACAGTTCTTTAGGGCGCTGGGTAAGTTTATAGAGGTTCTTCAGTGCATAGAGCCACTTCTCGTAGAGCGTATCCAGTTCTTCCAGGGGTTTGTTGAACTTGGAAATCTCTACATAAATATATTCGAGTTTGTCGTAAAATACTTTGTGGGTAGCTGTGTCGCACAACTGCACATGATGGCGGATTTTCTCCTTGTCGAAAGCATCCTCGTTCATGCTGAAGTTGAGCAGGGCTACGGTATAGACATGATTGAGTTTGAAATCCCATTCACTCCCCTTTGGTGCCTGTTCACGGATAGGGAAGGTTGAGTAGAAAAGGGCGCGATCCTTGAAATACGTCTGGTAGGCATTCTGCATTTCTACGATGAACTTCTCGCCGTTTTCGCCCTCGCAATATACATCAAAGATGGCTCTGCGGTCGGTATATACATCTCCCACATGCTCCGGGTTCAGATACGACACGTCCTTCACAACCTGTTTGCCATTAAACAAGCTGTTGAGAAAGCAAATGAGCAAATCCTTGTTCATCGCTGTTCCAAAAATTCGCTTGAAACCGAAGTCGGTCAGCAAGCTGATATATCTTTCTTCTACCTGCTTCATAATCATCTATATTAAAAATCCATGCCGCAAAGTTACGGTTTTATTTTCATATCTGCAAGAGATTTCTGGGAAAAGTTTCTGAAAAAGTTAGAGAATGGTGAGTGTTGAGTGTTGAATGGTGAGTGTTGAGTGTTGAATGTTGAGTGTTGAATGTTGAATGTTGAGTGTTGAATGAAAGAAATATGACGACAAAGAAAAAGGGCGCATCCAATCCGGATGCGCCCTAACTTGTTAAATAAAATCAGAGGGATTCTGCTCTTGAAAAACCCTCTTAATGGAAGAGAATCAGGAAGCATCCAGGAGGTACTGGAGCTTCGTGGCATCAAAACACGGACAGGCTTTCTGAACGCCAGGCAAATCGCGATGACCCAGGATGGTACGGATGCCCGGAAAACGGTGGTGAAGTTCCTGAATCAGATGCTTCATCGACTCCTTCTGCTTAGGAGTGCGGGTGTCGCTGATGCAACCCGAGGGCGAAAGACCACCCTCGTAACAGATGCCTATGCTGTGCGCATTGTAACCGAGGGCATGAGAACCCATACGCTCTACTGGGCGACAGGCATGAACCACTCCATCCAGCGTGATGTAGAAATGGTAGCCGATGTCAGTCCAGCCGTTGTTATGCACATGGTCGTAGCGCAGCATCTTCATCGTATAACGGTGATCGCAGCGGCTGCCGCTGCAATGCACCACTATCATATTGATGTCTCTCATAGGCTCCTTCTAAAGTCCACCTGCCGAAACGCCCAACGCCCCGAGGAGAGCTGTCAGTACGGTTACTGCAAACTTGAGAATCTCATTCCATTTCTGCTTGTTCTTTTCTGTCATAATCTATTCTGTTTTAAAAGGTTAATTATTCTAATCCGTCTCCTGTGTCACCATTGCCAGTGCTACCTGTGCCGCCGGTCTGCTCGCCTGAGGTGTTGCCACCCGTGGTATCGCCGCCAGAAGGAGCATTGTCCTTGGCAGGCTTTTTCTTAGCCTCCTCGATGTCGAGGGTCTTGGCACCCTCCTTCTCAGCCTTGAGGGCAGCCTTCTGTACGGCACGTGATGCAACCTGCTCAAACTCCATACCTACGAAGATGTTGGCAAGATCGCTGCCCGGGATAAACTGGATGTTCACACCCTTGATGTTGATGTCGCTCTTAAATTCGGCAGCGGTTGCAGCACCCTCACTGGTAAGCTGGAGGCGGAACTTGCCCAACTCGCCGAAATCAATCTGGTTGCCTCGCTGCAACTCGATGATCATGTTCTCCTGCATACTGACCAGAACGGCTGTTACATCCGCATAGGATACAGTGGTCTGCATAGAGATCAACTTCGCAAACTTCTTGAGCGAAATGGAGTCTTTCATCTGAGCACGGGCGTAGAAAAGAGGAACTCCTGCTTTGTCACCAAATTTTGACGCAAGCTTTACTAAACTGTAATTAATTGCCATAATACATAAAATTTTAAAATTGTGAATAATCATGTTGTGCACCGGTCTCTTCCCGAATGCTGATACAAAGATACAACATCGGCGGTGCCCCACTTGTCCACTTTGGTACGATAAGTACCAGTTGTGCTCTATTTGGCTCAATTATGTATACTTTTGCACGCAAGCGTATGCTGCAGAATATTCAAGTGGCTCAGTTAACTTACTCAAGTGGCTCAATCAGCTTACTCAAGTGGCTTTGTCAGATTACTCAAGTGGCTCAATCAGCGAGTCCAGCCGTCTGAGTAAGCGAATCCAGCCGTCTGCGTAACCCAGTTCAGCCATATCCTTAACCCGACGCAGCCGCTTCAGTTGGTAAACGGAAGAACATCATTTTTTCACCTCATTTGGGTGGGCAATGACTATCAGAGAGAATTACCCTTTTTTGATGACTACCAGGGCCAATAATAGGTACCATCAGAGCCAATCATGTGCCTTCTGATATGCCCCAATGACTACCAGAGCGAATCTTAAAAATGTAAGATACCGAATATCAGGTAGTTAGGTACTGATTTTTCTTCCCTACATTATACCAAGTATATTATATATATACGTTTACATTT
>OLFS01002468.1_pt1 | contig 11431 bp, 10 predicted proteins | sample 1605491 | NCBI WGS metagenome assembly OLFS01 (sample SAMEA3888921, study PRJEB22519) | human gut metagenome | biome: human gut; feature: human-associated habitat; material: faeces | place: Denmark | collected 2011 | reverse complement strand
ATACCCGTCTAATGATACCAAAGGGATGGCACCAGATACTGACAGAGGTGTATGGGAACTACATGGAAATGCCCCCGGAGGACAAACGGGTGCCCACCCACTCCAGCCAGCAAATCCAGATTTTTGATTAATGCAGTTTTCGGACACGCGTCAGGCTCACGGGAAAGGATTACAGACAAAAGACATGGACAGGTTGTTATCGGTTGTGGTATCAGTCTACAACGAAGAAAAGGCATTGGAAGAATTTTACAGGGAAACCACAAAGGTATTGGGGCAAATCAGCTGGGACTATGAGCTGATTTTTGTCAATGACGGCAGCAGGGACGGAAGCCAGGACATACTGGACCGGTTGGCGGCAGCCGATAAAAGGGTCAGGGTGGTATGCTTTTCCAGGAATTTCGGGCATGAGGCAGCCATGATAGCGGGGCTGGATTACAGCCGCGGGGACGGCATCATCTGTATGGACGCAGACCTGCAGCACCCCCCGGAGTGCATCCCGGATATACTGGAGAAGTTTGGGGAGGGTTATCAGGTTATCAACATGGTCCGGACCAGGAACAAAACAGCAGGACTGGTGAAGAACATCACCTCATCCGGCTTTTACTGGCTTATCAACCGGATTTCAGATGTACATTTTGAGGCAAATGCCTCTGACTTTTTTGCGGTTTCGCGCCATGTGGCCCAGGTGCTGAAGGACAGCTACCGGGAAAAGGTGCGCTTCCTAAGGGGCTATGTGCAGAATGTGGGCTTTCAGAAAACCACCATTGAGTATGAGGCAAGGGCCAGGGTGGCGGGGGAGAGCAAGTACAGCATCAAGAAGCTGTTTGTGTTTTCCATCAATACAATCCTGTGCTTTTCCAATATGCCCCTGAAGCTGGGAATCTACGCAGGCATATTCTCGGCCCTGCTGGGTTTCCTGGTTATGATATACACCCTCTGCACCAGAAGAGGGGCTCCCAGCGGCTATGCCACTATTGTGGTGTTGATTTGCTTTATGTTTGCCATGATGTTTGTGATTATCGGTATCATCGGCGAGTATATTGCCATTCTGTTCACGGAGCTGAAGGACAGGCCGATTTATATTGTGGACCGGACGGAGAATATGGACGGCCGGGAATAAAAACAGGGACCGGGCAACCGGTCCCTGGCATTCTATACCAATTCTATTTCAATTCCCATACTTTCAAGTTTTTCTGCATACTCTTCATCCAGTTCCTTACCCACAATAATCCGGTTGATGCAGTCCAGCTGGCTGATATTAATGAAGGCGCTGGCCAGGAACTTGGTGTGGTCGCAAAGAAGGATGACCTCCTTGCCGGACTTAATATATTGTTTTTTTATATTTGTGTCGTCGGTTATATAGCTGAGCAGCCCCTGGTCCACATCCACGGCGTCAATGGAAAGAAAGGTCTTATTGACAGAGATGCTGCCCAGCATTTTTTCCGCAAAATACCCGTAGGTGGAATTAAAGCCTTTCCTGACCACGCCTCCCACCACCAGCAGAGTGACATTGGGAAAAATGCTTACCTCAGATGCAATATGCAAATCATTGGTGACCACGGTAAGGTCCGGTATGTCGCCCACAAGCTTTGCAAGCTCCAATACCGTGGTGCCGGAATCCAGTATGATTTTCTCGCCCGGACAGATATGTTCCCTGGCAGCTCTGGCAATGCGGGCCTTTTCGTCTGCATTGGATTCCTTTTTCTTGACAAAAGAGGGCTCCAGGGAGGCGTGATTCGCGGACATGGCGCCGCCGCGGGTCTTTTGAATCAGTCCCTGGCCGGACAGCTCCTCTATATCCCTTCTGGCGGTTGCCTTGGATATATTCAGCTGACGCATCAGTTCCTCTGATGTTACAATCTTTTCTCTGTTGGTTAAATCAACAATCGCCTGAAGGCGCTCTGCTTTCAACATGACAGTTCTCCTTGATTCCTACTTATAAAAAACCTCTAATGCCTGGATTGCCTTTTTAAACATCTCATACTTTTTCCTGTAGAATACGGCCCTGGAAGAATCAGGGGTGTATGTGCGGGACAAATGGCACATCTCCTTCACGGCGCTCTGAAAATCAGGATAATAACCGCTGGCAACGGAGGCGCAGATGGCTGCGCCCAGAGCCCCCCGTTCCGTTCCTTCCATTACCTGTATGGGCAGCTGCAGGATGTCGGCCAGTATCTGGGTCCAGACAGGTGAGTTGGTGATGCCTCCCGATAAACGGATTTGTTTTTGGGGATGGATGGTGCCGGTCAGCTTCTCAATGTGCCAGCAGGATGAGAAAAGGATTCCCTCATAAATGGCCAGAAGGAGGTCCGTGGGAGTGTGGCTGCTGTCAAGATTGAAAAATGCGCCTTTGGCATCAGGAACAGAGTTGGAGGCATAAAGGTACGGCAAAAACAAAATATCAGTCTGCTTTAATCCCGATGAAAGAATGGACTGATTGCAGTATTCATATAACTCCCGCCGGTCCAGGTCCGGATACATCCGGCTCAGAAAATGATTGGCATACCAGTCAAAATTGCTTGCAGATGTAGGGCTTGATTCTTCAATTATATAATAATCTGGTAAAAAAGCAATGGTGTTGCCGTTTTTTCCAATGCATTCTTCCAGGTCATTGGTCAGATATTCATTGATGGACCAGGTGCCGGTGATGAGGCACAGGCAGCTGGAATCCAGAATACCGCTGGCCAGGCAGCAGGAATCCACATCATATAATCCGGCTGCCACCGGTATGCCCTCCGTAAGGCCGCATTGGGCGGCTGCTTCGGAGGTGATGAAGCCGGCTGTTTCAAAGGAATGGAGTACGGGGAGGGAGGCCAGGCTGAAATACTCGCGGATACCGAGAAGTTCAAAGATTTCCGGGTCAAATTCCTTATTGCGTATATGAAACAGGTTGGTGCAGGAAGCATCCGTATAATCAGTGGCCAGTACACCGGTCAGGCGATAACGGATGTAATCCTTGATGGATACCATATGAGCAGCCTGTTTAAGCAAGTCCGGCCGGTGCTTTTTCAGCCAGGGAAGAAGCATGGCCTGCTGGCCGGCCCAGAGATTCTGGAGGGTCAGCTGGTACAGGCGGCTGTTGATTCCGTTTTCCGTATATTCTTCCAGAAGCGGCTGGGCGCGGGTATCCGTGGACACGATGAAGGGCGCGACCGGTGTATCTGCACTGTCTAAAAGACCAAGTCCCCCTCCATACCCGCAGACAGACACGCCTTTGATTTCACGGGGCGAAAGCTCCGCCCCGGCCACAGCATCCCGTATGACCCTGCAATTGCCGTTCCAGACAGCCAAGGGGTCGCGTTCTGTAAAACCGGGGTTTGGGTGGTCCATGGGAATCTGAATCTGGGACGCAGACAGCTCCCTGCCGCTTTCATCAAATACGGCTGCCTTGATGGCAGAGCCGCCGTTGTCAATTCCGATAAAGTATGCATGTTTTTTCAAGTGCGGACCTCCTTTGGATGACTCTTTAAAATAGTAAGGGCATCCTCTGATTTAGAGATGCCCTAAGTATACCACAGATTATATGCAGGCAGGATTCCTGATTTAGAGTGCTGCCCGGTATTCCTTGACTTTATCCATGAATTCCTTAACCCGCTTTACATCCACTGCGTTTTCAAAGACACCGTCGTATTTAAAGGTGGTTGCGCATACTGCTCCGTCAGCAACTGACAGCTGCCTTGTGATGTTGCCCACGTTGCATCCTGTATTGCAGAGAATAGGGGTGCGCTTAACAGAGGCTTTTACCTGGCTGAGTACCTGGGTATCGGTTTCACTGCCGGCAGTGAGGCCGGATACGCAGAGGGCGTCAGGGCGGTTGTTGAACTCTGTGGACCTGGCAATGTCCTTTATATCCCTGTCGGCCAGATATCTGGCAGCCTCCGGCACGATGTTAAAAAGAAGCTTTAAGTCCTTTGCACCTACTGCCATCTTATGGCGGACGGTCTTTCCCACATTGGTGTTCCAAAGCCCAAAGTCAGAGGCGTACACGCCGGAGATGATTTCACGGATAAATTTACCGTCTACCGCAACTGCCAGGTCAATGGAGGCAATGGGGTCCCACAGGCAGTTGACGCCGTAAGGAACGGTTATAAGCGGTTTCAGCTCCCCGATTACCCTTGCCATGGCGGCAATGGTGACAGGCTCCACCTTTGTGAGATAGGGAAGGCTGAATTCATTGGAGAACATAATGCCGTCAACCCCGCCCTCCTGAAGGGCCAGAAGGTCTGCCCTGGCAGCCGCCATTACCTTTTCCATACCTCCGTCCGCATCATAGTAAGGGTCGCCGGGCAGCGGCTGTAAGTGGCACATTGCAATAATTGGTTTTTCTACATGAAATAATTCCTGCATCCAGTTTGACATAATCGTATATTCCTTTCTCAATTCAAATTAGGAGTTTGCATCGAGTTTGCACTCAAATAGTATCACAAAGAATCAATAAATGCAATAATAAAATCATAAATATTGCAAAATAGTTCATAATATGCTAAGATTGATTCAAAAAGGAGGGATGAGATGAGGATTATACCGTCAATCGCGTCAGCGCGTCAGCTGGATTTAAAAGGCCAGCTGGACCGGATTAAGGATGTGCCATACCTGCATATTGATGTGGAGGATGGAAATTTCCTGCCTAATATTACGTTTGGCATGAAGACTGTAAGAGAGATGGCGGCCTATTCAAAGGCAGAGCTGGATGTTCATCTTTTGGTAACAAATCCAATCAGTTATATTCAAGAACTATCAGAAATGAACATCTCTGCTGTCTGCGGACATATGGAGGCCCTTTCCTATCCATTGGAATTCTTAAATGAGGTGCATAGTGCAGGCATGAAGGCAGGTCTTGCCCTGAACCTTTCTTTGCCGGTAGAGCAAATCATGAGCTATGCCGGTTCCTTTGACTACCTGCTTCTGATGACGTCTGAGCCGGATGGTTCCGGGCAGATGTTTTGTCCGAACGCCCTGGAACGGATTCGCAGGGCCAGGGCCTGTATTCCGGATGATGTGATGATATACGCTGATGGGGGAATTGGAAGGAATGAGCTGGGTAAGGTGGCAGAGGCCGGCGCTGACTGCGTGATTATGGGGCGGGCTGTATGGGGAGCAGAGAACCCGGCCAAAGCCTGGAGGGAGATGGAGGCATTAAATGGATATGGAACTGATTCAAAGGCCTTTCGGAATCTACGAAAAGGCCATTAAGCCCCAGGAATGGGAAAAGATGTTTGCCGACGCATCGGCAGCAGGATACCAGAATTACGAAATCAGCCTGGATGAAAGCGATGCGCGTCTGGCGCGCCTGCACTGGAATGACAGGCAATATGATGAAGTGAGGAGGGCTGCGCGGAACCAGAATATACGGATTCTGTCGGCGTGCTTCAGCGGCCACCGCCGGTTTCCTCTGGGAAGCGGTTCCAGGGAACTGGAGGAGCGGGGAATCCGTTTGATGCGGGAAGGAATTGACTTTTGTCAGAATCTTGGTGTCCGTATGCTGCAGGTTGCGGGGTATGATGCCTTTTATGAACCCCGCAGCCAGGAAACGGCTGCCCGGTACAGGGAGAACATTTTAAGGTGTCTGGAATGGGCGGAGCAGGCAGGGGTGATGCTGGCCATTGAACCTGTGGAGGTGAACCTGGTCAGGGTTAGCGATACCCTGCGTCTGGTCAGGGAGGCGGACTCGCCGTGGCTTCAGATTTATCCTGATATAGCCAATATGAAGTCCCTGGGGATTGACCCGGTTACGGAATTGCCCCAGGGCAGGGGGCACATTGCCAACGTGCATGTGAGGGACTCCCTGCCGGACTACTTCTACGGTGTGCCTCTGGGGGCCGGTAATATGGATTTCATAGGAGTGTTTAAGGCCCTGGACGCCATGGAGTACAGGGGTCCCCTTACCATTGAGATGTGGAATGAGACAGAAGAGGATTATATGGATATCATAAGCCGCGCGCGGATATTTATGATGGATAAAATAAAATGTGCCAGGAGGTAGCATTTATGTTTGAAAAGGAAAAAAAGGAAATACTGGATGCAGCGCTGGAGATTAAAAAATGCAATCTCATATCCCTGTCAGGCGGGAACGTGAGCATGAGGGCGGGGGATGATCTGTACCTGGTAACGCCGTCCGGTATGATTTATGAGGACATGACAGCGGAGGACGTGGTGGTGATAGACAGGGACTGCAGAGTGGTGGAGGGAAAACGGAAGCCTTCCTCGGATTCTCCGGCCCTGGTATATATGTTTGAGCATATGCCCCATATCAATGCGCTGATTCATACCCATCAGCCCTATGCCACTGCTGCCGGGTTTGTAACGAATCAGATTCCGGAATTCCTGGTGACCCTGATTGATGCCAATGGGGCTGCGGTCAATGTGGCGCCGTTTACCCCTTCATCTGATATTGGAATGGGCATCATGGCCGCAGAGTATGCAGGGGAGGCGCGGGCCGTCATATTGAAACACCACGGAATTATGGCTTACGGAGCGGATATAAAGGAGGCGCTGTACTCGGCAATTTATCTGGAGGAAGCAGCCAAAACCTTTGTGCTGGCAAAGGCCATGGGGGCGGAGATACCGCTGCTGTCTCCGGGGGATATAGAAAGAGAAAAAAGGGGCTGGCTGGACTACGGTCAATAGGGAGAGGTGATAAGATGGGATATTCCATAGGAGTTGATTTTGGCAGCCTGTCAGCGCGGGCCATGGCAGTGGATGTGTCGGACGGAAGGATTCTAAAGGAATCCGTGTATGGCTATCCTCACGGAATCATGAAGGATTCCCTGCCCACAGGCAGAAAGCTGGAGCCGGGTACTGCCCTGCAGAATCCCCAGGATTACCTGGATGCCTGGCAGTTCCTGATGCAGGACCTGTTTAAGGACCAGGAGCTCAGACCGGACCAGGTGGTGGGAATCGGCATTGACTTCACCCAGTGCACCATGATGCCGGTTGACAGGCAAGGCATTCCGCTGTGCATGCACCGGTCATTCAGGGATGACCCTCACAGCTATGTCAAGCTCTGGATGCATCACCGAGCCCAGAAGGAAGCGGATGATATCACCAGGCAGGCCGGTTTGCGGCAGGAACGCTTTCTCAGATATTACGGCAATAAGATATCTTCTGAACTGCTGTTTCCAAAAATCCTCGAGATACTGAGGCAGTCGCCGGATATATACGCGTCAGCGGACCAGTTTGTGGAAGGTGCGGACTGGATGACATGGCAGCTCACAGGAACCAGGATGAGAAGCAAAAGCATTGCGGCGGTAGCCGCATTGTGGCAGGAGGAAGAGGGGTATCCTTCCGCTGATTTTCTGAGGACGCTTCATCCCGGACTGGCGGGGGTGGGACAAAAGCTCAGAGGGGAACTGGTAAGGCCCGGTACCTGTGTGGGGGGTATCACTGCCCGGATGGCTGAAAAGACAGGACTGCCTGAGGGGACGCCTGTGGCCTGCGGCCTGGGGGACAGCCATTCCGCCTTTGCAGGCTCCGGTCTGTGCCGTGAGGGCGCTATGCTCATGGTGATTGGGACTTCGGGCTGTGATATCCTCATAAGCAGGAAGCAGGTGCCGGTGGAGGGCTTCTGCGGCATATGCCCGGACAGCGCCATTCCCGGATACTACGGCTATGAGGCGGGGCAGGCCTGTATGGGGGACCATTTCAGTTGGTTCATGGAGAACTGTCTTCCTGCTTCTTACCATGAGGAGGCGAAGAGGCAGAACATGTCCGTATTCCGGTGGATGGATGAGAAGGCAGGCGGACTGAAACCGGGAAGCAGCGGAGTAATTGCTCTCGACTGGTGGAACGGGTGCCGCTCTGTTCTGATGGATAGCGGCCTTGGGGGATGTCTGTTGGGCATGACCCTGCAGACCAGGCCGGAGGAAATCTACAGGGCGCTGATGGAAGGAGTCGCATTTGGAAAGAGGATGATAATAGAACAGATGGAGACAGCAGGGGTCAGATGCAGACACCTCTATGCCACAGGCGGCGTGGCGGAAAAGAATCCTCTTATCATGCAGATTATGGCGGATGTTCTTGGCAGGGAAATCAGGATTCCCGCTATTGCAAACGGAAGCTGTATGGGAAGCGCCATGTACGGGGCGGTTGCAGCCGGAAAAAAGGGCGGAGGATATGACGCCATTGAGGAGGCCGTGGAGGCAATGGGACCATCCGTGGGAAAACGGTACACGCCAAACCAATCTGCCTCGGCTGCCTATGACCCTTTATTTGAAATGTACAGGGAGATGTACTTTTATCTGGGCAAAGAGAGCAGGATACTGAAGCAGCTGGCAGTGCTGAGAGGACAGGAGGAATAAGCGGCATGAAATTTGGATTGATTTCATTGGATTTTAAACGGTTTTCATTGGAATACTGCTTTAGGATGGCCAGGCGTTACGGCCTGGATGGAGTGGAGCTGTGGGGCGGGCGTCCTCACGGGTATTTTACGGACATGACCCGGGAGCGGATACAGGAGATTGAAGCCCTGAAAAAGAAATATAAGCTGGAAATCCCCATGTATACGCCCAATGCACTGAATGGGCCATATAATCTGTGTTCCCTGGAAGAACGGACAGCCCGGGAAACCCTGGATTTTTTTCAGAGGTCCATTGACATTGCATACGAACTTGGATGCCCCAGGATGCTGGTGGTGGCTGACCATCCGGGGTATGAGGCTTCTAGGGCCCTGGTCCGTGAGCGCTTTACAGAGAACATGCAGCGGCTCTGCGACTACGGGGCGCCCAAGGGAGTCACGCTGGTAATCGAGCCCCTGACTCCCATGGAAAGTCCGGTCATTACGACAGCAGATGACTGTGTGGATGCCATGGAAAGAATCGGAAGGGATAATGTGGAGGCCATGATGGATGTGGCGCCCCCGACCGTTGCCAATGAGCCGTTTTCCGTGTATTTTGACAAACTGAAGGACAGGATGAACTATATCCATATCTGCAATAATGACGGAATGACGGATGCCCATAAAAGGCTGGATGAAGGGGTGATACCTATAAAAGACATGTTTACAGTCTTTGCCAATTGGAAGTATAATGGATATATTACATGCGAACTGTACTCGGAAAATTACAGGGACCCTGAATTATATCTTGCCAATACCATGAGAATGATATATGAAATCAGGAATGAACTGGGGATATGATGGTCAGGGAGCCGTTTGGGAGGAAACAGTGAAGAGGCCCTTTGTTTTTTCGAATTTCCAGAAAAAAATACTGCAGTCTTACCTGATTATTATTGTAGGCGGCCTGGTGCTCTTCTATACGCTGGTTGCGGTGATGGTCAGGGAGTCCAGCCTGAAGACAGCGGAACGCAATCAGATATCCATGTGCATAAAGGTTTCCCAGCAGCTGGAAAGCTTTATGGTTGAAATGCGCAACGTGGGTTTTCAGGTGATGATGAATTCTCGGCTGATTCAGGACTTCAGCACATTTTCTGAAGACAGGGCAGATGATAATTACTATGGGGACCATATTGTGGACCATATTAATGCGGTCAGCGCCCTGGCCGACATCAATGGAATACAGAGAATTGCCACAAGAATCAGTGTATTTAACAGATATGGGGATTATGTCAGCAGCGGTGTTATGCCCCAGTCCAAAATATATGCGGATGACGTGCTGCGCCACCGTATGAATATAGAAGGAATCGTATCCAGACTGGTCCGCAATGACGGGCACATCTATGTGGAGGGTCCCCATCCGGATTACTGGAACAGTAAAGTGGGCTATGAGATGATTTCCCTGTATTGTCCGCTGGGCAATAAGGTTCAGGAGAATATGTACGGCATCATCGAGATACAGCAGGATTTCCAGAAACTGGTACAGACCCTCCTTCCGGGCCTTGACCAGGACATGGCGGTGCTTTTGTTTGACTCCACGGGCAGGTGTGTGTTTAACAGTATGGAGAGTATCTGCAGCCCCGCGTATTATGATTTTTATTACAGCCAGGCTTCCCGGAACCAGGACAGCCGGTATGGGTTCAGCCGGGTAAGGGCCGGTGACAGGGCCGAAGAGCAGTATCTCTCTGCCGGTATGTCTGAGACATCCGGCTGGACGGCTGTGATGGTGCGCAATAAAAGCTCCATCGTCAATGTGATACAGGATATCCAGAAGGTAATCATCATGGCTATTTTGGTATTCATGGTTCTGTCCGCATACATGGCGTACCGCATATCGCTGAAGATGACAAGGCCAATCAATGACATGATTGTGTCGGCCCAGTCTATCTCCTGGTCAAACCTGGACATGAAGGCTCTGGAGGACAATGACCAGAATGAAATCATGGCCCTTAACAACACATTTAAGGATACGCTGGAGCGGCTGTCCAAAAGTATGCAGCTGGAGCTTGGCGCACGTCTGAATGCGCTTCAAAGCCAGATGAATCCCCATTTTCTCTACAATACACTGTCGGTCATAAGCGCGTCGGCAGACCAGCAGGAAAAGGTGGAGAGGATGTGCAGCCGTCTTTCCCACATGCTGCGCTACTCCACGGTCTATGAGGATGAGAGCAACAGCACCCTGGGGGATGAGGTCCGCCATGCCGGGAATTATCTGGAATTGATGAAGGACCGGTACGAGGAAAACCTTATTTATGACATTGAGGAACAGGGGGACCTGGACCGTGTGAAGGTGCCGAGGGTGATACTTCAGCCCATTGTGGAGAACTGCTTTAAACATGGATTTGGTGAAAACGGGTTTCCGTGGATTATCCATGCGTCTGTTACTGCAAATGGCGGACACTGGAGAATCCAGGTAAGGAATAATGGCCGGCCCTTCCAGGAAAAGGATCTGACGGAGCTGAATGAGAAAGTTGAGGGGTTCCTGAAAGGAGAACAGAAGAAAATCAGCGGCATAGGGCTTACAAATACCATTATCAGACTGAGGCTTTTGTATGAGGAGCGGGTCGAATATGAGATATATACTGGAAGCGACGGGTATACCTGTGTGGTTTTGAAAGGAAATTATAAATGATTAATGTTCTTGTTGTTGAAGATGAGCCTCCCATTCAGCGTATGATATGTAAAACCATTTCCGGGATGGACCAGGAATTCAGCGTCCGGTATACAGCGTTTAATGGAATCCAGGCACGGCGGATTTTGGAGGCAGAGGAGGTAGATGTTGTATTTACAGATATAATGATGATTGGGGGGGACGGAATCACTCTTCTCCAGTATCTTCATAAGTACAGGCCGGAAATTCAGACCGTAGTGCTCAGCGGGTATGAAAGGTTCGAGTATGCGAAGCAGGCATACAAAAACGGTGTCACGGATTATCTGCTTAAGCCGGTGAATAAATCTGAACTGAGGGATATCCTTGAAGTCCTTAAGAAGCAGTATCACCAGAGAATGAGGAACAGGCGGCAGGAATGTTTCAAGGATCTGTTGGATGGAATAAAGCTTCCGCAAAAATCGTGTATTTATGATGAACTGCTGGCATCGTCC
>OLFS01002467.1_pt1 | contig 11436 bp, 7 predicted proteins | sample 1605491 | NCBI WGS metagenome assembly OLFS01 (sample SAMEA3888921, study PRJEB22519) | human gut metagenome | biome: human gut; feature: human-associated habitat; material: faeces | place: Denmark | collected 2011 | reverse complement strand
AAAGTAATTAAAATAAGAATAGGTAGAAAAAATAGGTAGGAAATAAAATCTACTTAATAAATATGTGATAAAAATCATCTTGACCAATATTAATACCTAGCAGTAAAATAGGATTTGCAAAAAGTAAGGTATTGATTCTGTTTAGGAGGTTCCTATGTCTCAACAAGATAATCAACAAGTTGAGCAATTAAAGCACCAGGTCATGGAGCAAAGTCGTGGCCAAGGCAAATTGCGTCAATTTATATTATGGTTTGCTGCCCTCATCATTGGTGGCATTTTGGGTTGGCTTAATATCCCATCTTTGAATGAATTGTTTAATTTTATTGCGTCCGTATTCACTCGCTTATTCCAATTCATTGCCGTTCCAACTGTAGCCTTGGCGGTAATTACTACCTTGGCAGCCTTGGGTGCTAAAAAGGATACTAAGCGGATCTTTGGTCACGCTGTAACCTATACTCTTTTGACTACCATTGCAGCAGCAGCGCTTGGTTTGGCTCTTTTCCTCTTGATTGCGCCTGGTAACTTGCCAGCTGACGTAGTGGGGGCAGGCGCTTCCGCTGTGCCTGAAAAATTAGGTCACATGTCTTACTATGACCACTTCTTATCCATTATCCCTAACAATGTTATCAAACCATTTGTGGATGGCAATGTTTTATCCGTTATGCTCATCGCTGCATCCGTAGGGATTGCTTTCGCTTTTATGCCTAAGACGGAAAACCGTGATACCATCTTAAAGGGCTTACATGGCTTGCAAGAATTGCTCTTCCAATTGATCCGTGCTTTGATCTATGTCTTGCCTGTTGGTATCTTGGCCTTCGCTGCGCAATTGTCCGCACAAATTGAAGCAGGTGTTGTAGTAGGGGCCCTTGGTAAATATACCTTGGTTGTATTGGGTGGTAATATTATCCAATTCTTCGTGGTTATTCCAATCTTCCTTCTTTTGCGTGGCCTTAATCCTTTACACGTCTTTCGTAAGATGTCCCCGGCTGTAGCGGTAGCGCTTTTCACTAAGTCCTCCGCTGCAACATTGCCTGTTACCTTGGCTTCCGCAGAAAAGAACTTAAATGCTAAACCTGCCGTATCTCGTTTCGTATTGCCAATTTGTACGACCATCAACATGAACGGTTGTGCAGCCTTTATCTTGGTAACCAGCCTCTTCGTTATGCAAAATGCTGGTATTGAATTGACGTGGGGCACAATGATTTCCTGGCTCTTCATCGCCGTATTAGCAGCGGTTGGTAATGCAGGGGTTCCAATGGGATGCTACTTCCTCACCCTCTCCCTCATGTCCTCCATTGGAGCACCAATCGGTCTCTTGGGCGTCATCCTTCCTATTTACACCATCATCGATATGGTGGAAACAGCAGAAAATGTTTGGTCTGATTCCGCTGTATGTGCTATGGTCGATAAAGACTTGGAAGGTAAGTTGGAAGACGACGGCCGTCACTTTGAAGCCCTTTAATAACTCGTGAGTAGTCTAGGATCTATGAAAGCCCTTAGGTAATCTTAGAGATTCTATGAATAAGAAACTCCCATCTTAGGATGGGAGTTTTTTTGTAGTGGGACCTTGCTATAGGGCTGTAATTAATCTTTATATCGAGAATTTTAGGTGAAATGTGATAGCAGTCATACTAGACGGGCACTTTAGTGATATAATATACAGTGTTAGTCATGTATCCAAAATTCAAAGAGATTCATGATAGCCATTACTTCCTATTCTGTGTTTGCACGTGTGTGCTGAGAAATGAGGTCTACATGCCGCAATTGTTGCGTATGGGTATCGACGTAGGCTCTACCACGGTTAAGGTAGTCTTGCTCGATGAAACAGACAACTATTTATATAAAAAATACCAACGCCATTTTTCTAATATTTTGGAAACCGTTCACGCCCTTTTAAAAGAGGCCATGGTGGGCCATGAACATGATCATGTTCACGTAGCAGTTACCGGGTCTGGCGGGATGGCTATGGCTGATAAGATTGAAGTTCCTTTTGTTCAGGAAGTTATCGCTGAAACGCGGGCGATTAAAACCCTTTACCCACAAACAGATGTCATCATTGAATTGGGCGGGGAAGATGCCAAGGTAACTTACTTGGGCCAACAGGCAGAACACCGGATGAATGGATCTTGTGCTGGTGGTACGGGAGCCTTTATCGACCAAATGGCTACCCTTCTGCAGACGGATGCATCTGGCCTTAATGAACTGGCTAAACAGGCGGATACCTTGTATCCTATTGCCGCGCGTTGCGGTGTATTTGCCAAGACGGACGTACAGGCTCTCTTGAATCAAGGGGCTTCCCATGAAAATATTGCTAAGTCCGTATTCCAATCTATCGTTAATCAAACCATTGCTGGCTTGGCTTGCGGCCATAAGATTGAAGGGTATGTAGCCTTCTTGGGCGGTCCTTTGACCTTCTTGTCAGAATTGCGTAAGTGCTTTACTGATACCTTGGAATTGGACCAAGAACACCAAATCGTTCCTGAAAATGGGGAGCTTTTCATCGCTTTAGGGGCAGCCCTTATGGAAGAAGCATGTCGAGATTACACGGTGATTGAATTGGTGAATGCCGTAGGCAAGCTGATTGGCATGCCTATGGAAGCTACTGACAGGGTAGCCCCTCTCTTTAAGAACGAAGAGGAATTGGCAGCCTTCCGCGAGCGTCATGCTAAGGCTGTATCTCCTAAAGGCCGTATAGAAGAGGCCCAAGGCCCTTGCTATCTAGGCTTAGATGCTGGATCTACAACTATCAAAGCAGTTCTCATGGACCAAGACCGCCGCATCCTCTACTCCTACTATGGTCCTAACCATGGTAAGCCGTTGGAAAAGGCTCAAGAAATTATCGAAGAGATTTATGCTAAGTTGCCTAAGGGGGCTTATATTGCCCATTCGGGTGTTACTGGCTACGGGGAAGCCTTTCTAAAACGGGCCCTTGGCATCGATATTGGGGAAGTTGAAACCATGGCTCATTACCGAGCGGCTCGCTTCTTCTGCCCAGAGGTATCCTTCATCTTGGATATTGGTGGACAGGATATGAAATGCTGTAAAATCCGAGACGGCTATATTGAAGATATCGTTCTTAATGAAGCTTGTTCTGCTGGGTGTGGGTCCTTCTTGGATACCTTTGCCCAAGGTCTCAAGATTCCTATTGCAGACTTTGCGAAGGAAGGCCTCTTGGCGCCTATGCCAATCGATTTGGGATCCCGTTGTACGGTATTTATGAACTCCAAGGTAAAACAGGCCCAAAAAGAAGGGGCCACTGTACCTGATATCGCAGCTGGCTTAGCTTACTCCGTCATTAAAAATGCCCTTTATAAGGTGCTCAAGGTGAAGGACCCTAAGGAATTGGGCGATCATATCGTCGTACAAGGGGGAACCTTCTATAATGAGTCCGTTCTTCGGGCCTTTGAACAACTCTTAGGAGTTGAGGTTATTCGCCCTGATACAGCCGGTCTCATGGGAGCTTATGGTATGGCTATCCTGGCCCAAGAAGCGGCAGAAGAAACAAAGGAAAACTATTCCACCCTAGCTGATCTCGAAGCCATCAAATCTTTGGCTGTTACTACAACTATGCGTCATTGTGGCCTCTGTGCTAACAACTGTATGTTGACTATCAATGCTTTCACAGACGGTCGTAAGTATGTAACAGGTAACCGCTGCGACCGCGGGGCGGGCGATATGATTCAAGAAAAGCATAAGCCTGTACCTAATTTGGTAGACCTCAAATTAAAGCGGATTTTCGATTATTACCTCAAGCAAAACTTGCCTGAATTTACCGGTAAGAAGCGGGTGGGGATCCCTCGAGTACTCAATATGTATGAGGACTTCCCCTTCTGGTTTACCTTCTGGAATACCTTGGGCTACGAGGTGGTTCTTTCTGATTACACGACTAAGGACCAGTTTAACTCTGCCTTAGATACCATTCCATCTGATACAGCCTGCTATCCTGCTAAGTCTGTTCACGGGCATATCAAGCAGTTGACCAATTCGCAGGTGGACTTTATTTGGTACCCTTGTATCCAACATGGTCCTATGGAGTACTCGCGTGATAATAACTACCATTGTCCAATGGTTATTTCCTATCCAGAACTCATCAAGAACAACATGCAGGATGTTCTAGGGGATATCCCATTAGTTGAGCCATTCTTACCCTTGGCGGATAAGAAATCCCTAGTGCCTCGATTGAAAGATGCCTTATCCTTCTTGGGCTTGTCCAAGAAAGAAGTGCAAGCTGCTGTAGATAAGGCTTGGGATGAACAAGAGCAATGGAAGAAGGATTACCAAGAGATTACCAAGAAGACCGTATCTCGTTTGATTGCTGAGAAGATTCCGGCAATCGTTCTCTGTGGTCGCCCTTACCATTTAGATTCTGGTATTAACCACGGTATTCCTGAACTTATCAACTCCTTAGGTATGGCTGTCCTTACAGAAGATGGGGTTGCTCCTTTAGGCCATGCGGTTAAACACCTACGCGTTGTAGACCAATGGACCTATCATTCCCGCCTCTACCGGGCTGCAGAGTTCGTGTCCCGTACAGAGGGCTTTGAAGTGGTAGAACTTAACTCTTTCGGCTGTGGTCTTGACTCCATCGTAGCAGACCAAGTGAAGGATATTTTGGCAGCTAAGCACAAAATCCACACGGTTCTTAAGATTGATGAGGGCACTAATCTAGGGGCTGTGACAATCCGTATTCGGTCCTTGCAATCCGTTATGGAAAAGGCTATGCGCCAAAAATCTTTACAAGTACCAGAGGTGGAAACGCTAGTAGAAAAACCAGAATATTCCTATGAAAGGGCCATCTTTACGGAAGAAATGGCTAAGTCCTATACCATCTTAGTGCCGGAAATGTCGCCGCTTCACTTCGATATCTTAAACCCTGTCCTCAAGGCTCAAGGATATCATTTTGAACTCCTCAAGGCCCCTAGCCGCGAGGACATCGAAGTAGGTCTTAAATATATCCATAATGATGCTTGTTACCCTGCTATTATGGTGGTAGGTCAGCTCATGTCTGCTCTTTTATCTGGTAAGTATGATGTGAACAAGACGGCTGTTATCATCTCTCAAACAGGGGGTGGTTGTCGGGCGACAAACTACATCGGTTACCTCCGTAAGGCCTTGATTGATGCGGGGATTCCACAAGTGCCAATCCTTTCCCTCAATGCATCTGGTATGGAAAAACAGCCGGGCTTTAGCCTTAATCGTTCCTTCCTCCATCGCATGATTCAGGCGGTTGTTTACGGTGATGCTTTGCAACAGTGTATTCTAGCTACCCGCCCTTATGAAAAGGAAGCAGGTTCTACGGAAGCCTTAGCCAAGTACTGGATTGATCGAATTACCAAGACTATCGCTACCGATAGCCTTCGTCAATATAATAAAAACATTAAAGCTTTGGTTAAGGATTTTGATGATCTTCCTGTAACAGGGGAAAAGAAACCACGAGTTGGTGTAGTAGGGGAAATTTATGTTAAATTCCATCCTGCTGCAAATAACCACATTTACGAATTAATCGAAAAAGAGGGGGGCGAGGTTGTTACCTCTGGCCTCTTGGACTTCTTCCTCTATTGCGCTATGGACTCCACCTATCGGGCTAAGCACTTGGATGGGACTTGGCTCTCTGGTTTTGCCGGCTCCTTGGCTCGTGAAGCCTTGGAACTATACCGCTTGCCTTATGCTCAAGCGGTCAAGAAGTCAAAACGCTTTGATCATGTAGAGCGAATGACCGATGTGGCTAAGGTTGCCTCTAACTACATCGATTTGGGTAACCAATGCGGTGAAGGTTGGTTCCTCACAGGGGATATGATTGACCTTATCGAAAAAGGGGCTAAACAAATCGTTTGCCTCCAACCATTCGGTTGCCTCCCTAATCATGTATCCGGTAAGGGTATGGTTAAGACTTTATCCGCGGCATACCCAGATGTACGGATTGCTGCTATCGATTATGATCCAGGGTCTTCTGCCGTTAACCAGGCTAACCGCTTGAAACTTCTCTTAGCAACCATGTTTGAATAAGGCCTTATAGGAATAACTCCTATGAAAGTAGAAAAGCGCCAGCTATGAGCTGGCGCTTTTTTATCGATTCCCTTGGGTTTGTGGAAATCATAAAGAAGACTTTTGGATAGTATACAAGACACTTATGTTATAAAGTTTTTAGATTTTTTTTTTGGACTTTTTTCCTTACTCCTGTATACTAAGGGTATCCGGGATATGACAATTCATAAGAGTTGGTCCCCTAGAATAACCATTAAACAGGTATAGGTGATACACATGTTGAAAAAAACGTTAACTATTACAGCTCTTGTGGCAGCTATGGCTATGCCAGTATTTGCTGCTGGTCAAGTAGCGGACAATGCTGCTGCAGTAACAGCTAATGCTGATCAAGGTCAAGTACAAGATGCACAAGGCTTTGCTACCGACTTTGATCAACCTAATAAAGGTCAATACAATAAGGGCAATCAGGTAAAGATTGAATCTCAATTGATTAACAATGATAATCAATTGATTCTTTATCCACAAGTAACGGCTAAAGATCCTAAGGCTGCTGAAGCCATTAATAAGCAAGTAAAAAACTTTGTTGCGGCTATTTCTGCTAAGCACCCTAAGGTTATGTCCCTATATGACATCAAGGCTGATGGAGATGGTATCTTCTCCTATGTAACATTCACAAATGATGCATCTGATGATAAATCTCCGGCAGAAATTGTAGGCTTCACCTACAATACTAAAACAGGGGCAGCTATGCAGGTGTCCGATTTCGGCAAATTCGATGTCAACACATTGAATAAGGTTCTCAAGGCAGACCCAGATGTATCTGCAAAATTGCCTTCTGATTTTACGGGTTTGGCTCAAATGCCAGCAGGCTTTTATGTAGCCCAAGGTAAAACGGTGTACTCTATCATTCCTGAAGGGACCATCCTTCCTAAGGAAGAAGGGACTCTCTTTGTGCCTTTGAATGCAAAAAAATAAAAGGCATAGCCTTTAATTTCTTATAAAAAAGGAACGGCTCACAGTGGTGAGTCGTTCCTTTTTTGCTATAGTAGGTCTTATCATTTAGTATGAGGCCATAATTTTTACGGATTTTAACTACTTAGTCCTCTTGACCTTTTCTGAGGACTAATCCATAGAGAGCTAGGAGAGCGATGGCGATACATACGACCATAGTAATGGACATCGGTATAGCATTGTGATCTCCTTGGATACCTACGATAGGGGCCATGAGGCCCGCAAAAATCATGGAGAAGAAGCCCAGGAGGGCGGAGGCAGCACCGGCAATCTTACCGTGGTCTTTCAGGGCCAGGGAGAAGGAAAAGGCGCCGATGTTACCAATGGAAGTAGCAGCGATAAATAGGCTAATGGCGACTAGAATAAAAGGAGCCTCTAGTTTGATAGCTAGTAGGAAGAGGAGAGAGCCTAGACCTAATTGCCAAAGGGCAAATTGGAGCATGTGTTTGCTGGACACTACATTGGAGGCCCGCCCCCCTAAGCTAGAGGCAATTACAATCCCTAGAGAATTGATGCCGAAAACATAGGAAAAAGTTTGGGCATCTAGACCATAAATATTTTGGTAAACGAAAGCAGAGCCGGAGATATAGGCGAAAAAGGCCCCGAAGCCAAAACCTTGTACGAGGCATTGACCCATAAACTGGCGGTCCTTGAAGAGTGTCTTATAGGCGATCATAACAGAGTTGAGATCCTTGGATTGTCGCCTATCAGAGGGAAGGGTTTCCTTATAGACCATGCTCATAAGGAAAAGCATGACTGCAATCATAGTTAGGACGATGAAAACAAGGCGCCAAGAGCCGAAGACTAAAATTTGCCCACCTATAAGAGGCGCCACCACTGGGGCTAGACCATTGACGACCATGAGGAGGGAAAGCAGTTTAGCCAAGGCTTTACCATTGGCTAAGTCGCGGGCGACTGCCTTAGAGATAACAACACCTATAGACCCCATAAAACCTGCTAAGAAACGGGCGAAGAGTAACCCTTCGATGGATTGTGATAGGGCACAGGCTAAGGTGGCTAAGGCGCAGAGTAGATTCCCTATGATGAGGGGGCGCTTGCGACCGAAGATATCAGAAATAGGTCCACCAAAAAGTTGGCCTATGGCAATCCCTGTAACCGTCATGGATAAGGTTAACTGGATGTTGGAAGGGCTAGTTTGAAAGACCTCTGGCATCATGGGTAGGGCCGGTAGGTACATATCGATGGATAAGGGGGTTAGGGCCGTTAAGAGTCCCAGGAATAGGATGAGGAAGGGGGAATATTTGGTCCCTTCTTGTATATTTTCTTTCTTTAGGTTGGTCATAGTATACCTGTGAGCAAGTAAATGTGAGCATCTGATAAAATTGCCTAAAAATCCTTTCATAAAGGGAGTCAAGCCCTATACTAAGGGATTTTTAGCTTATGAGTTTGATGAAAAATTAAGGGGTTGAAAAAAACTCTAGTCTTAAATCATAAACTCGATAAAGGTACTAGTTATCTTAGCACAATAGAATTTTTTTCGTAAGTGAATTATAAAAAGCTAAGGAAACATTTAGCTTTTAGTTAGATAGTTCTCATAGACCACTTAAAGAACCTTCTTATACTAAGGGAGTAATCTGTTGAAAGGCCTATAGGCCTGATGAAAGGAAGGTATTACAATGAAAAAAACATTGACTATCACTAGCTTGGTAGCGGCTATGTCTATGTCCGTATTTGCAGCACAACCAACGCAAACTCATGTAAATCAAGCATTCGTACAAGAAGCGACACAAACTAAAGCGAATGCACCTGTAGATAACCAAACAGCTGTGCCCGCAACTACAGCTAAAACAGCAGCATCTGGAGTGAAAGCACCAGTAGCAGATGTACCAGCAAAAGCAACTAAAGCTACTGTACCTACAGTGAAAGCACCAGTGGCAACTACAAGCACAAAAAGTACTCCAGCAGTTGCGCCTAAAGCAACTACATCAGCTACATCAGCCACAAGAGAAGATGCAGAAACTATGGATACAGCTCATGCTATGAACTTGCCAAATGCGGATGAAGTACGCGTTGTAAAACATGATACAGGTCTTGCAGTGAAGGATGTTGAGGATGCAACTGCAGTGAATAAGGCACAAGCGCCTAAAGGAGAGCTTGCTAAAAAAGCTACATCTGAAAACAAAGTAACAAAATAATTCTTACCCTAATGAAAGCAATTAGGCGAGCAATTAATCATATACAAAAAGACTAGCTCTTAGAAGCTAGTCTTTTTGGTATTAGGTCCAAGTAAGGACACATTTTATTTTCCTATTAAGGCCAGGGCTGCATCGATGTGGTTAATGAAGTTATGACCTAGGAAGGAGATGGCACCATCAATAGCTAGGAAGATAAAGAAGTATGGGAACACTTGCTTCATAATATTGGATGGGTTGATTTGGTTTTCTTCTTTCTTGCCTTGTTCTTCTGAAAGACCCTGCTTTCGATTGTATTCCTTGAGGGCTGGGATGACAGCACCAATAGCGATGGCAATGGATTGTGGAGCTAGCATTTTGCCGAGGCCTGCAGCACCGGAGTTAATGGCTGCTATAGAGGTCACCTTCCAAGCGGGTAATTTGAGAATTGCTAGAGCAACAATCATCCAGAGGATAGGCAACAGAGCGAGAAGTGTTGTCATGGAGGACCCCTTTCATGATAAAAGTGATATAAAAGATAAATTAAAGTTATAAGGCAGACAAAAATAATTCCCATGGATGATTGAATCCATGGGAATTATTTCCTTATATCATCTGCTCTGTATTATAGCAAATAATTATCATTAACGCTATTATAAGAGACCGTCGATGAGGTGGGCAAAGTTGTGACCGAAGAAGGCAATGATGCCATCCATAACGAGGAAGAGGATGAAGTATATGAATACTTTTTTCATGATGCTGGAAGGATTGATTGCTTCTTGCCCTTCCTTAGCTTGTGCTTCTGGTACATTGTTACGTTTGTTGAACTCTTCCAGAGCTGGGAGAACAGCACCAATAGCGATGGCGATAGATTGAGGGGAAAGCATCTTACCAATCCCTGCTGCACCAGAGTTAATAGCTACCAACCACATAGCTAAATCCTTGTCGGTGGATAATTGAGATGCCGCTGCGGATTGGAGTGGACCAAAGAGAACGTTAGAGTTGGTACCGGACCCTGTGATGAAGGCACCTAAAGCACCAACAATAGGGGCGAAGGCTGGGTACATAGAGCCTGTAGCAGATACGATTGCCTTCGCAATATCTTGCGTCATGCCGGAGTAAGTCATAATCTTAGCGGTCATTACGATGGTTATGATAGTGAGGAAGGTAAATTTGAGGTTAGAGAAGGTTTTGCCTGCAGTACCAAAGATGGTTCCAAGAGAAGCCTTTTGGATGAGGCCACCGATGATTGCAGCGATGAAAATCAATACACCAGGTGTAGTTACCCATACGAAGGTATATGGTTTAGCACCTTCACCCATGTAGATAGGAACCGATGTTTTGATGGAGGTAAGGAAACCATTGAATGGAGCGAAGAGCTTAGACGCTAAGAGCAAGAGGATGAAGATGAGAATGAATGGGCTCAAAGCGCGAAGACATTGGCCTGCAGATAATTTTTCTTGGGATTCAGCCCCTTCGAGGCGGTAGGTAGGATCTTTTGGATCGAAGATCTTAGCAGTGGCGATAACCAAAGCCAAGATGATAACAGCGGAGCCGATAACGGATAATTCAGGACCCAATACAACGTTGATGAAGAGTTCTGGCACAGCCAGTGCGAGGCCTGCCAAGAGGGTTGGAATGAAGACCCCTTTAAGGGCTTTCAAGCCGAACATGATCGCAACGATGAAGAATGGAGTAATGATATTGAGGATGAAGAGTTGGCTAGAAATATAGGTACCGAGCGCTACTGGGTTAATGCCTGTGAGGGCTGCCAAAGTAGTGGTTGGAATACCGATGGAACCGAAGGTAGTTGGTACAGCGTTAGCTACCAAGCAAGCGATGATAGATTTGAGTGGATTAAAGCCAACTGCGACCATCATCGCTGCTGGGATGGCAACAGCCGTACCGAAACCTGCCATCCCTTCCATGAAGTTACCAAAGCCCCATATGAGGAGGACGGCAAGGATTCGTTTATCTTCCGTAACGGAAGATAGCATGGACTTAATGGTTTCCATAGCCCCTGTTTTAACCACTAGGTTATAGGTGAAGATAGCTGCCAGGATAACAAGACAGATTGGCCAGATGGCAAGGGCAGCCCCTTCGAGGGCACCGGAGAAGATGATAGATGGATCCTTAGCGAAAGGTAGTCCTGGTACGACAGCGATGATGAAGGAACCAATCGCCGCGATAGTTGTCGCCTTCCAAGCAGGCATTTTTAAGATTGCCAAGGCGATGATAAGCCATAGAATTGGCAAAAGTGCGAGGAATGTTGTTAGTAAGTCCATAGTAGAAACCTTTCAATAAAATA
>OLFS01002464.1_pt1 | contig 11481 bp, 6 predicted proteins | sample 1605491 | NCBI WGS metagenome assembly OLFS01 (sample SAMEA3888921, study PRJEB22519) | human gut metagenome | biome: human gut; feature: human-associated habitat; material: faeces | place: Denmark | collected 2011 | reverse complement strand
TTTGTTGCCCCGCCTGCCCCTGCCAGGCAAGGGTATTCATCAGGGCAATCAGCGGTGACTGACGGACATCGCTTAACAGCAGCAGCCCCGCCAGCAGCGGGCTGATTAATGCAGATTTCATTGGACTCTCCCTGTCGGTTTGAGGGTAATGAAGAGAGGGGTGTACTCAGCCAGACCAGGCTTTTCATTCTGAAGGTCTCTCACTGGTTTTTACGTCGGCAAGCCACTTCTTCATTACCCAGTCTTCACGAGCGTCATCCAGAAGAAGACCCTGGCGTGTCGCCTCCACCATGCCCTGGTAACAGGCCGAAAACAGTGACTGTCTTGAGTCAAACATGCCCGCAGGCGGAGCACAGTGCGACAACATGACGATGACATCGCTGATACACATCAGATGCTCAAGCTGGAGATCGCTGAGTTCTATTTTTGGCGCCTTTTCATCGCGTTCCGGCGGGAGACCACTGCCCTTGATGCCTTTCGCCTGGCCGTCAAGATCCTGCCACGCCCAAAACAGGGCCGGACGCATCAATGGCTCTTGCTGCTCGTCACTGAGAATGTGCGTAAACAACAGCGGAAATACCCGGGTATCGTAAAAGCGTAAAATTCCGCTGCGCCCTTCCTGCAGAATATCCATACACTGCGTGAGCCAGTTCGCTAGCGCCGAAAAGGGCCAATATGTGCAGAACAGGAGCAGCGGCGCCTGGATGGCAAGTTGCTGGCTGATATCCTGTAACCAGCGCATTTGCTCAAGATCATCAAGCGTAAAGCGCGCCACCAGCGGAGCATCATCGACAATAAATGCTTCCGGAAGTCCATGAAAAAGCGACTGCCACTCAACTGACAGCGAATTCAGCGCCGGAATAACGGAAAAATCCACCCCCGCCTGATCGATAATGACATGCAGATAATCCGTTCCGAAAGCCCGACAGGTTCCGGCGACCTCCTCAATCCATTGTCTGGTCATCTATGCCTCCCGCGGCACGAAGCCCTGCGCCAGCGCCTGGGCTTTTTTAAGGCACTCTTTACACACCGATGCCGGTAGCTCAGGCAAGGGAAACGCCTCGCTGACCGGCCCCTGCAAATCATGCTGCCCCTTAAGGCTAATCACCCCCGGTCCGTGGATCTGTACCTCTCCCTGCGGGGTAAGACGGATATATGCGCCGCCGCAACCCAGGGTGATGCCATTTTTAGCCGTCAACTGCAGATGCCCCTGGGTTGACTGGACGGTGATATCTTTTAGCGCGGTCAGCGATAGAATATCGCCGTGCGACTCTACTTGCAGCGGACCTTTGGCGGAGACCAGCCTCATCCCCTCCTGTTGCGCCAGCAGTGAAATAGCCTGGCTGGCATTCAGAGAACAGCGCTGTGCCGTGGTGATGTTGACCTCTCCCAGGCTCTGCAGATACAGCCCGTTACCGCTGTGCAGGAGGGTTGTTTCCGGCGTGACTGCGGCAATCCCCTGCGGGGCCGACATCAGCAATGTCGGCTGTTTAAGATCGCTGGCGCCTGTGGTCAGTGCGCTTAATGGGCCGGTGTCTGGGATAACATTATGATGGGTTTGCGTAATGCTTCCCCATTCCGTGACCTGATTCACCGCACCTTTCAGCAAACTGACCGCCGGCTCCATCGCCAGCACCTGCCCCTGAGCCTGCGCCTGTCCGTCCGCGCTGATAAAAATACCCTTCTGTGCCCGGATAGCTCCCCAACTGTCGGTTCTCAGCTCAAAGCCTTCGCCGCGCGGCTGCTTTTCAGCATCCACCAGATGCCCGAGATTGAGCTGGCTTTTACCGCCGTACTCCGTGCTGACCTTGATATGTTCTTTCCCGCGCTCATCGTCGAGGCGGATTTTGTTGTTGGCCGGGGTGCGCAGAACGTTGCGTTTGTCATTGCGGATGTTGACGTGGTCGCCGTGCGCCGAGTCGTGCAGCACGCCCGCGATATACGGCCGGTCAGGGTTACCATCCTCAAAGCCAATCGCCACCTCCGTCCCCGCCAGCAGCGGCAGGTGCAGGCCGTAAGTGTCTCCGGCATACGGCCGCGACTGACGGACCCACAGACTCTCGAACCCGGTTTCCCAGCGCGCCCGGTCAAACAGCATATTCACCCGGTAGCGTCCGTGTTTGTCGATATGCCCGTAGGTGTCGTTTTCCCGGGTGCTGGTCACGCGGGCCGGCAGCGTCCCGGCCATCACCGGACGCGCACCTGGCTCAGGCCGGTAGCCGACGTCCGGGCTGTCCGGTATGCCGGCAAACTCCACCGCAAAGTCGGCATCGCGCCGGGCATGGCTGTGCATCGCCGTGACGAGCACGCCATGAGCAAACTCCCCGGCCACCTCCTCTCCGCCGGTGACCTTCAGCACCTGCCCCGGGCAGAGCGTCGGGCAGCTGGTGATGGCCTGCATCCGGGTCTGGCCGTTAAGATAACGCTCATGACGAAGGCGGGCGTAAAACGCCCCGGACTCCGGCGCCGGATGGCGGTCATGGACATTCCCCGCGGTCAGGTAGTTATCTCCCCAGTGGTAAGCCTCACCAAAGGTGGTCGTCTCCCCGCGGGTGACATCCACCTGCGCGTTCATGTCCGCCGTCGCCTCGCGGTAGTTGTAGTCGCGGGTACTGACCTGCTGCTCCACGACGCGGTGGCGGCATGCCATCTCCCACACCGCGTCCACCCCGGCCGACTGCTGCCCTGACGGCGGGACCGAAGGCAACGTCAGCCCCTTCTCATAGCCCTGCTGACTGTCGCAGAACTCAGCGACGTCGATGTGCAGCCGCGTGTCGGCGGTAAAGCGAAACCAGATCCCCACCTCACCCAGCAGACGGGTGATAAAGCGCAGGTCATCCTCGCCGTACTGCATCACCTGCTCGCGGCGCGGATACGTTTTTGTCAGTGAGAACAGAAAATCCTGACCGCGCAGGCCGTGGCGCTCGCGGAGGATTTTTTCCACAATCTGCGGAACGGACTGGTCCTGGTAAATGGCGTTCTGGTGCGAGCGGTTAAGCAGCGCCAGGCGCGGCTGGAGCGTCAGCGCGTAGTGCGTTTCATCCCTGGAGGTACTGAGCCGTTCAAACCCCGTCACCACGCCCTGGATCACCCGCACGGGTTGCTGAACATTGATGCCGAAGCCCTGAGCCACCGGCGCCTGCAGCGTCAGGGAGGCTGCCTTCATCAGCATCATCTCTTTGCTGATGGCATGGTCTGCGCTGGTGAATTCGATACGGTAGCGGAACGGCTGGCTCAGGGCTTCATCGCCCTCAAACGCCAGCACATCAAGCCCGGCTTCACATCCCTTCACCGAAAGCAGGTGGTGGTTGTGGCTGAACAACAACGATTTCACGCTACTCATCGGCGATCGCCCCCTCGTCAAACGCCATCACGATGCCTTCCTCTTCGTGATACCCAAGCGTCACCTGGCACGGTTTCTGCCCCGCCGCCATATGGCTCAATAGCTGCTGGCTCAGCGCCGGCAGGATCTGCTGATTCAGCAGACTGTCGACGTTGCGGGCGCCGGTGTCCGGTAGCAGGCAGGCCTCGGTCAGCACGTCGAACAGGCTCTCGCTGAGGGTGGTGGTGATTCCGTAATGGCAAGCCAGACGCTGACTCACCTGACCGAGCTTGATCCCGACAATGGCGCGCAGCGCAACCGCCGGCAGCGGACGGTAAATCACCGTCTGGAAGCGGGCCAGCAGCGCCGGCTGGAAGTGGCCGCGCAGCACCGGGCGCAGCAGCTCGTGCAGGTCTGATTCGCTGGCCTCCGGCTGTTCAGCCAGCAACTGCATCAGGAGGTCGCTACCGAGGTTGGCGGTCATCAGGATCACGGTGTTGCGAAAGTCAATTTCACGCCCCTCGCCGTCGCGCATCACCCCCCGGTCGAAGACCTGATAGAACAGGTTCATCACATCGCGATGGGCCTTCTCCACCTCATCGAGCAGCACCACGCTGTAGGGGCGTTTGCGCACCGCCTCGGTCAGGATCCCGCCCTGGCCGTAGCCGACGTAGCCCGGCGGGGAACCCTTCAGCTGGCTGACGGTGTGCGGCTCCTAGTACTCGGAGAGATTGATGGTGATCAGCGCTTTCTCGCCGCCGAACAGCGCATCGGCCAGGGCGAGCGCCGTTTCCGTTTTGCCGGTGCCGCTCGGCCCGACCAGCAGGAACACCCCCTGCGGACCGTTCTCCGGCGTCAAGCCGGTTTTCGCGGCGCGCAGGCGCCGGGCAATAGCGCTCAGGGCCGCCTCCTGGCCAACCACCCGTTTGCCGAGACTCTCTTCCAGACTCAGCAGCTCCGTCTGCTCATCTTTCATTAGCGAGGAGAGCGGCACGCCGGTCCAGTCGGCAATCACCGTCGCCACGGTGCGGACGTCGACGTCCAGCCCGAGCAGCGGATTGCCCTGCTGGACGGCAATAAGCGCGTTTTGCAGGTCGTTAATTTCCGCCTGGCGGGAGATATCGCGGCGACAGGCCAGCAGCGCCTCCGTCAGCTGCAGCTCCTGACCATACTGAGTTTCAAGGGTATCCAGCGCCAGAATAAGGCGGATCTCCTCCTGCTCAATGGCCGCCAGCCGTTCGCCGCGGGCGCTGTTGCCCAGCGCAATATCTTCCAGCAGCGCCTGTTTCTCCATCGCCAGCGCGGTGAGCTGTGCCTTCATGCGGGTCAGCGGCTCAGGCACGGTATCGAGACTCATACGCAGGCGGGCGGAAGCGGTGTCGAGTAAATCCACTGCCTTGTCCGGCAGCTGGCGGCCGGTGAGATAGCGTCGTGACAGCGTCACGGCGGCGCGCACCGCATCATCCGTGATATGCACGCCGTGGTGGTCGGCATAGCGGGACTTCAGGCCGCGCAGCATCAGGCAGGCGGTGTCGTCGTCCGGCTCATCCACCTTGACCATCTGAAAGCGGCGCTCCAGCGCGGCGTCGCGCTCGAAGTACTGCTTGTATTCACTCCAGGTGGTGGCGGCGATGGTCCGCAGCTCGCCCCGGGCCAGCGCCGGCTTCAGCAGGTTGGCGGCATCCGCGCCGCCCGCCTGATTACCCGCGCCGATGATCGTGTGCGCCTCGTCGATAAACAGCAGCACCGGCGAAGGCGACTGCTGTACCGCCTCAATGATATTTTTCAGCCGCTGCTCGAACTCGCCTTTGACCCCGGCGCCGGCCTGCAGCAGACCGAGGTCGAGGGTGCGCACCGACACCGGCTTCAGCGCGTCGGGGACGTTGCCTTCGGCAATGCGCAGCGCCAGGCCTTCCACCAGCGCGGTCTTGCCCACGCCCGGCTCACCGACGAGGATCGGGTTGTTTTTACGCCGACGGGAGAGAATATCCACCATCTGGCGGATTTCCGTGTCGCGTCCGAACACCGGGTCAATCTGGCCATCTCTGGCTTTGGCGGTGACGTCGAGAGTTAATTTGTCCAGCGCGTTCTGCAGCGCCGGGTTGAGCCCATCCGCATTCAGTTCGCTGCCCGCAGGACGCCCCACAAATTCCACGTCCCCGCCATGGCGCTGCGCCAGCGCCGCTTCCTGCTGCGCTGGCGGACGTTCGTCAGACAGGGCATCCAGCAAGGGGCGCAGGCGTTCCAGCTGACGCTGGCCCAGCGTTAACAGCGGCCACAGGCCATCGCACTGGATCAGATTCTGTTTTTCAACCAGCGCCATCAGCAGGTGAACACTGCGGATCTGCGCTTCGCCGCTGAGCGAGGCAATCAGCCAGGCCTCCTGCATCAGCCTCAGGGTATGGTCAGAGAGCTGGGGACGATGACGTACCGAGCGCGGCTGTTTATCCAGCCAGCTCAGCAGATCCTGCCACAGCGCATCCATATCCCATTCATAGCGCCGCGCCAGCACCGTCAGATCGCCTTCCCCCTGTTCCAGCAGTTTAAGCAGCCAGTGCTCGGGCAGGATCTCGGCATGCGCCCGGGTCTGGCACAGGGAGGCCGCCCCCTCCATTGCGCGGGCACAGCAGGGATTAAGACGGCGTAACAGGCTGGCTGGATTTTCCATGAGATCCTCTCTTATTGGTTCCGGACACGCTACCGCCCGTCGCTGTTCCCGAACAGGAACCCACAGCGCACAGGGTCAGGCAGGCAGATTGTGTTTTTCTTTGCTGAGAACCCGTATCTCAGGCGCTCAGCAAAAAACGGCGGGCAGAGAAACGCTGCCCGCATCAGGCGATCACCCGCAATAAACCCCGGTCGCAGCGATAACGATGCGGCCGGGATGAGCGAACGTCGCCTGCGCGCCAGCGGCGCGAAATATGACGGGCAATTACGCTGTGGCGCGTTCGTTCCAGCTATCGGAGTGAATGATGTTGCCGTCTTTATAGGTCCAGGTGATCTTCTCGTAGCGCAGCTCAATCTGTTCCAGATGGTTGTGCTTCTCGTAGGCAGGGTTTTTGATGTCGTGCATCAGGGGATTCACTTTCACCACCTTGACGTTCTCAAGTTTGGTATTGAAATACTCCACTTCCTGGCCGGCATCGTTGATTCTGTACCACTTGAACTCAGCGGATTTCAGGGTCTGGCCGGTGGTCACTGCCTTGTACAGGTACGGGCTGGAGGAGTCGATCTCCTTGGTGAACAGGAACGGCGTATGGATACGCGTGCCGGTCAGTTTGCCGGTGTTGTTATCGGTCGGGATGTACAGGTTGTGCTCCTGAGCCACCACTTCGATACTGCCTTCACGATCCTGAACGTCGACAGACCCTTTAATGTCCGCGCCGCCGTCGTCTTTCAGCCAAAGATAAACAGGAATTGCCATGGAATTACTCTCCATTGTGTAGTGAAGCGCCATCATCCTGGGATGACGCAGAGGGTTGGTCCGGTAACCGGCAGGCGTCTACCTGCGGCACCAGACTGATTTCGACACGACGGTTCAGCGCACGGCCCTCCGGCGTATCGTTTGTTGCAATTGGTCGGCTTTCGCCATAGCCCTGAACGGCAAAGCAGCTGTCCGGCACGTCGCCGGTATCGCGCATCCAGTCGCGGACCGATTCCGCACGTTTCAGCGACAATAGCTGGTTGGCTTTTTCCTCACCGACGCTGTCGGTGTGGCCCGCCACCACGATCAGCCACCCGGGCCTGGCCTTAATGTCCATCAGCGAGTTGACCAGCCGCTTTGTCGAACCAGGCTTCAGTACCCATTTCCCGGTATCGAATAGCGACATGCTGTCAAGGCGGATGACGTCCGGCGCGACGCGCTGCACCGGCCTGGGTGGCGGAGGCGGCACGTAACCGCGAATCGCCTCCAGCAACGGCAGGCGAATCTGCTCCCCGCGATACAAGCCCAGACTCAGGCGCAGCGGGACGCCGTTACGCGCCCAGCTATCGAGCAGCGCGGCATCTTCACGCAGCACCCTGACAGCGCTGGCTTTTGGCCGATAATCATCCATCGCAATCCGCTCATAACGGGCAATATCGACGCCCACGCGCTGCAGCAGTTGTCGATTGTTCCAGCCACTGCTGAGCAGCGCGGCGACAGCCGCGAGGGTGAAAATCGCGAGCGCCGCGCGCCAGGCCCTGCCTCGTGGCGTGAGTCCCCGTCCCGCCGGTAACTGCGGCAGGATGAATTCCGGCAACGCTGAAGCATCTTCGGTGTCGCTCTCATCTGGCTGCCAGCCAGCTACCCGCGACAGGCCGCTATGTCGGGATAACCACGTCGTCCAGGCCGACGATGCCAGACTTCCAGGCAGCGAGGGCCCGAGCCCCCACAGCACGGCCGCTGGGGTCAGAGGCGGCAGGTCGGTATTTTCTTCCGTCAACACGGCATGGACGTGCTGTTCAAACCAGCCCATCAGGCTGTTCATCAGCACCTGCTGCTCCAGCGCGGCCGCCCCGCCGGCGCTTACCCAGGCCGGTACGGAACAGGGGGCGCAGGAGGGCTGCCAGACTTTCACCGCTTCGCCCGGCATCGCCGTCTGCCACAACAGGTCGCGACTCATCGCGCTGCCCACCTGCCCCTGCAGCGCCAGCGGTACGGCATACCCCGTCTGCTGACGCAGCTGGCTGAGTTGCCAGCGCAGGGCCAGCAGAGCGCTGGTCAGCGCATCGCTTTGCGCATGCCGCTGCGGGCAGACGCAGAGCAGCACCGACAGCTGAGGCCCCCATTCCGGCCGCTGGCTCAATACCTGGCGCGCGATCTGCTGCAGCTCCTCCGTCTTTTCCACACGGATCCAGCAGCCCTGTTTGACGACCCGCACCGGTGACGCTTGCGGCCAGACAAACGGCAGATCGCCGCAGACGAGGACCACCGGCTGGCGATAAGCGACCGCCGGGAGATGGTCCAGGCTTGACGCAACGTTACGTCGGGTACGACGACTGGCGATGCGCCAGATCCCGATGATCAGGGCCAGCGTGACCAGCAGAATGAGCCACGCCCCCCAGCGGGGAACCGGCAAAAATAGCAGGCACACCATCGCACTCAGCAGACTGGCCCACAGCGCCAGCCCACGCTGCTGCGCGGGGCTCATTTCACCGACCCCGGTAACAGGGTCAGCAGCAGGTGATCGAGCCAGTGGTTCAGCCCCCACCACAGGACGAGTACCACCATCACGCTCAGGCCAATTCGCACGGGCCAGGAGGCCAGCCAGCCGCTTATCCCCAGTCCGGCGCGATTCTCTACCAGTACGGGAGCGGTTGACGGGCATTGAAAAGGTGGGACATGCTCACTGAGCGCGTTGATCAGCTTCAGGCGCTCGGGATCGTTGAGGGAGCGAAAGCTGCCAACAAAACCCAGCAGCATCACCCGCTGAAAACAAGTGACCACGGCCAGGTCGGGCGCCGGTTCACGCAGCACATCACGCATCCGATCGCACAGTGTATCACCGGCATCCATGGTGCCGAGGAAGTGCCCCTGCAGCGGAATGTCATACCACTGCAGGCAGGCCTCATCCTCCACGCCGCGCCCTTTCACGGCTTCATCGAGCAGCGCGCACTGGGCGGTGAGAATATGCTGACAGCTGGCGTCATCAAGCCCGCTCGCCTTCAGCTCATGTTGCACGCGCTCGACATCAGCAATACAGCGCTGCCATAGCGTGTACCCTTCCTCATCGCGGAACTGCGGGCCGTGGCGCAGGCTGATAACCTGTAGCCAGGTGTTCTGCAGCAGCGCATCAATATCAATGGACGCGGCGTTGCCGCGTTTAGGCTCATTCACGTTCGTAGTACCGCAAAAAGTTCAAGTTCAGGCTCACCGAGCATCCCCGGGACGTAAAACATACAGGTGCCGCTCTGCAGCATTTCCGTCGCCAGAGGATGGGACACATCGAGGCTGAAATACTGATTTTCCAGACGCAGCGGGATCGCCGCCGGCACATGACGCAATGGCGTCAGGGGCACCCCTGTCCGCGAGGAGTTGACGATGGCTTTGACATGATCCGGACTGCCCACTTTGCACTGTCGCGGAAACTGCTCCTGCAGCCGGGCGACCGGTACCGACGAACGAACCGACAGGTAGTAATCAGCCCCTTCCCGCAGCCGGGCATCGTGCAGGCGCGCCTGCCAGAAATGCAGCCGGGCATCATGCTCCAGCGCAATCGCCACCACCCGCGACGGCAGGCTCGCCTCCAGCAGGTCGCTCAGTAAATCAAACAGCGGCGGAAAAACCGCGTTCAGCTGGTCATGCTGATAGATCGGGACGGCATTCGCCTGATGGGTGAGCGAAAAGGTCAGCAGGCTGCCAGCCAGGCGCGCCAGCTCAGGATAGAGGCGTTCCGGCGGGCTCTGTTGGTCACGCAGAAAGTACCCCAGCACCGGCTCGGCGCTGTTCAGCGCATTCAGCAACCAGAACAGAGAGACATCGGCCACGGCAAAATCAGCCATCCGTTCATTACTCTCGCGACGCATGGCCATCAGGCGCGTCAGACGAGCCCGAAGCTGGGTAAGCAGCTGTTCAAGCTGCGTCGCCAGCCAGCGGCTGCCCTGGATCTGCAGCAGCGGCGGGAGAAACGTCTCGTCGATAAGCCAGACCCCCTGCGAGTCACGCTGCAGGCGAACAAGCGGACAGGTCAGGTAATCGCTGTTGTCCTGGTGGGCGAAGCGGAGGGTCAGCTCCGGCTGCATGACGGCAATCTGCCGGGTATCATCCCCGAACTGGTTGCGGACATCACGCCAGCGCTGCCGGAAGCGCACCGGCCTTTCGGCCACCTCCTCCGGCTTCAGACAGTTGCCGCCATTCGCCTGCATCAGGGGCAGCGCCAGCACGATCACCGCCTCGCCGGACGCGCCGTCCAGTGACAGCGCGGACGGCAGCGCATCGGCATTGTCCGTATCAATCATCGTGCCATCCTGGAACCGGACCTGCAGCCTGTGAGCCTGCAGGCGGCCCAGTTTAAGCATCTCTGGTTCGAAGGTCGCCTCAACCACTCCCCATGGATGGTTAAGACCTATCCGGGCAATCACTTCCGCAGTCCAGGCTGCATACGCAGCCTGCTGTTGAAAATGCTGGGGCGACACCATAATGCCCCGGCCCCACAACGGACGTTCCGTTTTCATCATCGTCCGAACCTACGCCTTCGCCTTTGGCATCTGGCTAACCAGCGACAGATTGACGTCCATCCCCTCGACCTGGAAGTGCGGCACCGCGTAAAGCTTCACGCGGAAGAAGCCTGGGTTATCCTCAATATCTTCCACCACCACGCTGGCATCGCGCAGCGGATGGGAGGCCTGCAGCTCGTCGCCGGGGTCGGTCATTTCAGTCACCAGGCTCCGCACCCAGGTGTTCAGCTCCAGCTCCAGCAGACGCCGGTCCTTGGTGGTGCCGATATTCTCGCGCTGGATCATCTTCAGGTAATGCGCGATGCGCGACAGCAGGAAGATATAAGGCAGACGCGCGTTGATGCGGCTGTTGGCGGTGGCGTCGGCGGTATCGTACAGCGCCGGTTTCTGCGCGGAGTTGGCCGAGAAGAAGCAGGCGTAATCGCGATTTTTGTAGTACGACAGCGGGATAAAGCCCAGGCTGGCAAACTCAAACTCCCGCGTTTCCGGGATCATCACCTCGGAAGGAATTTTCACCTGGTTGCCGGTGCCCAGATCGTACAGATGGATGGGCAGATCTTTCACCGCGCCGCCGGCCTGCGGACCGCGGATCTGCACGCACCAGCCGTTATTGACAAAGCTCTTCACCATATTGGAAGCGAAGGAGAACGCTGCGCTGGTCCACAGATACTTTTCGTGGTCCGGACCTTTCACCTGCTCGACATAGTTGAAGCTGCGCACCGGCACGGTGTCCGGACCGTACGGCAGACGACCCAGCACGCGCGGCATCACCAGACCGATGTAGCGGGCATCGTCGGTTTCACGAAATGATTTCCAGCGGATATATTCCGCGCGATCGAAGTAGTTGCCGATATCCTTAATAGCAGCCACCTCTTCCATGGTCTCTTTGAGAAAGAAGGCCGGGCCGACGGCGCCGATAAACGGCATATGGGCGGCCGCAGAGACGCGGGAGATATTGCGCAGGAGCGCCACATCCTGCGGGCTGGCGTCGAACTCATAGG
>OLFS01002463.1_pt1 | contig 11481 bp, 9 predicted proteins | sample 1605491 | NCBI WGS metagenome assembly OLFS01 (sample SAMEA3888921, study PRJEB22519) | human gut metagenome | biome: human gut; feature: human-associated habitat; material: faeces | place: Denmark | collected 2011 | reverse complement strand
ACGGCGTGGAGGCCAGCCCTTTCAGCAGGTGCGGATGTTCTTCGATGGTCAGCCATTCCGGCAGGATCTGCTTGCCCAGCGAGTCGAGCAGGAAGGTTGATTTACGGTAAACGGAGCCGCCCGCAATCGCGCCCACCAGATGGCCAAACAGACCGGTCGCCACTTCATTGGCAAAAATCACCGGCGCTTTCATGGTGGAGAGTTTACGCGGCGACAGGCGAGACAGCGTGCGTTCGGCGCACTCTTTGCCCACCCACTCAGGAGACTGCAAATCCCCCAGCGCGCGGCCAATGGTGTAGGCATAGTCGCGCTCCATGTCACCGTTCTCTTCGGCGATGACGCAGCTGGAGAGCGAGTGGCGGGTAGAGCAATAGCCCTGCAGCATGCCGTGGCTGTTGCCAAAGACTTTGATGCCGTAGTGGCTGTTGAAGCTGCCGCCTTCGGTATTGGTAATGCGCTTGTCGGCCTGCAGGGAAGCCTGCTCGGCGCGGGCAGCCAGTTCAATGGCTTCGTCCGGGGTCACTTCCGCCGGGTGGAACAGATCGAGATCCGGCGCATCAAACGCCAGCAGGTCTTTATCTGCGACGCCGGCGTAAGGATCCGGCGAGGTGTAGCGGGCGATATCCAGCGCGGCCTGCACCGTACGGGCGATGGCATCCGGACTGAGATCGGTGGATGACGCACTGCCTTTGCGATTCTGGTGGTATACCGTGATACCCAGCGCGCCGTCGCTGTTAAATTCGACATTCTCCACTTCGCCATAGCGGGTGCTCACGCTAATGCCGGTGGTTTTGCTGACCGCCACTTCGGCGCCATCTGATTTTTCTGAAGCAAGCATCAGCGCGGTGGAGACGGCTTCTTCCAGAATCTTACGCTGCGCTTCAACTTGTGAGGTTACTTTCATCGCAAATGCCATACTGTAAGAGAGAGTTAACTGAAGTCTAACAGAGAACCGTTTTTCAGTGCGCGTCTTAACTGGTAACATTAGCCTCTTTTTTTAAGGAGCCTGACATGACTAAGCAGCCCGAAGACTGGCTCGACGACGTTCCCGGTGATGACATCGAAGACGAAGATGATGAGATCATCTGGGTCAGTAAAAGTGAAATTAAACGTGACGCCGAAGAGTTAAAACAGCTTGGCGCGGAAATGGTAGAACTGGGTAAAAACGCGCTGGATAAGATCCCGCTCGACCAGGATCTGCGCGATGCCATTGAACTGGCACAGAAAATCAAAAAAGAAGGCCGTCGTCGCCAGCTTCAGCTTATCGGGAAAATGCTGCGTCAGCGCGATGTTGATCCGATCCGCCAGGCGCTGGACAAGCTGAAAAACCGCCACAACCAGCAGGTTGCGCTGTTCCACAAGCTGGAGCAGATCCGCGATCGTCTGATTGAACAGGGTGATGACGCCGTACCGGAAGTGCTGAACCTGTGGCCGGATGCCGACCGCCAGCAGCTGCGTTCCTTGATCCGCAACGCGAAGAAAGAGAAAGAAGGGAATAAGCCGCCGAAGTCTGCGCGCCTGATTTTCCAGTATCTGCGCGAGCTGTCTGAGAACGAAGAGTAATCCGTTCCCCTCACCCCGGAGGGGCGAGGGGGAAAAGAACGTAGGCCCGGTAAGCGCAAGCGCCACCGGGCTTTTTTTTACGCCTCGGCGGCCGCTTCCGCTTTCTTCGCCAGCCCGTCCAGCAGCTTCTGATGGATCCCACCAAAACCGCCGTTGCTCATCACCAGAATATGGTCGCCAGGCTGAGCGGCTTTCACCACCATATCCGCGAGCGCATCCACATCTGCACTCCAGTGTGCCGGCTGAATGCAGGCATCGGCCACTTCCGCGACCTGCCACGGAATATGCTGCGGCTGCAGCAGGAAGACTTCATCGGCACGTCCTAACGACGGCGCGAGATCGTCTTTGCAGATGCCCATCTTCATGGTGTTCGAGCGTGGTTCCAGCACCGCCAGAATGCGCGCGGTACCGCCAACTTTGCCACGCAGGGCGGCAAGCGTGGCCAGAATGGCCGTTGGGTGGTGCGCGAAATCGTCATACACGGTGACGCCGTGGGATTCACCGCGCAGTTCCAGACGGCGGCGGGCATTGATAAACGAGCCCAGCGCATTCGCCGCATCCGCAGGCTGAACGCCCACGTGACGCGCTGCGGCAATCGCCATCAGGCCGTTGTGCATATTGTGTTCGCCCACCAGGCCCCACTTCACCTCCCCCACTTTTTCACCGTCGAGCAGCACTTCCCACTCGGAGGCATCGGCATTGAGTTTCTTCGCCTGCCAGTGGCCCTGCTCGCCCACCAGCTCCTGCTCGCTCCAGCAGCCCATTGCCAGGGTCTGCTTCAGGTTAATGTCGTTTTCCGGCAGGATGATGCGGCCCTGGCCCGGCACGATGCGCACCAGGTGGTGGAACTGTTTCTGAATGGCCTTCAGATCGTCAAAAATATCCGCGTGGTCAAACTCAAGGTTATTGAGGATTAGCGTACGCGGGCAGTAATGCACGAACTTAGAGCGCTTGTCGAAGAACGCGCAGTCATACTCGTCGGCTTCGATCACAAAGAACGGGCTGTCCCCCAGGCGCGCAGAAACGTCAAAGTTGCCCGGTACGCCGCCGATGACGAAGCCCGGCTTATAGCCGCAGGCTTCGAGGATCCAGGTCGCCATGCCCGCGGTGGTCGTTTTGCCGTGGGTACCGGCAACGGCAACCACCCAGCGGTCACGCAGGACGAAGTCATGCAGCCACTGCGGGCCGGACATGAACGGAATATTGCGTTCCAGTACCGCCTCAACGCACGGGTTGCCGCGGGTCATGGCGTTGCCAATGATCACCAGATCCGGCTCGGGATCCAGCTGGCTGGCATCGTAGCCCTGAATTAAAGCGATGCCCTGTTTCTCCAGAAGTGTGCTCATTGGCGGATACACATTGGCGTCCGAACCTGTCACCTCATGGCCTAGCGAGCGCGCCAGCATTGCCAGTCCGCCCATGAAAGTGCCACAAATCCCCAATATATGAATGCGCATACGTCACTATCCTTCTTCAATGTGGCGCACATTTTACTCACATGTCAGCGGGTGTGAAACGCATTTCAGGAAAATCCGTATCCTGCTGGCGCGATTCACCTCTGCGCTACTATTTGAATATTTGTTAAGATTGTTGGGCTTTAGTCGTTTTAGTGAACATACAATCGCTCTACTCACAAAGATGCAGGGAAAGTGTTATGAAAACGTTAGGTGAATTTATTGTCGAAAAGCAGCACGAGTTCTCTCATGCTACCGGTGAACTCACTGCTTTGCTGTCGGCAATAAAGCTGGGCGCTAAGATCATCCACCGTGATATCAACAAGGCCGGTCTGGTCGATATCCTGGGTGCCAGCGGTGCCGAGAACGTTCAGGGCGAGGTTCAACAGAAACTCGATCTGTTCGCAAATGAAAAACTGAAAGCTGCACTGCGCGCGCGCGACATCGTTGCGGGTATCGCCTCCGAAGAAGAAGATGAAATTGTTGTTTTCGAAGGGTGTGAACACGCGAAATACGTTGTTCTGATGGATCCGCTCGACGGCTCCTCCAACATCGACGTTAACGTTTCTGTCGGTACCATTTTCTCCATCTACCGCCGCGTCACGCCTGTTGGCACGCCGGTGACCGAAGAAGATTTCCTGCAGCCGGGCATTAATCAGGTTGCTGCCGGTTACGTGGTTTATGGCTCCTCCACCATGCTGGTGTACACCACCGGGTGCGGAGTGCACGCCTTTACGTACGATCCTTCCCTGGGCGTTTTCTGTCTGAGCCAGGAACGCATGCGCTTCCCGGAGAAGGGTAACACCTACTCCATCAACGAAGGCAACTACATCCGCTTCCCGAACGGTGTGAAGAAGTACATCAAATTCTGCCAGGAAGAAGATAAAGCGACGCAGCGCCCTTACACGTCCCGCTATATTGGCTCTCTGGTCGCGGATTTCCACCGTAACCTGCTGAAAGGCGGCATCTACCTCTACCCAAGTACCGCCAGCCACCCGGACGGGAAACTGCGTCTGCTGTACGAATGCAACCCGATGGCGTTCCTGGCCGAACAGGCGGGCGGCAAGGCGAGCGACGGTAAAGAGCGTATTCTGGAGATCGTGCCGGAAAGCCTTCACCAGCGCCGTTCATTCTTCGTCGGCAACAACCACATGGTTGAAGACGTCGAACGTTTCATCCGTGAGTACCCGGACGCATAATCCCTCTCTTCAGGGGAGCCGATCCGGCTCCCCTGGTCATTTATATATTTTACCGTATAAGTGTTTATAAAAAACATGCTTTAATCTTCGCCACTGCTCCTGCATTATTTCCATAACAGTTTGACAGATATTTCGTGGAGCAGAATCGCAATGAAAAATTATTCCCGTGCTAATACCGGTATTGATTTAAATCTTATCCCTGTATTTATTGAAATCGTCCGTTGCGGCAGCATGGCAAAGGCCTCTTTGCGTCTGGAGATGTCCCGTCCTGCGGTGAGTCTGGCATTAAAGCGTTTTAATCAACTCTTTGATGAGCCGTTATTTTTCCGTAAAGGTTTATATCTTGAACCGACTGAAAAAGCGTTAGCCTTAACCAGCTCGCTGGAAATATTAATGGGTGAAATTCACGATAATATCGGGGCGCTTAATTCCGGAAGGAATAAAACCCCGGCACAGAACGTACCGGGGCTGGGTAATATTATGCCGTGTTCTGAGTCGTCACTTTGAATGATGACATGGCTTCCATCAGCTGACGCGACTGCTCCTCAAGGGAGCGGGTCGCGGCGGAGGATTGCTGCACCAGCGCCGCATTCTGCTGCGCGGTTTCGTCCATCTGATTCACCGCAATATTCACCTGCTCAATGCCGCGGCTCTGCTCATGAGACGCGGTCGCAATCTCACGCATCAGTTTGGTCATACGCAGCACTTCGGTTGCGATCTCGTCCATCGTTTCGCCAGCCTGCTGGGCCAGCTCGCTGCCCTCGTTAACGTGGGTCTGCGAGTCGCCGATAAGCGTTCGAATTTCTTTCGCCGCGTCGGCGCTGCGGCTGGCAAGGTTGCGCACCTCGCCCGCGACGACGGCAAACCCGCGCCCCTGCTCGCCCGCACGCGCCGCTTCCACGGAGGCGTTAAGCGCCAGAATATTGGTCTGGAAGGCAATGCCGTCGATGACGCTCAGGATGTCAGCGATACGCGCCGAGCTGCCGGAGATATCGCGCATTTTTTCAATCACGTAGCAGACCATTTCACTGCCGTGATCGGCCGTGTCGGACACCGATTTCGCCAGCTGGTGCGCCTGCTCGGCGTTATCGGCGTTGAGCTTCACCGTGGCGGTGATCTGTTCCATGCTGGCCGCCGTCTGCTCCAGCGACGTGGCGGTGGATTCCGTACGCTCGGCGAGATCGCGGTTTCCCAGCGTCAGCTCGCGGCTGCCGGTGTCAATCTGCGCGCTGGCATCGCGTACCCGCAGAACCGAGTTCATCAGCGACTGACGCATCTCCTCTATCACCGCGTTAAGGCGGTTAAACTCCTGGCTCGCGGGTGCAGCCAGCGTATGGGTTAAATCGCCCGCTGCTACATTCTCCAGTTGAGCAATCGACGCCGAGAGCGGCTTGAGCAGCATATGGCGCAGCGCCAGCCAGGCCAGCACAATAATGCCCGCCGTCAGCAGCGCCGCCACGATAATCAGGATCAGGACGCGGGTTTTGCTCGCCTGCACGGCACTCACTTCCGCCAGACCTCGCGCTTCGCTCCATTTCTGAAACGCCTGCATGTCATTATCGAACGTTGACGCCAGCGGGATCAGCGTCTTCTCCAGCAGATCGTAATACCCGTCCGCGCTCTGGTCATTGAGGGTTTTCAGCATCGGGTTGATCCCCTGTTGGGTATACGCCCCCAGGCTGGCCGCCACCTTATTGAGCAGCTGTTGCCCCTGCTCGTCAGCCACGCCGCCGTCGATCACGGCTTTCAGCGTTTTCTGGGCCAGGGCGACTTCCTGGTTGATGTTTTTTACCGCGTTGGCCGCATCGTCCAGCATGCCGATTTCCATCATGCGGACGGCCTGCCCCGCTTCATTGCGCGCGCGCAGGATCAGCGTATAGCCTGAATTAAGCTGCACCATCTGCTCACCCTGAAGGTGATTAATACGCTGCAGCGAAGAAGAACTCTGTGTGAGGGCATAAATGCCAATGCCGCTGACAATCAGCAGCAGAAGGGTCATAACGGCCAGTAAAGAGAGCAAGCCGGTACGAATCGATAGCGTTTTCAGCATGATATTATTTCCGGTAGCGAGATATTTCTGGGCATAAAAAAAGAGTATCGGCCGCTACCGGAAAATGTTTAGACTTTAAGCAAATTCAGGGTGTTATCGCTCTGTTACCGATGTGTTTACGCGGGTAACAGGCGAGCTTTGACGGTTCTCCCAGAGCACCGTCAGACCACGCTGTAGGGCAATAAAAATAAACAGCAGAAAACCGATGGCGATCTTCGTCCACCAGGAGCTGAGCGTGCCGTCAAAGTTGATATAGGTCTGGATCAGCCCCTGAATCGCCACGCCGAACAGCGTCCCCAGCACCGTCCCCACGCCGCCGCTGAGCAGCGTGCCGCCGATGACCACAGAAGCAATCGCATCCAGCTCAACGCCCACGCCTGCGAGGGCATAGCCCGCCTGGGTGTATACCGAGAAGACGATACCCGCCAGCGTCGCCAGGCCGGTCGAGAGCATATAGATGCGGATGGTGGTGCTGCGGGTCGAGATCCCCATCAGGTTGGCCGACGTGGCGTTGCCGCCAATGGCGTAAACCTGATTGCCAAACCGGGTACGGTGAGCAAGGAAGATGCCAATGACGACCACGCCCAGCATCAGCAGCCCCATCGCGCTCAGGCGGCCGCCGCCGGGGATCTTCCACGCCAGGCTGGAGAGCGTGTCGTACACCGGATGGTTAATCGGGATCGACTCTTCCGACACCAGGTAGCTCACCCCACGGAGGAAGAACATTCCCGCGAGGGTAATGATAAACGCCGGAATTTTTAACGCGTCGATCAGCAGCCCCATAAAGGCGCCAAACGCGCATCCCATCACCAGCACCAGCGGAAACGCCACCAGCGGTGAGATGCCCCAGAAGCCGATCGCCTTTGCGAGGAATACGCCCGTAAACGCGATCACCGAGCCGACGGAGAGGTCGATCCCGCCGGAGAGGATCACAAAGGTCATGCCGACGGCGATGATGCCTAAAAAGGCGTTATCGGTCAGGATATTGCAGATCACGCGCGTCGAGGCAAAGCCGGGGAACTGCGTCAGACAGTAGAGGTAGCCCAGCACAAACACGCCCAGCGTAATCATTAGCGGTAAATTACGTTTTATCATGGCCACGGATCCCCTTAATGATGCTGACAAAGCGCGGCGACTGGACGATCAGCACGCAGAGCACGACCACCGCTTTCACCACCTGGTTGAGTTCCGGCTGGAAACCGGAGAGCAGGATCCCGGTGTTCATGCCCTGAATGATCAGCGCGCCGATCACCGAGAGCAGCAGGTTAAAACGTCCGCCCATCAGCGACCCGCCGCCGATGACCACCGCCAGGATCGCATCCAGCTCCAGCCAGAGCCCGGCGTTGTTGGCATCGGCTCCGCGGATATCCGCCGCGACGATCACCCCGGCGATGGCGGCGCAGATACCGCTCAGCACGTAGGTCAGCATCACCATCAGCCGCGTGTTGACCCCGGCGTTGCGCGCGGCGCGGATGTTGATCCCGACGGCCTCAATGAACATGCCCAGTGCCGTTTTGCGGGTGAAAAGCCAGAACACCACTAACGTCACCAGGGCAATAATCACCGGCGTCGGGAAGAACAGAAGGTTGCCGCTGCCGAGCCACGCCAGGCTCGGTGAGTTGAAGGTCACAATCTGGCCGGAGGTAATCAGCTGCGCGACGCCGCGCCCGGCCACCATTAAAATCAGCGTGGCGACAAAGGGCTGGATTTTCAGCACCGCCACCAGAATACCGTTCCATAACCCGGCCAGCACGCCGGTACCTAAGGCTGCCAGCAGGACCACCGGCAGGCTGTGCCCGGCCACGGTCATGGAGGCGGCCGTGGCCCCGGCGATAGCCATCACCGCGCCGACGGAGAGGTCAATCCCGCCGGTGGCAATCACCAGCGTCATCCCGATGGCCAGCAGCGCCACGGGCGCGGCACGGTTTAAAATGTCTATCGGGCTGCCAAACAGGCGGCCATCCTGCACGATGATCTGGAAGAAATGCGGGGCAACCAGGCTATCAACCAGCAGCACCACCAGCAGCGCCGCGATTTGCGGCGTGCCGGTCGGCCAGCTGAAGCGGCGCTTTGACTCACCGGTTTGCGAAAGCGAACGGGACATCACGATTCACTCCTTTATGCCGCGATGGCATTCATGATCGCCGGAACGGACAGCTTATCCAGCGGGATCTCTGCCACCTGTTTACGATCGCGCATAATGATGACGCGATCGGCATAGCCCACCAGCTCTTCCAGCTCGGACGAAATGACCAGCAGCGCCAGACCGTCAGCGCATAGGGTCTCGATAAGCCGGATAATTTCGGCGTGCGCCCCCACGTCAATGCCGCGGGTCGGTTCGTCGAGGATCAGGAACTGGGGTTTGGTCAGCAGCCAGCGCGACAGCAGCACTTTCTGCTGGTTACCGCCGGAGAGAAATTCAATGGGCTGTTCCGCGCTCGGGGTGCGGATGCCGAGCTGGCGGATAAACCGCTCGGCAATGGCGTTCTGCTCTTTGCGAGGGATCGGCCGCAGCCAGCCGCGCTGGGCCTGTAGCGCCAGAATGATATTTTCTCGCACCGAGGCCGCGGCAATAATGCCGTCCGTTTTCCGGTCCTCCGGGCAGAAGCCGACGCCGAGACAGGAGGCCTGATGCGGCGATCGCAGGGTTTGCGGTTTGCCCTTGATCAGCGCGCTGCCGCTGTCGGCGGGCTTGATCCCGAAGATCACCTCGGCGGTCTCGGTTCGACCAGAGCCTAACAGGCCCGCCAGCCCGACAATTTCGCCTGGCCGCACCTCAAGGTTAAACGGCGAGATGACCCCTTTTTTACCGTAATCGCTGAACGCGGCGACCGGCTTCTCGCTCAGCAGCGTGCGGCCCGCGCGCTGAAGGGCGTTGGTCTCCAGCTCGCGGCCCAGCATCATTTTGACCAGCTCGATCTGCGGCAGCTCGCGGGTTTCGCGGCAGCCGACAAAGCTGCCGTTGCGCAGCACCGTAATGCGATCGCTCACCTCATACACCTGATCGAGGAAGTGGGTAACGAAGATCAGGCTGACGCCCTGATCGCGCAGCTGGCGCATCAGGGTAAAGAGCATCTCCACCTCCTGAGTATCGAGGCTGGCGGTGGGTTCGTCGAGGATCAGCACCTTTGCGGAGAGATCGATCGCGCGACAAATGGCGACGATCTGCTGCATCGCCACGGAAAAGCGGTTCAGCGGCTCGCGGACGTCGAGGGAGAAGCCGTAGGATTCCATCAGCTTTGTCGCCCGCGCCTCCATCTCTTTACGGCGCAGCAGGCCAAAGCGTCGTGGCTCACGGCCAATAAACAGGTTATCCGCCACCGACATATTCGGCAGCAGGTTCACTTCCTGATAGACCGTCCCGATCCCCAGCTGCTGGGCATGGGCGGTATTTTTTGGCGAAATGGCGTTGCCTTCCAGCCAGATGGTGCCGCGGTCAGCGTGATAAACACCGGTCAGGGATTTAATCAGCGTCGATTTTCCCGCGCCGTTCTCGCCCAGCAGCGCCATGATCTCCCCGCGCCGCAGGCTGAAATCAACGTTATCCAGCGCCTTTACGCCGGGAAAGAATTTACTCAAGCCCTCTGTGCGGAGGATTTCCTGGTGTTGTTCAGTGGTCATGGTTTCCCCCTCACCCTGACCCTCTCCCCGGAGGGGAGAGGGGATTGATCGTGCCAGTTGTTAATATCCAGCTCCGCCCTGCCTTTCTCCCTCTCCCCTCCGGGGAGAGGGCTGGGGTGAGGGGCGCGGGTCTTAGTAGCCCATATTTTTCTTCTTCTCTAACTCTTCTTTCGCCGTGTCAGGCAGGTAGAGCGTGGACTTGGTGACCGTCACTTTTTCCGGCATCGTGCCGTCTTTCTTGAATTTCTCCAGCGCGTCGAATGCCGGGCCCGCCATGTTTGGCGTCAGCTCCACGCTGGCGTTGGCTTCGCCGTCGATCATCGCTTTGTAGATGTCCGGCACGCCGTCGATAGAGCCGGTGAGGATATCTTTGCCCGGCTTCAGACCCGCTTCTTTAATGGCCTGAATCGCACCGATCACCATGTCATCGTTGTGGGCGTAAACCATGCAGATGTTCTTGCCGTTGTTTTCAGCCTTAATGAAGCTCTCCATGACCTCTTTACCTTTGCTGCGGGTAAAGTCGCCGGACTGAGAGCGGATAATCTTGATGTTTGGCGCTTTAGCGATGGCTTCAACAAAGCCTTTTTTACGGTCGATGGCCACGCTCGCCCCGACGGTACCCTGCAGCTCAACGACGTTACACGGCTTGCCGTCGACCTGTTTTACCAGCCAGTCACCAATTAACTGCCCTTCCAGCACGTTGTTGGCCGTCACGGTGGTCATATAGAGAGATTTGTCTTTGACGTCGATGGAACGATCGAGCAGGAAGACCGGGATCTCAGCGTCTTTCGCTTCCTTCAGGACGGGTTCCCAGCCGGTCGCCACGACGGGGGCAATAAAGATGGCATCCACGCCCTGGGCGATAAAGGAGCGCACGGCTTTAATCTGATTCTCTTGTTTTTGCTGACCATCGGCGATTTTCAGGGTAATGCCGCGTTTCTGAGCTTCGCTTTTCGCCACGTTGGTTTCTGCCGCTCGCCAGCCAGATTCAGAGCCGACTTGCGAAAAACCTACGGTTAAGGGAGCGGCCATCGCCATAGACGACATGGCTGCCGAAACGGCTGTGACCAGGAGTAAGCGCTTCCACATATGAACGTCCTCGTAGGGTGAGTTATTGTTGGTTAAAAGATGTTCTGCGGAATGACTATAGCCCATGAAATATGTAACGAATTGCGTTACATCACACTTCAGAAAAGTGAATAAAACGTTAATCACAAGTTTGTAATCGCTTTCATTTCTCCATGAAAAATGCGGCTGAGTTTATGGATTTTTCTGTCATGGAATCGGTCTGAAAAGTGGGAATAACGTGGGGAGAAGGCGAAAACAGGCGGAGACATTCAGCGCGAGTTGGCTATAATACCTGCCACTTGTTTACCATCCATTTTAAAGGACACCGACATGAGCTTACTCAACGTCCCAGCAGGTAAAGAACTGCCAGAAGACATCTACGTAGTTATCGAAATCCCGGCTAACGCAGATCCGATCAAATACGAAGTGGACAAAGAGAGCGGCGCCCTGTTCGTAGACCGTTTCATGTCTACCGCGATGTTCTATCCGTGCAACTACGGTTACATCAACCACACCCTGTCTCTGG
>OLFS01002460.1_pt1 | contig 11482 bp, 11 predicted proteins | sample 1605491 | NCBI WGS metagenome assembly OLFS01 (sample SAMEA3888921, study PRJEB22519) | human gut metagenome | biome: human gut; feature: human-associated habitat; material: faeces | place: Denmark | collected 2011 | reverse complement strand
CACGACCCACCAATGTAAAAAAGCGCCCTAAAGGCGCTTTTTTGCTATCTGCGATTTACATTGTTAACGTCGCAATCAATGTCTTCACCGCGGGCGTCGCCTGCTTCTCGTCATACACCACATACAAATCTGCCGGTATACGCTCTTTCAGCGGGCGGAACACCACGCCCGGCCACTGCATTTGCGCGTAACTGTCTGCGGCAAGCGTAATCCCCATGCCCATGCTGATCATCGCCAGTACCGTTTGCGGCTCTACGGCTTCACGCACGATCATCGGCGAAAACCCGGCCTGCTGGCAGACGCGATGTAAAAATGCCCAGTCAGAATGCGCTGAAGGCATCGTGACAAAATACTCGTCCTGCAACTCTGCGAGCACAATCGATGATTCGCTCACCAGCCGGTGATCCTCCGGCATCGCCACCAGAAAAGCAGCCTCACGTAACCGTACGCTGGTAAACCCAGCGGTGGGCTCGGTTGCCATTCGCCAGATGCCCACATCCAGCTCCCGGCGCTCAAGCAGCGCCATCTGCATGACCGGGGATTTCTCGCGGAATACGACATCTACATTCGGGTGCGATTTCAAAAAAGCGCGCATCACCGTGCGCACCTCACTCCACATGGCGGTACCGACAATACCCAGCTCAATGCGCCCTGCCTCCCCCCGGCCAATCTGCTCGACGCGAGCCAGCGCCTGGTTTGCACCGGCAAGCAAACGACGGGACTCTTCCATCAGCACCTTACCGGCATGCGTCAACGCGACGCTCCGCGAGTGGCGAATAAACAGTAACGTCCCCAGCTGGCTTTCCAGCTCTTTAATATGCAGGCTCAACGGCGGCTGAGACATATTGAGACGGGCCGCAGCCCGTCCAAAATGCAGCTCCTCCGCCACGGCCAGAAAATAGCGCAGCAGCTTGAGATCGGTCCGATAGGCGCGTTCCATCAAAACATATCCTGGCGATAACACTTATGTGCCTACCTTAAAGCCTTTCATCGTCCAGAGGGGAAATTTAGTGCGCAACTGTGCGCATCTCGCTGTTTTTGCAGGTGTGGCGATAGTTGAAGCTGAAATAAAACACCACCGCGAGCGCCAGGGCATAGGCCGCGAATACCAGCCAGATCGTCTGCCAGTCCTTCACTCCGTCCACCGAGAAATAATCGACGGCCATACCGCTCAATACCGATCCGAACCAGGCCCCGATACCGTTAACGGTTGTCATAAACAGCCCCTGTGCGCTGGCGCGGATATCGGCGCTCACCTCCTGTTCGACAAACACCGAGCCGGAAATATTGAAAAAGTCGAACGCGCAGCCGTAGACAATCATTGAGAGCATGAGCAGCACAAAGCCTGTTGCAGAGGGATCGCCAAAGGCAAACAGCCCAAACCGCAGCATCCAGGCCACCATGCTCATCAGCATGACCGTTTTAATACCAAAGCGTCCGAGGAAGTACGGAATGGTCAGAATGAAGAACACTTCAGAGATTTGCGAAACGGAGAGCAGGATGGACGGATATTTGACGATAAAGCTATCGGCATACGCCGGATTACGCGCAAAATCATGCAGGAAGGGGCTGCCAAACGTGTTGGTTATCTGCAGCACGGCCCCCAGCAGCATCGCGAATAAAAAGAACACCGCCATGCGGGGCTGTTTAAACAGGACAAACGCATTGAGGCCCAGCTTGCTGGCCAGCGACGGAGAGGTTTTTGTTTTTGCCACCGGAATGGCTGGCAATGTCAGAGAATAGAGCGCCAGCAGCACGGACGCGGCAGCCGCCATATAGAGTTGCAGGTTGCTCAGCTCTGCCCCCATCAGGCTTATGGTCCACATCGCGGCAATAAAGCCCACGGTGCCATACACCCGCACTCGTGGGAAATGGCTCACCGTATCCAGCCCTGCCCGTTCAAGACAGGAGTAAGAAATCGTATTCGACAGCGCAATCGTGGGCATAAAGGCCATCGCATTCACCAGCATGACCCAGAACATCAGGCCCGGCTCATTGACCTGTGCGGCATAGCAGAGCGCGACGGCGCAAACGAGATGACAAATCACGTAGGCGCGGTCTGCCCGCAGCCATTTGTCGGCAATAATTCCCACCAGCGAGGGCATAACAATCGCGGCAAGTCCTTTGGAGCTGTACACCATGCCCACGTCGGAGCCGGTAAAATGTAGGGTGTTAATCATGTAAGCGCCGAGGGTAACCAACCAACTCCCCCAGATAAAATATTGCATAAAGGACATCATCTTTAAGCGAGTCGTGATGCTCATAACCCATTCCTTATAGCAGTGTGGCCCTCACGGGCCACTTTATTGTTTTACTCAGGCAATATGGCGAAGAAAACCGCAGATAAGATTGATAAAGTTCTGGCGGGAAAGCTCAGCGGCAGCGAGGGTTTGTTCATGCGAGAGTTTGATATCGCCCAGCCCTTCCGCGAGATTGGTAATCGCAGAAACGGCCACGACCTTCAGGCCGCAGTGACGCGCGGAAATCACTTCCGGCACTACGGACATGCCCACCACATCGCCGCCGATAATTTGCATCATGCGGATCTCGGCCGCCGTCTCGAAGTTCGGACCGGGATAAGAAACAAACACCCCTTCATGGAGCGGGAAGCCGGCGTTCGTCGCGACGGTTTGCAGAATGGCGCGGTAATCCGCGTCGTAAGCATTGGCCAGCGAGAAGAAACGCTCGCCAAAGCGCTCATCGTTCAGCCCTACCATCGGCGTGCCCGGCATGGTGTTAATATGGTCGCTCAGAGCAACCAGACTGCCTGGCTGAACGTCCGGGCGCAACGAGCCCGCCGCATTGGTGCTAAACAGCAGTTCGCATCCCAGCAGCTTAAAGGTACGGATCGCATCGGTCATGATGGCCATCCCGCGCCCCTCATAGAAATGGCCGCGCCCCTTCATGCAGGCAACTGGCACCCCGGCAAGATGCCCGAGCACCAGCGCCCCGGCATGGCCATGCACGGTGCTCACCGGGAAGCCAGGCAGCGTTTCGTAGCTCAGAGAAACGGCGTCATCAATCTGGTCGGCAAGGGCGCCCAGGCCAGAGCCGAGAATAAATGCCACGCGAGGCGTGAAGTTCGGCTTAGCGGCGCGAATGATGTCGGCGCAGTACCACGGATTATTCGAGAGGGTCATAGAGGCTCCTTAAGGATGAAGATCGCGATGCGGGGATCGCATGACTTACGTCTTATATCCGCAGCCTGCCGGTGACCTCCAATACACTTTCACCGCACCATCAATACTGATTGTGTATCGATGCAACTCCCTGCCAGATATGGCAGTTTTGCTCAAGCTAATCCCGTCGGTGCCGATACCTCTGTTTTATAACGCGAGGAAAAAGTATGACGACCATTCAGGCTTCAACCCAACAGATACAAACCAGCGGCGCGAGTGGCACTTCGAGCAGTAACGATATCTCTGCGCAAATCACCCGCATTCTCGACAAGATCAAAAAGCTGACCCAGCAGTTAAAAGAGCTGTCGAACAGCCCCATCAGCACCGATGAGAAGAAAAAGCAGCAGGAACTGATTCAGACCCAGATCAAAGTGCTGCAGGCGCAGCTCGCCGCGCTGCAGCGCCAGCAGGCCGAAGAGGCCCAGAAAAAGCAGGAACAAAAACTGGGCAAAGTGGAAGGCGTGAATAGCCCGTCAGACACTAATCAGATTGATATCTACATCTAATCTTCTGATGCGTTAAACAGTGGATCGCGTATGCGGGCCTCGGTTAATCGCTGTGCCTGGATACGCACCACTTCCCAGATAGCCTGCGCCGCCCCCGAGAGTGAACGATTTTTTCGCCGCACCAGCATTAGCTTTCGCTCAACAACGGGCGTCAACCGCTTCACGGCCAGTCGACTTCCCTGCGGCAGGGGAAGCGCCAGGGCGGGCAATATGCTGATGCCAATGCCGGCTTCCACCATGGGAAACAGCGTTGCCGGGTGACCAATCTCCTGCACGATTGCTGCCTTGACCCTCTGATCCACCAGTGCGGAATCAATCAGCGGGCGGCTGCCCGAAGCATAATCCTGTAAAACCAGGTTCGCGCCCTGCAGTGACTGCCACCTGACCTCCGGTAACGCGGCCAGCGGATCGTCGTCACGGCAGAGCAGCAAAAAGGGCTCTGAAAGTACGCTTTCGCACTCCAGATCGCTCACCTGGCCGGGATCGATAACAATACCAAAATCGACATCTCCCTGGCGGATGCTCTCCAGCACCCACTGTTGCGGTCTGTCATGCAGCACAAAATCAATGTCCGGGTAGCGATGGCTTCCCTCGGCAATACACTGCGGGATAAGGTGCGCAGAGATCGTCTGGCTGGCCGCAACCCGCACGGTACCTGAAAGCTGCTGACCCAGTCTTCCCACGTCTCTGAGCGTGCTGTTCAGTTCATCCAGCAGCCGTTCAAGGCGCAGAGCCAGCTGCTGCCCGGCTTCGGTCAACACCACTTCGCGCGTGGTACGATCGAGTAATCTTACCCCCGTCTGATTCTCCAGCTCTTTCACGCTGTGGCTGACCGCCGACTGGCTCAGGCCAATCATCTCCCCTGCCCGGCTAAAGCTGCGGGCATGGGCGACGGTGACGAAAATGCGAAGCTGGCGTAAGGAATAATTCATCTGTTTAATTCATGAATGGATGCAATAAATCAATTTTATTTCTCAAATGGAAAAAAGCACAATAGCGACATCTGTTTTCAGGAGTCATTATGAAACTATTTCGTATTGTTGATCCGTTTACGCTCACCCTGGTGGTTACCGTTTTACTGGCCTCGTTCTTTCCCGCTCGCGGCGGGTTCGTCCCGTTCTTTGAAGGACTGACGACGGCCGCCATCGCGCTGCTGTTCTTTATGCACGGCGCAAAACTCTCCCGTGAAGCCATTATCGCGGGCGGTAGCCACTGGCGACTGCACCTCTGGGTGATGTGCAGCACGTTTATTCTGTTCCCGATCCTCGGGGTGTTGTTTGCCTGGTGGGCGCCGGTTAACGTCGACCCGGCGCTCTACACCGGCTTCCTGTATCTCTGTATTCTTCCGGCCACGGTGCAGTCCGCCATTGCCTTTACCTCTCTCGCGGGAGGGAACGTGGCGGCCGCGGTCTGCTCGGCATCAGCCTCCAGCCTGCTGGGGATTTTCGTCTCGCCGCTGCTGGTGGGCCTGCTGATGAACATGCACGGTGCGGAAGGTAACCTTGAGCAGGTGGGCAAAATCTGTCTGCAGCTGCTGCTGCCGTTTGTCCTGGGTCATCTCTCCCGTCCGTGGACCGGCGCATTTGTGGCGAAGCATAAAAAATGGATTTCAAAAACCGACCAGACCTCGATTCTGCTGGTGGTTTACTCCGCCTTCAGCGAAGCTGTCGTGAACGGGATCTGGCACAAGGTGGGGGCAGGCTCGCTGCTGTTTATCGTGGTGGTCAGCATTGTCCTGCTGGCGATTGTAATAGCAGTAAACGTCTTTGTGGCACGTAAGTACGGCTTCAACAAAGCGGATGAAATTACGATTGTGTTCTGCGGTTCGAAGAAGAGCCTGGCGAACGGCATCCCGATGGCCAACATTCTGTTCCCGACCTCGGTGATTGGGATGATGGTGCTGCCGCTGATGATTTTCCATCAGATCCAGCTGATGGTCTGCGCGGTGCTGGCGCGTCGCTACAAGCGCCAGACCGAAAAGCTGGCGCAGGAAGCGACCCGCGCCGCGAAGGCTTAAGGACGTTTCAGGGGCTGCACCAGCTGGGTCAGCCCCTCGGTTTTGATCAGTAACGTTATCGCCATCAGCTCGCCCAGTCGCCCTGCCGGAAATTCATCCTTACGGGCAAACCACAGCAGATACTCCTCCGGCAAATCAATCAGCCTGCGGCCCTTGTATTTTCCGAACGGCATCTCGGTATTGGCGATCTCAACGAGCTGCTCTTTCTCCACGTTACTCTCCTAACAGACGCATCATTTCCGCTTCGTCGATAACCTCAATGCCGAGCTCCTGGGCTTTCGCCAGCTTCGAACCCGCCGCTTCTCCGGCAATCACCAGGTCGGTTTTCTTCGACACGCTGCCCGCCACTTTTGCCCCCAGCGCCACCAGACGGGCTTTGGCCTCGTCGCGTGAAAGCTGGCTCAGGCTGCCGGTCAGCACCACCGTTTTACCGGCGAACGGACTGTCGATCTCTTCAGCATTAACCACCACCGGCGCGGGCCATTTAATCCCCTCTTCCAGCAGTTCGCCGATGACGTTACGGTTGCTCTCTTCGGCAAAGAAGTTAAAGACGTGCGTGGCAACGACGATGCCGACATCCGGGACTTTCTGCAGCTCCTCGATGCTCGCCTTTTCCAGCGCCTCCAGCGTACCAAAGTATGCTGCCAGACCCGCGGCCGTCGCCTCACCCACCTCACGAATGCCCAGCGCGTACAGGAAGCGGGCGAAGGTGGTCTCTTTGGCGGCTTCCAGCGCGTTAACCACGTTCTGGGCTGACTTTGGCCCCATGCGGTCCAGACCGGTCAGTTTACCTGCGGTCAGCCTGAAGAGGTCCGCTGGCGTGTGGACATACTCTTTCTCAACCAGTTGATCGATAATCTTGTCGCCCATGCCGTCCACGTCCATTGCGCGACGGGAAACGAAGTGCTTCAGTGATTCTTTACGCTGTGCGCCACAGATTAAGCCCCCCGTACAGCGCGCCACGGCTTCACCTTCCACACGCTCAACGTCCGAGCCACACACCGGGCAATAGGTTGGGAAGACAACCTCGCGCGTATCGTCAGGACGTTCTGACTCCACAACGTTAACCACCTGCGGGATCACGTCCCCCGCGCGGCGAATCACCACTTTGTCACCAATACGCAGGCCCAGGCGGTCGATTTCATCGGCGTTATGCAGCGTGGCGTTACTCACCAGCACGCCCGCCACCTGCACCGGCTCCAGACGGGCGACCGGCGTAATGGCTCCCGTACGTCCCACCTGGAACTCCACGTCGCGGACGAAGGTCATCTGCTCCTGAGCCGGGAACTTAAACGCCACCGCCCAGCGCGGCGCGCGCGCCACGAAGCCCAGCTGCTCCTGCAGCGCCAGTGAATTCACCTTGATGACCACGCCATCAATATCAAAGCCGAGCGTCGGACGATCCTCTTCCACCTTGTGGTAGAACGCCAGTACCGCTTCTGGCGAGTCGCAGAGCTGAACGCGGTTGCTCACCGGCAGCCCCCACGCCTTAAACTGCAGCAGACGCCCGAGATGGGTATCCGGCAGCTCGCCGCCCTCCAGAATACCGACACCGTAGCAGAAGAAAGTAAGCGGTCGCTTTGCAGTGATGCGCGGGTCAAGCTGACGCAGCGAGCCCGCCGCCGCGTTACGCGGGTTAGCAAACACCTTCCCGCCGGTGCGACGCGCCTCTTCGTTAATTTTCTCGAAGCCCGCCTGCGGCAGGAACACCTCGCCGCGCACTTCCAGACGCGCAGGGATGTTGTCACCCTGAAGCTTCAGCGGGATCGCGCGGATGGTACGCACATTAGTGGTGATGTCTTCACCCGTCGTACCGTCGCCACGCGTCGCGGCACGCACCAGCACGCCGTTTTCATAGAGAAGGCTGACGGCCAGGCCATCCAGCTTCAGCTCGCAGCACCAGGTGAGCGCGTCGCTGCTTTTCAGGCGATCCTGCACACGCTTGTTAAACGCGAGGAAGCTCTCTTCATCGAAGACGTTATCCAGCGACAGCATTGGCACTTCATGCCGCACCTGGCTGAAGGCCCCCAGCGGCTCTGCGCCGACGCGCTGGGTGGGGGAATCCGGCGTGATGAGTTCTGGATGCTGCGCCTCTAATTCCCGCAGCTCACGCATCAGGCGGTCATACTCCGCATCCGGGACTTCCGGTGCGTCCATAACATGATAGAGATATTCATGATGGCGAAGCGTGGTTCGCAGTTCAGTGAGTTGTTGTTCGATTGAGTCCATATCACACCATCAATGAGAAAAAACCCCCGACATGCGGGGGTTGAGGAGGAGTTGAAGTCAACGCGGCGATTACGCGTTAGCTTCCTTAACTTCGCGGATGCGGTCCTGATACTCGCGCAGTTTCTGCGGGGTCATCATTCGACGCTGATCGTCGAGCACCACACCACCGACTTCGTCAGCGATATGCTGAGCGGACTGCAGCATCAGCTTAAAGTTTTGCAGTTCGTCGCCGTAAGACGGCACCTGCATAAAGATAGTGACGCCAGGCGTAACGAAATCACCGGTCATGTCCGGATCAAAGGTACCTGGGTTAACCATGTTGGCCAGGCTGAACAGCGCCGGGCCGCTACCGTCAGGACTCAGGTGACGATGGAAAATGTTCATATCGCCAAACTTGAAGCCTGCCTGTTGAATACTGTTAAGCAGAACGTCACCGTTGAGATGGCTACCGTGATGCGCGGCCACGTTCATGATGATCACCGCTTCTTTACGCTGCGGTTTTTCAACAACCGGTTCTGGCTCTGCAACGGGCTCAGGCTCAACGTGCGGGGCTGGCGCGGGCTGCGGCGCAGGTTGAACATGAACAGGCTGCTGCGGTTGTGACACCGGCTGTGCAGGCTGCTGTTGCACGGGCTGCTGCACCGGTTGCTGTTGAACCGGTTGTGGCGCAGCAGGCTGCTGATAGACAGGCTGTTGCGGCGGCTGGCGCACCGGTTCTTCCACAGGCTGCGGCGCTGGCTGGCGCGGCTGTGCAGAAGCATACGGCGGTTGATACTGGTGCTGCGAAGGACGAGGCGCTTCATGCTCCCCATGGCCTACGCCGGGCGCAGTATTGACCCGATGAACACGAACTTCACCCACGCCGTCGTCGTCGCTTCCATCGATGTCATCTTCACTGTCATCGTCGTCACGACTGGACTTCATGCGCTTCAGTGGGCGATCGCGAAACATCGAGGAACGCTCTTTACGGCTGGTCCAGAAACCATGTACCAGTAAAGCGATTATGGCGATCGCGCCAACAATGATTAATATCAGACGCAAATCCTGCATCATTATATTCTCTGTTGTTCTAACACCTTGCCACCACGGCAAACATTTACTCACTAAGAGTATTTGCCGTTTACGTCAAGTGCAAGTGTGTGCAGAGCATTCACAGCATAAAGATGAAGGAAATCGTGCTTTTTGCTGGTTTTTCGAACATTTCCGAACTGGTCATTGGTCCGTAAGTGGATAATATAGGCGGGCAATTCCACTGGTTGTGTAAAAAGGAGTACAGCCTGGCTATGGTTTCAACATCTTCTTCCCCCCCGCGCAGCGGCGTCTGGTATTTTTCTCAGGGCTGGAAACTGGTCTCCCTGCCGGGTATTCGACGCTTCGTCATCCTGCCGCTGTTGATCAACATTATTCTGATGGGCGGCGCGTTCTGGTGGCTGTTCACAAAGCTGGAGAGCTGGATCCCGTCGCTGATGAGCCATGTGCCAAACTGGCTGCAGTGGCTTAACTACCTGCTCTGGCCGGTGGCGGTGATCTCCGTGCTGCTGGTGTTTGGCTACTTCTTCTCGACGATTGCCAACTGGATAGCCGCACCGTTTAACGGTTTGCTGGCGGAACAGCTGGAAGCGCGCCTTACCGGCGCAACACCGCCGGACACGGGCATATGGGGGATCATGAAAGACCTCCCTCGCATTATGAAGCGTGAATGGCAGAAGTTTGCCTGGTACCTGCCCCGCGCGATTGTGCTGCTTATCCTCTATTTTGTGCCCGGCATTGGCCAGACGGTGGCACCGGTGCTGTGGTTCCTGTTCAGCGCCTGGATGCTGGCCATCCAGTACTGCGACTATCCGTTCGATAACCACAAGGTGCCGTTTAAAGAGATGCGCACCGCCCTGCGCAGCCAGAAGGTTGCCAATATGCAGTTTGGTGCGCTGACCAGCCTGTTTACCATGATCCCATTCCTGAATCTGTTCATCATGCCGGTTGCCGTCTGCGGCGCGACGGCAATGTGGGTGGACTGCTACCGTGCAAAGCACGCGTTATGGAAATAATGCAAAAATGTGTAAAGCAGGGGTGGCTTATGCCGCCCCTTATTCCATACTGATCCCCATTATTTCCTTGCAGTATATAGATATGCGAATTCCTTACTTCCCCCTACCTGCTTAGCAGGTATGCTGGGTCGGTATCCCAATTTCATACAGTTAAGGACAGGCCATGAGTAAGATTTATGAAGACAACTCGCTGACTATCGGTCATACGCCCCTGGTTCGACTGAACCGTATCGGTAATGGACGCATCCTGGCGAAGGTCGAATCACGTAACCCGAGCTTCAGCGTAAAATGCCGCATCGGTGCCAACATGATTTGGGATGCTGAAAAACGTGGCGTACTGAAGCCTGGCGTTGAGCTGGTGGAACCGACCAGCGGCAATACCGGGATCGCTCTGGCCTATGTTGCTGCCGCGCGCGGCTACAAGCTGACGCTGACCATGCCTGAAACCATGAGCATCGAGCGTCGTAAGCTGCTGAAAGCGCTGGGCGCAAACCTGGTGCTGACCGAAGGCGCGAAAGGCATGAAAGGTGCCATTCAGAAAGCCGAAGAGATTGTGGCCAGCGATCCGGCGAAATACCTGCTGCTGCAGCAGTTCAGCAACCCGGCAAACCCGGAAATTCACGAGAAGACCACCGGCCCGGAAATCTGGGAAGATACTGACGGCCAGGTTGACGTCTTTATCTCCGGCGTGGGTACCGGCGGTACGCTGACCGGCGTGTCACGCTATATTAAAGGCACGAAGGGTAAAAAAGATCTGATTACCGTTGCCGTTGAGCCGACTGACTCACCGGTTATCACCCAGGCGCTGGCGGGGGAAGAGCTTAAACCCGGCCCGCACAAAATTCAGGGTATTGGCGCAGGCTTCATTCCGGGCAACCTGGATCTGAAGCTGATCGATAAAGTGATCACCATTACGAACGAAGAAGCCATCTCTACCGCGCGTCGCCTGATGGATGAAGAAGGTATTCTGGCGGGTATCTCTTCCGGTGCGGCCGTTGCGGCAGCGCTCAAGCTTCAGGAAGATGAAGCCTTTACCAATAAGAATATTGTGGTTATCCTTCCTTCCTCGGGTGAGCGTTACTTGAGCACCGCGCTGTTTGCCGATCTCTTCACTGAAAAAGAGCTGCAACAGTAGTGCCAGCATGTTAATAACGCGTAAAAAAGCACCTTTTCAGGTGCTTTTTTGTGGCCTGCTTCAAACTTTTACCCCTCCTGGCATTGCTTCACCCCGTAGGGTCTGGTATTTAAACCAGCAATTATTTTGATGCGTGAAATTAATCAGCGAATGAAATAGCCTTGCTGAATCGATTTTATGATTTGGTTCAAGTCTTGCTTTCGCTGCATAATGTTTAATGACGATCGAAACGTCAGCGCTAACAATACAGGCTAAAGTTCAGTCGCCAGGCTAGACTTTAGTTCCACAACACTAAACCTATAAGTTGGGGAAATACAATGTTCCAGCAAGAAGTTACCATTACCGCTCCGAACGGTCTGCACACCCGCCCT
>OLFS01002458.1_pt1 | contig 11489 bp, 13 predicted proteins | sample 1605491 | NCBI WGS metagenome assembly OLFS01 (sample SAMEA3888921, study PRJEB22519) | human gut metagenome | biome: human gut; feature: human-associated habitat; material: faeces | place: Denmark | collected 2011 | reverse complement strand
TCATTCCCTGGGCCACATAAGCAGGCGGCGCCAGAATCAGCATAATGATAAGGGATGCGTAGCGCACCCTGTAAACCCATTCGCTGAATTTCCGGAAGGGAGGAAGGAAGGGGCGGTGCCGTGTCTTATCATTCCACTTGGAAAACTTGAGAATCATGGCCGGCATAAAGAACAGCACGGTTATCAGGCTGAACACGATTCCCTTTGCCAGCACCAGACCCATATCGAACCCAATGGTAAACTTCATGGATACCAGTGCCAGGAACCCCACCACGGTGGTCAGGCTGCTGGCAAATATGGAGTTGATAGCAGCGTCAATGGCATTGACCATGGCCTGCTCTTCTGAACAGCCCTTCTGTTTTTCCCTTGAAAATGCATCCAGAAGGAAAATAGAGTAGTCCATGGAGGTCGCCAGCTGCAGCACCATAGCCACATTGTTGGTCAGGAACGAGACTGTCCCAATAAAAATATTCGTGCCCCGGTTTAACAGAATGGCCACTCCCATTACCAGCAGGAAAAGGAAGGGCTCAGACCAAGCCGTGGTGCTGATGCACAGAACCACAAATATCATGATGACGGCAACGGTAAGAATGAGATTCATTTCGCTCTCCACATTTTCCGTCAGGGATTTATTCTGAACCGCCATTCCCACATAATATCCCTTATCTCCTGTAATGGCCTTCATCTCGTCAATGGCCTGGGATGTCTTCTTTGCCGTATCCCCCTCATCAAAGGTGATATCCATGACAGCGCAGCCGTCCTTGTAGTAGTCCTCAATGTCCTCCTGGCGTATAAAATCCTCGCCTGAATAGATATTCACCGTGCTGTCGCACCAGAGAATCTGGTCCACACCATCCACTGCTTCCAGCTTATCCTTATACTGCTTTGCCTCATACAGGCTCACATCCTTGATCATAAGCCTGGCAGTGCCCGGGTAGCCGAATTCATCCTCCATCAGGTCCAGTCCGATACAGGACCTGGCCGATGCAGGCAGGTACTCCGTCAGGTCATAATTCACATTTACAAAGAGCATCGCTATCAGGGAGAAAACACCCCCTGCCACAAATACGCTCTCAATCCATCCTTTTTTATGTATGATAAATCTGGCCATGCGGAAGGAAAACTTATCCCCTGCCTGCATCTCATGCCCTTTTACCCTGTGCATCCTGTCCTTTATCCTGCCAAACAGCTTCTGTCCCATATTCCATGCTCCTTATGCCGCCGCCTCATGGCGGCCATGCCCCGCGGCCTTATACTTCCCTCTGCATTCCCGCTGACCGCGTTCCTGCCCCATACGCCCGCCGCTCTGCGCATTCCCCCGCCTACCGCATCAGAATCACCATAAAATACTGCTTCCCGTCCTTCTCTCTGTGAGCCATGCCCAGACGGCGGTAATATTCCATGGAATACTTCCGGTCGTTCTTGGACTGGCCGCGCTTATCCAGCTTTTCCTTTATTTTGTCAAATGCATCTGATGCATCCCCGCAGTCCCTTACATACAGCTCCAGGCAGGACGCATTCCTTCTGTAATTAATAAGGGAAAGGTAATCGTTAATAGTCCCCTCTCCGGGAATCCTGTCATCTGCATATCCCCCTTCCATGGCTCCGTCCAGTCTGTGGTCCGCCGCCTTGTTGAGGGCCATATCCATCTGAAAGCCTGCATACCGGTCATAAACACGGTGCATGTCACCGTCATATTCATCTTCGCGGTCAGGGTATTCCTCAAAATATAAATCCTTCTTTTCCTCATTGAGCTGGTCAAATAAATCCTGGGCCATATGGCCGTAGCATCCTGCATCGTAGGCCCCTCCGCCTGTATTCTCCACCCAGCCGGCTGAAACCAGGGCTCCCTGTGCTGAAAACTCATATTTTCCATTATCCAGTATCAGCTCTCCCAGGTTCATGCCTCCGTCTTCATGGAAGTAATACCACTCTCCGTCCACCTCCCGCCAGCCGGCAGCCATGGCCCCGCTCTCGTCCATATAATAGGACCTTCCGTCCGCACTGAGCCACCCCTTATGTAAACTTCCGTCCTGGTCCAGCCAGTACCATTTTCCATCTGCCTGGTTCCAGCCCGGAACAAACGAAGCAGCCCTTGCCTGTGTCTGCTCCTGTGTCTGTTCCTCCGCCAGGGCCATAACGGTCACGGACCCATCAAGGGCCCACAGAACTCCCGCCATAGCCAGAATCACTGCATATGTTCTATATTTCATGCCCCTGCCCCCGTTTCTTATATATATATATCTATTATACATCTTTTATACCGTTAAACAACTTCTATTTTGTTAATTGACTTTTGTTTATTTATTGACTATAATGGATTATAATAAATTATGGCAAAAATACAATGATTAATTTCCATTATTTTGACGGTTAATCAACAAATTTACCATTTTTGTCCAGAATACAATTGTTAAATATTTGTAAATATGCGCAAACCTATATAAACAAAAGGAGGAACAGATAATGGGCATGGAACCTGTGGACCGCCGGGTACGTAAGACTCGCAGACAGCTTCGCGAATGTCTAATAACATTGCTCAAGGAGAAAAAGGTCCAGGATATCACGGTCCGGGAGCTGACTGACATGGCCGACTTAAACCGTGGGACCTTTTATCTCCATTATAAGGATGTGTTTGACCTTCTGGAAAAAACAGAAGCAGAACTCCAGGAAGATTTCAACCAATTAGTCTGTAAGCACGGCGCTGTGGATTTAAAACAGCGTCCATCCGTCATATTCAATGAAATATATTCCTTAGTATATGATAATGCGGACCTGATTGAGATTCTTCTGGGTGAGAACGGAGACTTGAATTTTCTAAACCGTCTGAAACAGCTTATACGTGAAAAATGCCTGAAGGACTGGATGGAAGTATTCCGCTCCGGCAATGCTGCTGCTTTTGACGCCTTCTTCTCCTTCATCGTATCAGGGTGCATCGGCCTGGTACAGTACTGGCTCCAGACAGGCCTCAAGGAAACGCCGGAACAAATGGCAAAGCTGACAGAACACATCATTACCAAGGGAATTGGTGTCCTGGAAATCGACCCCTACGTATAATATCGTCTGAACGGTTTCCATTTCCTATATTAATGTCATGTATGCGCAGTGTCATGTATATCCATAAACCGGATGAATTTTTCTCCATGTTATGATATGATGGGAAATAAACCACAACAGAAAACAGGAGAATACGATGGAAACACGAAATGAATACAGCCCAAAGGCAATTGTCCGCATCCGAAAAGGACAGGGACGTTCCCTAAAGGCCGGAGGCGCATGGATTTACGACAATGAGATAGAGAGTATCAGTGGAGCATTTGAAAACGGCGACATGGTGACAGTGGAGGACTTTGACGGATATCCCCTTGGCACCGGCTTCATCAACACCCGGTCCAAGCTGACGGTCCGCATGATGTCCCGCAGGAAGGATACGGTCATTGACAGCGATTTTCTGGAAATGCGGGTACGCAATGCCTGGGATTACAGGAAAGCGGTGACAGACACCTCCAGCTGCCGCGTCATATTCGGGGAAGCCGACTTTCTGCCCGGTATTGTCATAGACAAATTTTCAGATGTGCTGGTGGTGGAATCCCTGGCCCTGGGAATCGACCGCTTGAAGCCGGTCATTGTGGACAAGCTCAGAAAGGTCATAGCAGAGGACGGAGTAAGCATCCGGGGCGTATACGAGCGCAGCGACGCCAAGGTCCGGCTGCAGGAGGGAATGGAGCGCCATAAAGGATTCATCGGAGAAGCATTTGACACCAAGGTGGAAATCCAGGAAAATGGGGTCCGGTATATGGTGGATGTGGAGGATGGCCAGAAAACCGGCTTCTTCCTGGACCAGAAGTACAACAGGCTGGCAGTCCAGAATCTCTGCCGCCGCATCAAGCCGGAGCAGGTGCTGGACTGTTTCACCCACACAGGTTCCTTTGCCCTCAACGCCGGTCTGGCGGGGTCCGCTCATGTGCTGGGTGTAGACGCCTCGGAGCTGGCAGTAAACCAGGCCAGGGAAAATGCGGCCCTCAACGGTCTGACGGAGCAGGTTCAGTTTGAGTGTGCCGATGTCTTCGACCTTCTTCCCAGGCTGGAGCAGGAAGGCAATAAATACGACGTGGTTATCCTGGACCCGCCTGCATTTACGAAGTCCAGAAATTCCATTAAAAATGCAGTCAAGGGCTACCGCGAAATCAACCTGAGAGGCATGAAGCTGGTAAAGGACGGGGGCTATCTGGCCACCTGCTCCTGCTCCCATTTCATGGACCCGGAACTGTTTACCAAAACCATACGGGAGGCAGCCGGCAATGTACACAAGCGGCTCAGACAGGTGGAGTACAGGACCCAGGCAGCAGACCATCCCATTTTGTGGGCAGCGGATGAGTCCTATTATTTGAAATTCTATATTTTTCAGGTTTGCGATGAGAAGTAGGTTATAATATGAAAAATCCCTGAATACCGGTTTGATATGAAATATGAGTCATTTCCGGTGTTTCAGGGATTTTTCTTTTATTTTCCATGAACATAAGAACGAAAAAACGGATAAACTATAAGTGAGACAGTAAGATAAAAGACCCATTATTCCATGTTAACAGCTGTATCTTTATCAATGTACATTGATAGAAAGGACCTGACATGATTATACTTATCATATTCCTCATACTGACTGTTCTGTCCATACTGGTCTGCTGCTTTGTGGCAGGCTCAGCACCCTATGACAGGGAGGCTGACGATGAAGCACAGCTGGAATTTCTCCGCAAATACAGGGAGTCCAGAAAATAGGAAAAAAGAAAGCCGCAAATCCCCTGCTATGCACGGTATCTGCCATTCTTCCGCAAATGCCGCACATAGCACACGGTAAAGAATATGATTCCATAAACCGATGCCGCCGGCACAGCAAGACCAATATCAAAGAGACTGGCACCCTCTTTCAGACTGAACAGGTAGGACAGAGGCACCCTGATAAGGAAGGAAGCAGTGATGCCCTGGAACATTACGGCCAGCGACATGCCATGGCCGTTAAAATAACCGATGTAGCTGAATACCAGGCAGGTAAGGATGGCTTCAAAGCTGTAGCCCTTCAGATATTCTGCTGCTTTCAGAATATATGCCTCATTGGAGGTGAATACCGAAGCCGGTATATCTCCCCTGTAAAATGTCAGGGCAAATACAAAGATTCCCACAAAGGCACCCAGAGCCATGCCGGAAAACAGCGCTTTTGCGGCCCTGTCTTCCTTTCCCGCCCCCACATTCTGGGCCACAAAGGCAGACATGGACTGCATGAGGGACGAGGGTATCATCATGACAAAGGAGATGACTTTTTGGGCAATTCCATAACCGGAGGATGCTTCCAGCCCAATGCCATTGATAATGGAGCACAGAATCAGGAAGGAAACGCTGGTCAGCATCTCCTGGAGCGCCAGAGGAATTCCCAGCTTCAGGAATATGGCAATTTCTACATTAAAATGCACATCCTTCCTCGAAAATGAAAAGGGAAGATTCTGCCGCCTTATAATAAACAATGACAGCACGACGCTGACAGCCTGAGCCAGAATAGTTGCCAGCGCAGCGCCCGCCACATTCATATGCAGAACAGCCACAAAGAACAGGTCCCCCACTATATTCACCATGCAGGCAATGGACACAAAAATTAACGGAAGCCTTGAATTTCCCAATCCCCTGAAAATACCACTGATTACATTATAAGCGACCACGAAAAGGGTTCCCGCGCCGCAGATTCTCAGGTACTGGACAGTCAGGTCATACGCCTCTGCCGGGGCGTTCAGCCATGATGCAAAGACAGGCGCGCCTGCCAGCATGAGAATCATGGCAGCCGCTGTAAATACGCTGAAAAAACAGATTGTACCTCCTATGACACCTCCGATTCTGCTGCTTTTCCTCTCTCCCAGATAGCGGCTTATGAGTACGGTTACCCCTATGGTAAGGGCAGCGATGACAAAGGTCACAAGATTCATGACATTGCTTCCCGTAGCCACCGCCGATATGCCTGCATCTGTTCCGAATTGTCCCACCACCAACAGGTCCACTGCCCCATACATGGCCTGAAGAATTAGCGCCCCCAGCACGGGAATCATGAACCGCACCAGCTTTCCCACTATATTTCCCTGTGTAAAATCATCTGATAACTGACTTTTATCTGCCATCCTGTCCTCCCAGATATTTCCTAACCTGTCAAATTCATCTGTTTATCCTGACGCATTTCAGTCGCCCAAATTTTCCAGCATTCTGTGTGCCACACGCATAAATGTATCCAGTTCCTCCCCTGAGATTCCCATGGTCATCTGTGCTTCGGTCCTCTGAATCTGCTGCTGCAGTGCCTGCCGGATGTCGCCGGCTGCTTCCGTGAACTGAATCCGCTTATACCTGCCGTCACTCTCACTATTTATCCGCTGTATCATTCCCTGGTCTTCCAGGTTTTTCAAAAGCTCTGTGACCGTTGACGGCCTCAGGTCAAATTCCCGCTCTATATCCTTCTGGCATAACTGCCTATGGACACTTTCCACCAAAATGAATTCCAGCACCCGTCCCTGGGCCTCCGTGATGCCCAGCAGTCTGCCTGTCCTGCCTGACCTGCGTCTGAGGCGTACAGATATCTGATTGATAATTTTTCCTGCATCCATAAAATCCCCCTGTAAGGGTGAAATCCATCACCCCATCCTCTTAGCTTTATTTAGTTCGGTTCCTAAGTATTTTATTATAGCAGGATTTTAGTTTATGTCAATATGTCACACGATAAAAAATAATCCCCAAAAAATATGGAACATATAATAATTACAATTTGAAATTTCCTTCCACATCCGTTAAACTATGTATAGACACATATTTCCAAATTAGAAACAGCCAATACAGGAGGATAATTCCATGAAATTAAGTGCAAGAAACCAGCTGGCCGGCAAAGTCGTTAAGGTACAGGAAGGCGCAGTCAATGGCATCGTAACCCTGGAGTATGAAGGCGGCACCATCACCGGCACCATTTCCATGGCAGCCATCAAAGAGCTTGGACTTGACGAGGGCAAGGATGCTGTTGCCATTGTCAAGGCAACCGAAGTCATGATTGGCCTCGGAGAACTGACCCTCAGCGCCAGAAACAAGCTGAAAGGCGTGGTATCCGGTATCAACGAAGGTGCGGTCAATGCCATCGTGACCCTGGATATCCCAGGCGGAAACCACATATCCGCAACCATTTCCATGGCCGCTGTCAGGGAACTCGGCCTTGAAACAGGCAAGGAAGCTGTGGCTGTAATCAAAGCCACCTCTGTCATGTTCGGGGTGGAATAGGAACCCTCCCGTATAGGGATACCCCGGCATAGGAACCATCCGGAACTGCAAAACACGGCACGCTGTACCCAAGGTACATACTGCCGTGTTTTTTATTTCTCACCTTGTATTTTAAACTGCTTTTCCGCTTTCCTGCCAGACCCGGATTTTCCTGCGGATTCCTCCATGGAACAGACCGATAACCGGACCCAGGCCAAAGGTGCATACAATGGTGCCTATACCAATCTCCCCTCCCAAGAGTACCGCCAGAACCACACACACTGCATCCAGTGATATCTTGGCGGTTCCCAGCCGCATTCCCTTTACGTGAAGGGCCACCACCAAATCATCGGTGGGATTGGTGGGAAATACGCTGATGATATAGCAGGCCACTGCAAATGCAACCACAACCACCCCCGCTGCCATGATAAGGAGAGAATCTTCCAGCCCTGTTCCCTGCACAGGGGCCAGGATTGTTTTCCACATATCTGTGAATATTCCCAGAAAAAAAGAAGAAATAAATGTCTCCAGCCTTGGATATCCCTTTCTGATAAAAGCAGCCAGAATCACTGCCAGAAAAGCTGTGGCATAAATGCCCATGGATGTATTCATATGGAGCTGTCCGGCAGGGCAAAATTCAGGGCGTTGTAGCCCCCTGCACCCAGATGGGCGTTAATGGTCAGGACCACCCCCAAAGACATGATGCCCACACCGATGGCGTAAAGCACCAGATTGCAGGTCCATTCCCGGGGCGTCATGTCTTTCCATTCTCTCAGATTCATGACTCATCCTGCCTTATCACAACATCCTCCAGGCTGCTGTGAGCTGCCTTTCCTTTAAAATTTTACAGCATCACATCCCGGCATTCCTTCGCATACACAGCATGGCTGAAATCATTTTCTCCTCCCCCTCAAACTTCACCCGGCAGTTTCTGAGGACCACGTCATTCGCCCTGCGCATGTAAAATCCGGAGGTTTTGATTTTCTCAATTTTCTGTCCGTATCCCGGACACAGGTCATACATACCCCTGGGCCATTTGCTCTTAGACCTAACCACCACACTCACATTCTCAAAAAGAATATCCCCAATATGATTCCCTTGACTTCCTGACAGAAATACGCCGTTTTCAGAGTCGCAGGTTATGTTGGAAAACCTTACATTGGATATATGTCCGGATTTCGTATGTTCATCTCTGTCATGGGTGGATATGGTAATTAGTTCCGCACATCCCCACCAGCACTCCGCAAACCGCCTTGTCTCCATAATGATATTGGAAAATGAAACTAAAAATCATAATCAGCCACTCCTCTCCCCTGTCCTACACAGCCCCGACCAGGGACCGAAGCACCATGGAAAACCAGGGCACATAGGCCACCAGCATCAATGCGGCAAAAATAGCACCGTAAAATGGCAAAATAGGCTTTTTTATGTCTTAATATATAACAGATATATCCCGTCTACGTGCTGGGTAAAGATATGTCAATGCTGCGCAGGCATAATCAATGAAGTTTTTTAAAATGTTATCGTAAAAATAGTGAAATAATGAATTAACAACCACGAATATGCCTCAGTATACTTGATGTTTTTATGTATTCTGGTAAAATAATAAGGGAGGGGGATGAATCCGCCGATACAAAAGAACAAAGTGTGAGGTACGCCAATGTCAGAAACAAATGATGAAATAGAAATCTACATTCCGGACCTGCTTCATTCCATCTGGGAGCTCCGCTGGATTGTATTATTCCTTATTACCCTGGGAGGTATAGGCGGCGCTGTTCTGTCCTGGAATAGCACCCCCTCTTACGAAACAAGGGCATCAATGATAGTAAACGCCAGAAATATTAATGACCTTTACCAAAATGGATCGAACGTTCCCAAAAATGAAGACATCCAAATAGCAAGGAATCTTGTAAAAACAGTGCAGCTATTAGCAACAAGCAACCGTGTTCTGGAGATAGTATTGGATAAGGATGAATACAGCAGCATTCCTCTGGAAGAATTAAAACAGAACATTTTTGTGACGGCTGAGGATGACACTGCTTTTTTGTGGCTTACCCTGAACTGGGAGAATCCACAGCAGGCCATAGATATGCTGAATCGTCTTATGGAAGTCCTGCCTGAGGTAATGCTGAAAGTAATGGATATCGGCTCAGTCAGTGTTATTGATACTGCGCGGCAGGCTCAGGGAGTATCCTCGCCATCTCCGCAAAATGTGGTAATCGGAATGGCTGCCGGCCTGATTTTAGGCAGTATTCTGGGCATTATCTACTATTTATTCGTACCAAAGATACGTAATAACAGTCCCTTGGAAACTCTCGGTCTTGACATAATCGGTGAGATACCGTATATTGAGTCTGATAAACATACATCTGAAGAATTTCTGGATAATAAGAATGTTCCTGAGGAATATCAGGTGGCGTATGGACGGCTGGCCGCTGTCTTCCGCTATTTAACCGGAAAGAACAATCAGCAGGTAGTTGCTGTAACCTCCAGCATTCCAGGAGAAGGAAAGTCAACCGTTGCTTATAATCTGGCTCTACATCTGACCGAGTTGGGATGCAAGGTTTTATTATTGGATTTCGATTTCAAAAAAGGAGTGCTGTATCAATTTGCCAGAAAAATAAAGCCAAAAGATGGTGATGAACGCAACGAGCCCCGCATAGGTGAAAATCTAAGGCAGCAAGTAGAACAGATGTATAATGGTATTTACACCATACAGGGTTTTTCTCAAAAAAATATCTTTCAGGTTGATAATCAGATTTTTCCAGCCATTCAATCCATGAAAGATACATTTAACTATATCCTGATTGACACTCCTCCAGTAGGCACTCTGTCTGATGTACAGCAGATGCGCGGGCTAATGGACAGCGTTGTCTTAGTTGTTCGTCCGGATTGGGTATTACGCGGCGCCGTGGCAGAATCCCTGGAGTTCCTGAAAAAATCCGGAATCCCGGTAACCGGCGGTATTGTAAATGGTAAAATACCATTGATTAGTAATACCTTAAAACGCAATATCCAGGACAGAAAATCTTAAATCCCCGAATGGTCAGCCCAGGCTGAAATCTCAGGGATTTTCTTTTATTTTCCATGAACAGAGGAGTTAAAATAGGATAAACTATATGCAAATATAAAAATCGCAGAACAAATATATAAACCGGCATATGTTTTAGAAAGGTACACATATGGTTATTCTTATTATAATTCTAATACTTGCCATCTTTTCTGTCATTATCTGCTGCATTGCTGCAGGCTCCACTCCCTATGACCGGAAAACGGATGACGAGGAACAGATGGTATTTATCCGTAAATACAGGGAATCTAAAAAACAGTAGTAATAAAGCCAGAATATACTGCGGAACCATTCCTGTATTGTCATCAGTCTCGGTATACTATACCATTTTATCTGTTATTACTCTCACCATTCTGTAGTATCTCATTGTAATATTGCATTACCTTCGTGAATTTATGTTTGATATGGAATCCAGGATAGCATAAAAGAAATATAATTCTAAAATGTCTGACTATTTATATTGTTAGTCATAAAAATGTCTGCATTTTATAACCATAAACGAAAAACCCCTAATAATAATCCCCCCTATCAGTGCTCCTATCGTATTGGTTAGAATGTCATCTATCTGAAAATGACCACGCTCCGTAATTAACTGTATTATTTCGATGGCACAGCTCAGGCAGAATCCCAGAAAAGTACATACGAGAGGATTCCTTAACTGCTTCCATTTTAATGGAATAAGGATTCCAAAAGGAATAAAAAGAAGTATATTTTCAATCACATATGCATTTACTCTTGGTCCACCTAATGTCTCAAAAAAATTTAGGCTTATTCCTGTACGTGACCCTGGCTCACGCTCGAATATGGTTATGATGAAAAGCATTATAAAGTAGCTAATGAATATGGTGCTGAACATAGGCTTTTTGTGACGGCGTATGCATAGGATGGTTACCAGATATAACAGCATCCCTGATAAAAGAGCTAATGGGAGGTACTGCATTTCTTTTAATATATCCTGCAGGATGTATTGAATGATTTTGGAAAATGGCGAATTCAAATGACTGACTCCTTATGGGGTATGGTATGGGAATTCTGGTGTGCTTATTTCTCTGCCTTTATATAAATACATTTTATCACATTATTACAAATGTGTATTATTTTTATATCTGTGAATTTTTAGTCTCTTTATATTCTTCTCCCATATTAT
>OLFS01002455.1_pt1 | contig 11508 bp, 9 predicted proteins | sample 1605491 | NCBI WGS metagenome assembly OLFS01 (sample SAMEA3888921, study PRJEB22519) | human gut metagenome | biome: human gut; feature: human-associated habitat; material: faeces | place: Denmark | collected 2011 | reverse complement strand
CCTGTGCCGCACCTGCCGCACATATCCCAGGCATACAGAGGAATTTGAGGGCTGCAGGGAGATGAGCCTTTGCCTTTCCTGTATCGAGGCAGCCAGAATCATACTGGGCTGCAGGGAAACGGTGCGGTTCATTACCAGGGAGGATGAGCGGGAGGAATCTTATGAGGATTTTGACTTCTTTCTCTACACCAAGCTGATGGATGCCAGGGAGCTGGCACTGGATATTCTCAGGAACCGTGCCTGGACATGGGCGGACAGAACCTCCCTGTGCCTGGGACTGGCCCATGACCTGCAGGCCCGTATCAGAAAAGGACGGCTCTGCGAGGCGGACCAGCTCTTTGAGCGGTACCGCAGGGCAGCGGGCAGATGGACGGCTGAGAATTGGGGGCCGTGTCCCGGCCGGATGCAGGCAAATGCAGTACAGGCCTCTTTTTCCAGATACGGGGTCATGAAAGATGCATTTTCCCTGTTTTCCGAAATGGAGGTCCTGGGCAGGGAGTGGCCGGATTTTGCTTCCGGGATGAAGGAGATTCTTTATGGAAGGGGAAGAAAACCATATGAGGCGCAGCGCCGGGCTTTTCTGGACAGCGGGATTGGAATGCGCCTGCCTGTGCTTAAGGAACAGCTCATGGTGTATTTTGTGTTCACCTATTTCTGCGGGGCTGTTTACAATGAAAAACCTTATGGAAAAATGAAGATGGCGGCCGCAGCCACCCTGCTGATTGAGGAGCTGGCCCAGGCTCTGTGGACCGCACAGGGAGGAAGGCTTTCCTTCATGGATTTTGCGGATGTGGCCCACCGTTTTTCCAGGGAGGTGGAGCACTCGGATTCCAATAAGGCTGTACTGGAAGAAGCCATGGTCAAACGGCCGGAATTTGCACTCAGACGCCTGCTGGCAGCAGTGAACAGCGACGGCCTTTGACAGGGAAATGAACAGCCAGAAAACAATGGACAATATGGAGAATTAGATTTATAATTAAAGTTACGCTTAGAAATATTGGAAGGAGAACAAAACATGAGTGAATGTAACCATGATTGCGGCTCCTGCAGTGCAAACTGCGACAGCCGTAAGGTAGATAAAGGTGAGTTCCTGGAGGCACTGAATCCGGCCAGCTCCGTAAAGAAGGTAATTGGCGTTGTCAGCGGTAAAGGCGGCGTGGGCAAGTCATTAGTAACCTCCATGCTGGCGGTGAGCATGAACCGAAAGGGCAAGAAGACAGCTGTCCTGGACGCTGACATCACAGGTCCGTCCATTCCCATGGCCTTTGGAATCGGCAATGAGGGCGTGGCAACTTCACCTGACGGCAGCCTGATGCTTCCGGCCAAGTCCATGGAAGGCGTGGAAATCATGTCCGCCAACCTGCTTCTGGATAAGGACACGGACCCGGTTATCTGGAGAGGCCCTGTGATTGCAGGCGCCGTGAAACAGTTCTGGTCTGAGACTTTATGGCAGGATGTGGACTACATGTTCGTGGACATGCCGCCAGGTACGGGCGACGTTCCCCTGACCGTATTCCAGTCCCTGCCGGTGGACGGAATTATCATCGTAACCTCACCCCAGGAGCTGGTGGGAATGATAGTGGCCAAGGCAGTGAACATGGCAAAGAAAATGGATATCCCCATTGTGGGAGTTGTGGAGAACATGAGCTATCTGGAATGTCCGGACTGCGGCAAGCGCATCAGCGTATTCGGCGAGGGCCATGTAGAGGAAATCGCAGCAGAGCACGGCATCAAGGTCCTGGCTCAGATACCCATTGACCCTGCCATTGCCCAGATGGTGGATGCAGGCCGTGTGGAATATCTTGAAATGCCGTGGTTTGACGAGGCTGTTAAGGCAGTTGAGGCATTATAAAAGACTGCGGCGGCAGTAGTAAACCATAGATAATGAGGTGAACCGATGAACATTAACATCAATCCCAACAGCGAGCTTCATCAGTCCATCGTCAATGTACCGGATATGGTCCAGGTGCCGGAGATGTGGGTTGACCAGGCCCGCCAGTTCCAGCAGGCTATGATGAGATACACCTGTGCAATCAGGGAGGTCAAGACAAAGCTGGAGGTGCTGAACGACGAGCTGTCCGTAAAGAACCAGCGCAATCCCATCGAAATGATAAAGTCCCGTGTGAAGAAGCCCAAGAGCATAGTGGAAAAGCTGCAGCGCAGGGGATTCGAGGTCTCATTGGAGTCCATGGAAAAGAATCTGGACGATGTGGCCGGAATCAGGATTATCTGCTCCTTCCTGGATGATATCTATGAAGTGGCAGACATGCTGATAAGGCAGGATGATGTAAAGGTGATTGCGGTGAAGGATTATATCAAGAATCCCAAGCCCAACGGATACCGGAGCTACCACATGATTATCGAGATACCGGTGTTCTTCTCTGACAGCAAGAAGCCCATCCGGGTGGAGGTTCAGATTCGTACCATTGCCATGGATTTCTGGGCCAGCCTGGACCATCAGCTGAAGTATAAAAAGTCCTTTATTGACGACAACGGAGAAATCAGTGAGGAGCTGAAACAATGTGCCGAGGTTATTGCCGGCACGGACATGAAGATGCTGGAAATACGAAAGAAAATCGAGGCCCAGGGTGTTACGGTGCGCAGGGACTGACTGGATTTTCAGGACTATCCGGACTGACAGGGGCTGTGAATCAGCCGTTTAAACAGGCTCTAGTAGAGATAGTAGGACAGGGTTTCCGTTATGCGGAACCCTGTTTTTCTATAGAGATTCAGGGCCGGTTCGTTGGACCCGGATACCTGAAGGCGGAGCCGGCGGATTCCCTTATCCCCCAGCATGTGTATGAGCTGTCTGAGAAAACAGCCGGCCAGTCCCCGGCGCCTCAGGGAAGGGACTGTCTCCAGACTGTACATGTATGCATCCGTGCCGTTCAGGGAAAGGCGGCAGGAGACACAGATGTCTGAGAGGGTATCCGGGCCGGATACGCCGCCGGGCTTCCCGTTTTTAGCCGGCCTGCGGGCACAGACAAGAACACCGTCCGAAGCTGTGCCCACGTTTATATCCAATTCCGTATTTGGCAGGGATGCAGGAGCGGAGGATATCTTATCCTCAAAAGCAGCTGCGGCTGCCGCCAAATCCAGTTCCATCATATATTCTTCATACCACAGCTCTGCCTCCAGCTTCTGAAGGGCAGCAGCGGCAGCCGGACACCTGTTGTCGGTTACAAGGCAGAGTTCCGGCTCCCCCTGCGTCTCACTGTACCTTAAGACCTGTTCCAGGAGCGCGGAGAAATATCCCTTTCTCCTGAAGTCAGGGTGTGTGAAGGCGTAGCATTCCCATATGGTTTCCTCTGTTTTATAGACAGCCATGAAGGCGGCCGGGATTTTACCCTCCTCCAGGAGCCAGTATTCGTCCCCGTCCTCAGGACAGGAAAGGCACAGGCCGTCTGCGCAGCGGCACAGGCTGGCAATCCTGCGTATATCTTCCTGCTCTTTCCGGGATAATGTTGTTGTATGGATAGTAATAGCTGTATGCGCCATGCTCATGGGTGTGACGGCCTCCTGGATTCCTGACTTTGGACTTTCCTATATTGTAGGGCAGGAATGCTTCCATTGCAATGGCAAGATTGTATTTCTTGTGTATTTATCCGTCTTATGGTTGATTATGGAAATATGCAGTGGTAGAATAAATGCCGTGCGAATTTTAAACATAACCGGAGCATGACAGAAAGCATTGGCAGGGCACGCTCCAGCACAGCAGGAGGAGACAGAAGATATGAGATATGTTAAGCAAATAGGAATCATCCTGGGCATAACCCTGGCAGGGGAGGTATTGAATCATGTGGTGCCCCTGCCTGTACCGGCAGGTGTATACGGCCTGTTCATCATGCTGGCGGCCCTTATGTGCGGGGCCATAAAGCTGGAGAGCGTGGAGGGCACCGGGAATTTTCTCATGGACACCATGACCATGATGTTCATACCGGCAACCGTTGGGATTGTGGAATGCATCGGGGAGGTAAGGGCAGTTCTGGTGCCATTTCTGATCATCATAGGCATATCCACCCTTCTGGTCATGGCAGTGACCGGATGCATGGCCCAGTGGGTCATGGGAAGAAAACACCAAGGGGAGGAGCAGTGATATGAGGGAAGGTATAAGAATGATACTGGAACAGACACAATATTTCGGTCTTGTGCTCAGCATAGGCGCTTATCTGTTTGCCTGCTGGCTTAAGAACAAGACAAAACTGGCCATACTGAACCCGCTTTTGGTGTCGGCAGCCCTGATTATTGCCTGTATTCTGGGAGTAGGAATGGATTATGAAACATATAATAAGGGTGCATCCTATCTCAGCTGGCTTCTTACGCCGGCAACGGTCTGTCTGGCAATCCCATTGTATAAGCAGCTGCATCTGTTAAAGAAGCATGGGGATGCAGTGGCGGTGGGCATTACGTCAGGGGTAATTACCAGTGCGGTGAGTATTTTTCTCATGTGTAAGGTGCTGGGGGTGGCCCATGTCCACTACGTGACCCTGCTTCCCAAGTCCATAACCACGGCCATCGGCATGGGTATCAGCGAGGAGGCGGGCGGCATCGTAACACTGACAGTCATGAGCATCATACTTACAGGCGTGTTGGGCAATATGGCCGGGGAGGCTGTGCTGAAGCTCTTAAGGGTCCGTCATCCGGTTGCCAAAGGCCTGGCCATGGGAACCAGCGCCCACGCAGTGGGCACGGCCAAGGCGCTGGAGATGGGAGAAATCGAGGGCGCCATGAGCAGCCTGTCCATTGCAGTGGCAGGTCTGATGACAGTTATTGTGGTGCCGCTGGCAGCGAATCTAATATAGCGTCAATTTATATAGCGCCAATTTATATAGCACCAATTGAAACAGTGCCAATTGAACATAACATTGAAAGGAGCGTGTACCCCATGAATAAACGAAGCGAAGCAGATGTAAAGGATACCTGGAAACTGGAGGATATGGTGGCGGAGGACAGTCTGTGGGAACAGATGTTTGAGGAGGCCTCCGGGAAAATAAAGGAATATGCCTCCTATAAGGGAAGGCTGGCTGAGTCCGCAGATACCCTGTACGGCTGTCTTTCCTTTGACGACAGGCTCTCCCAGGACATAGAACGGCTGTATGTCTATGCCAGGATGCGCTCCGATGAGGATACCACGGTGCAGAAATACCAGGATATGTTTTCCAGGGCGCAGACCCTGTCCTACAGGGCGGCTGAGAACAGCTCCTTCCTGGTGCCGGAGATTCTGGCCATGGACCGGGAACTTTTGGAATCTTATATGGCTGCGGATAACGGAATCATCCATTTCAAACGGGCATTGGAAATGATTCTGGCCAAACGGGACCACACCCTGTCCGGCGAGATGGAAGAGCTTCTGGCGCAGTCCTACGACGCCACCCAGGGCGCCAGCCAGATTTTTACCATGTTCAATAATGCGGATGTGAAATTTCCTGTTATCACAGGGGAAAATGGAGAAGGCATCCGGATTACCCATGGCAATTACATTTCCCTGATGGAGAACCAGGACCGCAGGATACGCAGGGATGCATTTGAAGGGCTGTACAGCGTGTATGAGCAGTTTTCAAATACCCTGGCAGCTGCATTTTCCTCCAATGTAAAACAGGCCGTGTTCTATGCAAAGGCAAAAAAGTATGCCTCCAGCCGGGAATACTACCTGTCTGACAACGAGGTGCCGGAGCTGGTTTATGACAATCTGGTGAAGGCGGTGCGGGAAAATCTCACAAAGCTGCATGACTACACCCAGGTGCGAAAGGATGTGCTGGGAGTGGATGAGCTTCACATGTACGACCTGTATGTGCCCATGGTGGCAGCAGCGGACCGCCGTTATACCTATGAGGAGGCCAGGGCCATTGTGCTGGAGGGCCTGGCTCCCCTGGGAGAAGAGTACCTGTCCCTGTTAAGGCAGGGATTTGATAACCGGTGGATTGATGTCTATGAAAATGAAGGAAAGCGAAGCGGCGCCTATTCCTGGGGAACCTATGGCAGCCATCCCTATGTGCTGCTGAATTTCCATGGAACCCTTAACGATGTGTTTACCCTGGCCCACGAGATGGGACACTCCATCCATACCTGGTATTCCGACAAGAACCAGCCCTTTACCTATGCCGGATATAAGATATTTGTGGCAGAGGTGGCATCCACCTGCAACGAGGCTCTTTTGATACGCCATCTCCTTAAGAAGGCCGGCAGCAGGGAGGAAAAGGCGTACCTGCTCAATCATTTCCTGGAAAGCTTCCGGGGAACCCTGTTCCGCCAGACCATGTTTGCGGAGTTTGAGGATACGGCCCATAAAAAGGCGGCCAGGGGCGAAAGCCTGACGGCTGAGAGTCTGTGCAGTGCGTATCACCAGCTGAATACAGACTATTTTGGGCCTGCCATGACAGTGGACGGCCAGATTGATTATGAGTGGGAGAGAATCCCCCATTTCTATACGCCGTTTTACGTATATCAGTATGCCACGGGATTTTCAGCAGCAGTGGCCATCAGCAGCCGCATCATGAACGGGGAACCAGGGGCGCTTGAAGGATATAAGAAGTTTTTAAGCGGAGGCTGCTCCATGAAGCCCATAGACCTTCTGAAGCTCTGCGGCGTGGATATGTCCACCACCCGGCCTGTGGATGAAGCCCTTGGCTTCTTTGGAGAGCTGCTGGAGGAGTTTAAGACGTGTATCCATACAAATGAATGATTGAGGGAAGAAGATGAACCAAAGTGCAGTGAAAAGCCGGGAACCGGGTAAACAGGTCAGAAAGCGGATTGATTTAACGGAGGGAAAACCGGGAAAAAGTCTTCTCATGTTTGCCCTTCCCATGATACTGGGAAACCTGTTCCAGCAGTTCTACAATATGGCGGATTCCATGATTGTGGGCAATTTTGTGGGCGAGGATGCGCTGGCAGCCGTGGGCGCTTCCTATGCCCTGACCAATGTGTTCATTATGATTGCCATAGGAGGAGGAAACGGCGCGTCGGTGCTGACCTCCCAGTATCTGGGAGCCAGGCAGCACGGAAAGATGAAGACCTCCATTTCCACGGCCCTGATTACCTTTCTCTTTGTAAGTATCCTGCTGGGAAGCGCCGGATTTTACCTGAACGGGCTCATACTGGAGTCTCTTAAGACGCCGGCCAATATCATGGGCCAGGCAAAGCTTTACCTGGGAATCTACTTCCTGGGAATGCCGTTCCTGTTCATGTACAATGTTCTGGCCGCCATATTCAACGCCATGGGGGATTCTAGGACGCCGCTGTATCTGCTCATATTTTCCTCCATACTGAACGTATTCCTGGACATCATATCCGTTACCTGGCTGGGGATGGGCGTGGACGGCGTGGCCATCGCAACGGTCATGGCCCAGGGAATATCCGCCCTGATATCCTTCAGCATCCTGATGAAAAAATTGAAGGGATATGAACAGGAGGAGGGAGATGGCTTCAGGCTCTATGACAGAAGCATGTTAAAGGCAGGAACCAGAATCGCGGTGCCGTCCATTCTCCAGCAGTCCATTGTATCCATCGGAATGCTGCTGGTCCAGTCCGTGGTTAATGGGTTTGGTTCCGCTGCCCTGGCCGGTTACTCCGCGGGAAGCAGGATTGAATCCATCTGCGTGGTGCCCATGATTGCAACGGGCAATGCAGTGGCCACCTTCACGGCCCAGAACATCGGCGCCGGGAAGATGGAACGGGTGAAGGAAGGATACAGGGCCAGCTACGGCATTGTGGCAGGATTCGCTGTTATCATTGCTGTGATAGTGGCGCTGTTTAACGGTCCCATCATAACCTCCTTCCTGGGAGAGGGAATGAGCCGGGAAGCCTTTGCAGCAGGCACGGGATACCTGTCCTTTATTGCATATTTCTTTGTGTTTATCGGCATGAAGGCGTGTACGGACGGAGTCCTCAGAGGTTCCGGGGATGTGCTGGTATTTACCATTGCAAATCTGGTGAACCTGACCATACGTGTCTATGCGGCCTTCCATTTTGCGCCTGTATGGGGCGTGGCAGCCGTGTGGTACGCGGTGCCCATGGGGTGGATTGCCAATTACGTCATATCCTTCAGCCGTTACCTTACAGGAAAATGGAGAGAGAAAAAAGTTATATAAGGAATCGGAAGGGCTGCATCACAAAGCCCACTGCCTTCCAGGCAATTCTCTTATACACCGGGACATCTGCAATAATCAGGTGTTCGGGTATTTCATAGGTTCCGTCCGGCAGAAGGCGGCGGCAGTCCTCCTGATAGGAGGCCATGTATTCCTCCAGCAGGGCAGCCAGCTCCGGACTCTGGATAACCAGCATGAGCTCTGTGTCCATGTAGGTGCTGCGCAGGTCAAAGTTGTAGGAGCCCACAGCGCAGAGCTCATGGTCTATGACAAGGGATTTGCCGTGGTAGGAGAGACCGCCGTCATACTCCAGAATTTCCATGCCTGTGTCCAGAAATGCATCCCTGTGAAAGGGGTAATCGCTGGAGGCAAAGAAATTATCGCCGTTTTCAACGGAGTTTATCATCATGGTTACCGGTGTCCGGTCTGTGATTTTCTTCATGGTTTCATACATATAATCATTGAATATTGCATAGGGAGTGTGTATCAGCACACTCTCTTTTGCATTCTTCATAAGGACGGACATGGTATGGAAGACCACAGGCTCCTTTGCGTAGATGCCGGTGGGATTGGATACCAGGGTGATTTTTCCTGTGGGAACCGTGCTGGTTTGGTAATAATCCAGGGCCCTGGACTGGTTGGCGGTCAGAAGGAGGGAAGGGGACGCGGCGTCTGCCTTATCTGTGCCTGCCGCCTTATCTGCGTTCCCAGGTCTGTCTGGCCCCGCCGGATAGCCGTCATCATTAATACTGGAATCCAAGGGCAGGGCCGGACATCCGGGCTGGCCGGGAAGGGCGCTGCAGCCGGCGGAATCCTCCCCGTCATCCAGCAGCTCCGGGTAGTTCATGGCCAGGACCTTGTAGCGTTCCCGCAGCATGGCAGCCGCATTCCGTACCGAAGCTTTGGCTGCCGTCCTTTCATCGTCATGGAACAGGACGGTTACATCCAGATTCCATACCTTCTCAAAATAATCCTCCACCTGGTACAGGGAGCTGTCCCTTCCCTCATCCGTCCCGTGGCCTGTATTGTAGACCAGGACTTCACGGTCATGGCTTCTGGAATCCGTGGGATAGGAGCCGATGAAATAATCAAAGGTGTTGCGGCCGCCGAGAATATACCCATAGTCATCCACAATCACATACTTGTCATGCATCCTGCCCTGGGTCTTCCATGGAAGCAGGGGATTCATCTTGTTGTAAATCTTGATTTCTATGTTTGGATGGCTGGAAAGGGCGCGGAAAAGTTTGCTGGGCTCCATGCGCACCAGGCCGGAGAAACCGTCTACCAGTATCTTCACCCTGACTCCCTGGTCAGCCTTGTGAAGCATGACGGCCATCAGGTCCCTGGGACTCTCTCCGTCCCTGAAGTCAAAGGTGGACAGTATGATTTGCTCCCTGGCCAGGTTCATGAGACGCATCCGTTCATCCCATGCGCTCTGGTTGGTTTCCAGTATCATGGCGCGGTCGCCGCTGGTTCCCTCCTGGCAGAAGCCGGCGGCAGACACCGCAGCGTTTGTTTCCCGGGAAATAGGTTTATAGTGACAGAAAGGCGCCGTGGCCCCAATCACCAGATACAGAAGTATCAGGAAAAAGAGTGAGAGGACAGGGTGCTTTTTCATCCATGTAATACACCTGCGTATCATAAGAAACTCCTTTTATGTGCATACTTTTAGTGATAATATTGGTATTATGAATCGTGATATAGGTACTATACTAAGAAAAACAGGGAAAGTCAATTCATAGAACAGGAGGACAGGACATGGCGCAGACGCTTTACTATAACGGTACCATTCTTACCATGGAGGACAGGTGTCCCCGGGTGGAGGCCGTGCTGACAGAGGATGGAAGAATCCTGGATACAGGGACATGGGACAAGGTAAAGGAACGGGCAGGGGATAAGGCACGCAGGCTGGATTTGCAGGGCAGGGTGATGATGCCGGGCTTCATAGACGCCCACAGCCACTTTACGGCCTGCGCCAGCCATACCATGGAGGCAGACCTGGGCCGGGCATGCAGCTTTGAGGATATCATAACATGTATCCGGCAATACATTGCGGACAAGAAGATTCCGGCGGGAAAATGGGTCACGGCATCCGGTTATGACCACAACCGTCTGAAGGAGCACAGCCATCCCGGCAGGAAGGTGCTGGACCAGGCAGCACCTCAGAACCCGCTCATACTGAAACACCAGTCCAGCCATATGGGAGTGTTCAACACCATGGCCCTCAACCTGCTGGGCGTCACCGGACAAACCCAGGCGCCCCAGGGCGGCGTTATAGAGATGGAGGAGGGACTGCCAACCGGATATATGGAGGAAAATGCATTCGTGGGTTACCAGGGCCGTATTCCCATGCCCTCGGCAGAGGATTTCCTGACGGCCTATGGCCGCGCCCAGGAGCTTTATGCTTCCTGCGGAATCACCACGGTCCAGGAGGGATTGATGGCCGGACAGCTGATACCCCTGTACCAGATGCTTCTGAAATCAGGGCTTTTAAAACTGGATTTAATTTCTTATATGGATATCCGGGACAGTGATGCCATCCGGGAGACATTTTCAGACCATATAAAGAACTACAAGGGGCATATGAAGCTTGGGGGGTATAAGATGTTTCTGGACGGCTCTCCCCAGGGAAGAACGGCCTGGATGCGGACGCCCTATCTGCCGGAAGGGCCCGGGGCAAAAGAAGATTACTGCGGCTATAATACCCTGGAGGACAGCCAGGTAAAGGCGGATATCCTGAAAGCAGAGCTGGAAGACATGCAGCTCCTGGCCCATTGCAACGGGGATATGGCGGCAGAGCAGTATATGGACCAGATGGAGGCAGCATACCGGGAGCTGGATGACGGAAAGAGAAGAAAACCTGGATTTTACAGGGGGGATATCCGGCCGGTGATGATTCATGCCCAGCTTCTGGGGCCGGACCAGCTGGCACGGGTAAAAAAGCTGGGAATCATCCCCTCCTTTTTCCTGGCCCATGTGTACCACTGGGGAGATATCCATGTCCGCAACTTTGGCCAGGAACGGGCCGGCCGCATCAGTCCGGCGGCCTCGGCCTTAAAAGAAGGGGTCCGTTTCACCCTGCACCAGGACAGCCCGGTTATCATGCCGGATATGCTGGAGACACTGTGGTGCGCAGTGAACCGGCGCACCAGGGAAGGCATGGTGCTGGGACCGGAGGAACGCATTCCGGTATGGGATGCGCTTAAGGCAGTGACGGTCAATGGGGCATACCAGTATTTTGAGGAAAATGAAAAGGGAACCGTTACACCTGGAAAAAAGGCGGATTTTGTGATACTGGAACAGAATCCCCTGGAAACAGAGGCAGATGAGATACGGAACATCCGGGTGCTGGCCACCATCAAGGAGGACCGGCTTTTGTGGAAAGCATAGAAAAATAAATGATACAAGAAACAGGAGGGGACAA
>OLFS01002452.1_pt1 | contig 11524 bp, 9 predicted proteins | sample 1605491 | NCBI WGS metagenome assembly OLFS01 (sample SAMEA3888921, study PRJEB22519) | human gut metagenome | biome: human gut; feature: human-associated habitat; material: faeces | place: Denmark | collected 2011 | reverse complement strand
GAGGAGTACCCGCAGGGGGAGGTGGTAGGTGAACATGTAGTCCTTACAGCTTGACCTTCTTACTTACCGATTTTGACTCATTATGAATACGGTCTAAAGCCGTCACCACATAGCGGTATTTGGTCTTACCCGTTTCATACGGAAGTTTGTAGAAAGGATTTCGGGTGATAGCTACGATATGTGACGGATCATCAAGATTCACCTTTTCTTTGGAACCGAAACGGTATACTACGTACTGAATAGCTTTGTCCATTTCAGTCTCCGCTTTCGGAGCAGTCCAGAAAAGTATATAGCCATCTTCTGTCCATACCTTTTTCATCTTGCGTACTTTACCCGGAGCTTTATCATCCATAAAATCGAATACCGGAATCAAAGCTGGATATTTATGATACTCCTGTACCAAAGCATCCCGATATTTTCCAGCGTTCTCGACTACGGCTGCCGCATACCATTGGCAACTTCCGCCGATAGTCTGATAAGAACGCTGCAAAGCCATCTTTCGTGGAAGCTGGTTGATAGAAGGATTCTTCGGATCGGCATGCTGAATGGTATTCATGACTGCCTGACCGATAAACAACGGACGGTTTTCCGAATGCTTCGCCCACCAGTCAACCAGTGTTTCGTAATCGGCTGCCTTGTGTCCTATCTCCCAATAAATCTGAGGAATGTTATAATCAATCCATCCTTCACGTGCCCAAAGCAATACGTCGGCATAAAGATCATCATAGTTCTGCAAACCATTTGTGTTGCTGCCCAACGGATCTGTTTTCTGATTGCGGTAAATACCGAACGGGCTGATACCGAACTTCACCCACGGCTTGATGCCCCGTATCGTTTCATGAAGTTTCTTGATCAGGATATTCACGTTGCCACGACGCCAGTCCGCCTTATTGCTGAAACCGCCTCCGTAACGGGCAAAGCTCGCATTGTCCGGGAAATCGACTCCCTTGATCGGATAAGGATAGAAATAATCGTCCATGTGGATAGCATCTACATCGTAACGGGATACAATATCGGAAACAATCTTGCAGATATGCTCACGGCTTTCGGGAAGTGCCGGATCAAAATAGATCTGATCGCCATAAGTGACAAACCATTCCGGATGTTCATGATAAATATGTGTCGGTGCCAATTGATTCTTCAATGAAGTCTTCACACGGTAGGGATTGATCCATGCATGGAATTCCATATTCCGTTTATGGCATTCTTCGATCATGAATTGCATCGGATCCCACATCGGAGAAGGCATTTGCCCTTGTGTTCCTGTCAGGAAACGACTCCACGGTTCGTGTTGTGAAGCATACAATGCATCCGCTTCGGGACGCACTTGAAAGATGATCGCATTAATACCCGCTCCCTGAAGAGAGTTCAGCTGACCAACCAGTGTCTGTTTCAGCTTCTCTGTCGGTATGCCACGGAACTGTCCGTTGACAGCCTGTATCCATGCAGCACGAAACTCACGTTTAGGATATGCATTGCCCGACGGCGCCTGCGCTCTTACTCCTGCCGCCAGAAGCAGAACTAATAAGAAAAGATAGTTTTTCAGATTCATAATGTTCTTGAGTCATAAAATAATGTGGTGCAAAGATAATAGATGCAGATACTATCTCCAACTATTATTGAGGCCATTCGACAACAAATCTTGCACCACCCGCGTAGCTAGTGTCCAGATAGACATTTCCATCCACTAATTCCATGATCTGACGGATAATAGACAATCCCAGTCCGGTGCCCTGAGTGAAGGCATCGATCTTCGCGAACCGTTCGAAAATGGAGTCCCGGTAGTTTTCATCGATTCCGGGACCGGAATCTTCGATAATAAAACGTACCAGACGATTCGGTTTGTCTTCTGCATAACTGAGACGTATAAAGCCGGATTCCGTGAATTTATTGGCATTGTTCAGCAAACCGAGCAGCACACGCTTCATCCAAATTTCAACCGTACACACTTCGACCGGAGTGGAAGAAGGCATATATTGCAACTTGATTCCTTCTTTCAGATTCTGACGAATCAATCCCAAACATTCCTGACAACACGCATCTACACTCACTGGCTTCTTCGGTATATCATCCGTCTGAGAGTCCATGTCGGCTATATCAATCACATTATTTACCAAATCAAGCAGATATGCGTTGCTGCTCTCCATTTGACGGGCATATTCTTCCATCTCTTCCTGTGTCAGCCCACCGGCAGCCATCAAGGATGAAAAACCGATAATCGAATTGAGCGGAGTACGGATTTCATGTGTAATATGCTGGATAAAAGAGCTTTTCATGTGGCTAGCCTTGATGACTGCCTTATTTGCCGCATCCAGTTTCCGGTTCAACGACAAAGAACGCATATAGTAAAACGTGATAACAATCAACAATATCAACACCAGGCATCCGACAATCACGGAAGTTATAAAGAGATTGCGGTTGACCTCCGCCCGCAATTCCAGCTTATCGTGCTCCAACTTATCCACTTCGAACTGCACGGTATATTTGCTTAATTGCTCGTCCAGTTCTGCCGAACGAATGGAATCATTAATATGTGCATAAGATTTATAAACCTCGCAGGCATCTTCAAAGCGTCCCATCTGCTCCATAAACTGTGCTTTCAACAGGTGATTGGCAGGATAACAGCTCCCCACCGAATGATGATAATCCATCAATGAGTCCAGATAGTTGAGTGCCATCTGATTGTCATTCAACGTCCGCGCACAAAGAATTTTATATCCCAACCATCCTTCACGGGGAAAAGCATTCATATTTTCGTGATAAAACTTATCCGCTTCTGCAATAAACGGCTGCGCCTCCTTCTTCCCTTTCAATGCCAGCGTAGCAATCACTTGAAACTGATAATAACGCATGGTAAGCTCCGGTCGGACAGGGATATCCTTACGCTTCATTTTCTCAATCAGTCCCGGCATACGGTTCAAGTATTCCATCGCATTGGCATACTCCCCTCTAGCCAGATAAGTCTGGATGATATTCAGTGACACCACATAGGCATCTTCATAAAAACCCGCATCGCTAAATTTTTTCAGTGCGGAAGAATAGTATTCGAGACAGAGCTTGACGTTGTTGCTGAACACCCGATGATTATATCCGATACACATCTCGCTGCAAGCCATTCCGAAAGCACTTTTGGCCGCATCCGCATCCTTCTGAAGAAGTCCAGTCTCACGCATGGCCTCATCCTGCAAACCTTTCTCGGTAAGCAACTGAATATACTGGCGCCACTGCGTATAGCGATTATTGATATTACCACGCTTCAGACACCAGTCCATATATTCATATGCAACCACTTTCAGGCTATCCGTATTTCTCAACCGGTAATAATGGGAAGCAATCTGAGAATAAGCATCGTCGATTTTAGCAGTATCATTCTGCTGCCTTGCCAATCGCATATATTCCTGATAGAAAGGTATAAAATCTTTCTGACCTATTTTATTTGAGACACTGTCGGAAAGGGCTTCCAACTGTTTTTCTTTGTTTGTGCTACTAAAGGCTAAAGTAGATGCAAAACACAGAATGAATAAGCTAATAACCATCCGGATGTTTTTCACGATTCAAGTCAATTTGTTATTATTTTGAAATGTTTGTTTAAATTCCGGACCAAGATACGCCAATTATCCCGAAGCAATTTCTTTTTATTACCAATTATAACATATCTTAACCCGACCAAAAACCTTTCTTCTATCAATAAAATCGCTAACTTTGCCGACTATCATAAAAAAGGAGTATTTTATGTCAGAAAACAAACATATTTCGATCAAAGGAGCGCGGGTTAACAACCTGAAAAACATCGATGTAGATATTCCACGCAACAAACTTGTCGTGATCACCGGACTATCCGGTTCGGGGAAATCGTCGCTCGCTTTTGATACTCTCTATGCAGAAGGACAACGTCGTTATGTCGAGAGCCTTAGCAGCTACGCACGCCAGTTTCTGGGACGAATGAGCAAACCCGAATGTGATTTTATTAAAGGAATCCCACCGGCAATCGCCATCGAACAGAAAGTGAACAGCCGCAATCCGAGATCTACCGTAGGAACTTCCACCGAGATTTATGAATATCTGCGCTTGCTTTATGCGCGGGTGGGACGGACATATAGCCCCGTCAGCGGAGAAGAAGTCAAGAAGCATTCGACGGAGGACATCGTCAACTGTATGCTTTCGCATCCGGAGGGGACCAGATATACCGTATTGACCCCTATCCGCCTGCGCGAAGACCGTACCCTGCAGCAACAACTGGAGATAGACCTGAAACAAGGCTTCAACCGGGTGGAAGTGAACGGTGAAATGAAGCGTATCGATGAATACAAGCCAGTGGCAGGCGACGAAGTTTATCTGCTGGTAGACCGTATGGCAGTGGCAAACACGAAAGATGCCATCAGCCGACTGACGGACTCTGCCGAAACTGCCATGTATGAAGGGGACGGTACGTGTATGCTACGTTTTTATCTGCCGGACGGCACCACCAGGCTATATAATTTCAGTACGAAATTCGAAGCGGACGGCATCACTTTTGAGGAGCCGAACGATCAGATGTTCTCGTTCAACTCTCCTATCGGTGCCTGCCCCGTATGCGAGGGCTTCGGCAAGGTGATCGGCATTGACGAGCATCTGGTAGTGCCCAACCGCTCGCTATCTGTGTATGAAGGGGCCATCGTCTGCTGGCGTGGCGAGAAGATGGGAGAATGGAAAGATGAACTGATTCATAATGCGGATAAGTTCGATTTCCCGATTTTCACTCCTTACTATGAGCTGACAGACGAGCAACGTCGCACACTCTGGGAAGGAAACCAATACTTCCATGGCATCAACGATTTCTTCAAGATGCTGGAAGAGAATCAATATAAGATACAATACAGGGTAATGCTGGCACGCTACCGGGGAAAAACAATCTGTCCGAAATGTCACGGTACACGTTTGAAACCGGAAGCAGGATATGTGCGGGTAGACGGAAAGAGCATTTCCGAACTGGTAGATTTACCCATCACGGAACTAAAAGAGTTCTTCGACCATCTGAACCTCAACGAACACGATAGCAATGTAGCCCGCAGAATTCTGATTGAAATCAACAGCCGCATCCGCTTTCTGATAGATGTAGGATTGGGATATCTGACTTTAAACCGGCTCAGCAACTCGCTGTCGGGTGGAGAAAGCCAGCGTATCAACCTGGCAACGTCATTAGGAAGCAGCCTCGTCGGCAGTCTCTATATTCTGGATGAGCCGAGTATCGGTTTGCACAGCCGTGACACCGACCGTCTGATCCGCGTATTGCGTCAATTGCAGGAACTCGGAAATACGGTGGTAGTGGTAGAGCACGATGAAGAAATAATCCGTGCCGCCGATTACATCATCGATATCGGTCCAAATGCCGGCCGCCTGGGAGGAGAAGTCGTTTATCAGGGCGATATGAAAGACCTGAAAAAAGGCAGCAATAGTCATACGGTACGTTATCTGTTGGGAGAAGAGGAGATTCCCGTTCCCGAACATCGTCGGCCGTGGAACAATTATATCGAACTGACAGGTGCCCGCGAAAACAATCTGAAAGGAGTGAATGTAAAGTTCCCTCTCAATGTGATGACAGTAGTCACGGGTGTTTCCGGTTCCGGTAAGAGTACGTTAGTGCGGGATATCTTCTATCGGGCACTAAAGCGCGAACTGGATGAATGCAGCGACCGCCCGGGAGAGTTCTCTTCTATCGGTGGAAGCCTACGTGACTTGAGAAATATCGAATTTGTCGATCAAAACCCAATAGGCAAATCGTCCCGTTCCAATCCGGTGACTTACATCAAGGCTTATGACGAAATCCGGAAGCTATGGGCGGAACAGCCTCTGGCAAAACAAATGGGATACACAGCCGGACATTTCAGTTTCAACAGCGAAGGCGGACGATGCGAGGAATGTAAAGGCGAAGGAACCATCACCGTAGAAATGCAGTTTATGGCAGACTTGGTGCTGGAATGCGAATCCTGTCACGGTAAACGTTTTAAAGCAGATACACTGGAAGTGAAATTCCAGGATAAGAACATCTATGATGTACTGGAAATGACAGTAAACCAAGCCGTCGAATTCTTCACCGAACATGGTCAGAAGAAAATTGTAAAAAGACTGCTTCCGCTACAGGATGTCGGACTGGGATATATCAAATTAGGCCAGTCCTCTTCTACCCTATCCGGTGGTGAAAACCAACGTGTGAAGCTGGCATTCTACCTGAGTCAGGAGAAAGCCGACCCGACCCTGTTTATTTTTGACGAACCAACCACCGGACTGCACTTCCACGACATCCGCAAGCTGTTGGATGCCTTCGACGCACTCATCCGACGGGGACACAGCATTGTCATCATCGAACATAATATGGACGTTATCAAATGTGCCGATTATGTAATCGACCTCGGACCGGAAGGCGGAGACAAAGGCGGAAATATCGTAGCGGTAGGTACCCCGGAAGAAGTAGCCGCTTGCGGAGCAAGCTATACGGGGCAGTTTCTGAAAGAAAAGCTTGCTTAATGAATAATGGATAATTGAAAATGGCTATGCAGTAAACAGCGCAGCTCATTATCCATTTTCAATTATCCATTATCCATTGTTAAAAGTAGAATCCGAATCCGACCTTAACGCCGAAACGTGACATGTCGCTATCGTTGAAGCGCCATTTGTAATATACGGCGGGTTCGATGGTTACGGTGCGGGAAAGGAAGTAAGCGTATCCGGCTTCGATGCCTAGCCCCCAGTCAGTCTGGTGATGTCCTCCGCTCCAACGGAAGCGGTTCCAGTCGAGACCTCCGCCCAGATAAACACCGGTGGAATTAAAGTAGAAACGCATTCCTGTTCCTAATGTGTATTCGTCTACGGGTTTTGACCAATCAGCACCGACATTAACCATCAATGCGATACCGTCGGCAAGGAATGTACCGGCTTGCGCACCAATACCAAACTTCGCCTTATCGTTTTTACTATACGAAAAATCCAATCCCGTTACAGAAGGATTAAGAATCATTTTTCCTTTCTCAAATTGTGCCTGGGCAGCTATTGATACCACCAGCAGACAAATAGCTAAAGCTAATTTCTTCATAAATTTACTTTTTTAAGTGAATAGATTGTTCGTCTTTTTTACGGCGTTCACGCATTTGTTCCTTCTTCCGGAGCACGAGCCAAAGCAAGAGTACGATGACGTAAGAACCTACCACCGTAAGAATCTTCTCCGTCTGGCCGACTTCCGTGTTGCGAGGTAACAAATAGGCTGCCGTTACTGATACATAAATAAGGAATGCGATAGCAACTCCTGTCGATTTTTTTATTTTCTTCATTCTGATAGTTTTCTAGTTTTTTGTTTTCCCAGCCAGATAAAGAACCAGGCAATAGCTACCACTACGCATCCTATACCGATGCAGTAGGAAACTATATGCGAGAGTCCCAGCCCTTCGGGAGCAATACATATATAAGTAGAACAAACACTCGTCATAAATAAGGCGGGGATCAGCGTAATCCAATAAGGCTTTTTGGCTACCACAAGGTAGACTGTGATAGCCCAAAGGGTGAACACCGCCAATGTCTGGTTGGCCCAGGCAAAGTAACGCCAGATCATGTTAAATCCGTCCGCGTCACGCAAGCTATAAAGAAGCAGACCGATAGCTACTGCGAACATCGGAATACAAATGTATAAACGACGGCGCATACTTTTTTGTTCCAGTCCCAGAAAGTCCGCCACAATCAGACGGGCGGAACGGAAAGCGGTATCTCCCGAAGTAATGGGAGCCGCAATTACTCCAAGAATGGCGAGCACTCCACCGATAGCTCCCAGCCAGTCTTTAGTGATAGCGTCTACTATCACGGAAGCATTACTTTCTTCCATTCCATTTTCATGGAAGAAATAAGTAGCGGCTGCCGCCCATATCAAAGCAACGATGCCTTCGGTAATCATTGCACCATAGAAAACCGGACGTCCATGACGTTCTGAAGTCATGCAGCGGGCCATTAAAGGACTCTGCGTGGCATGGAAACCGGATATGGCACCACAGGCGATACTCACAAACATAATCGGGAAGATCGGCAGTTCACTGGCATCCGGATTGGTATTCTGCAAGCCGTCCCATAGTTCGGGCAAAGCAGGGTGATTGACATAAAGCATTACCAGGATACCGACTGCCATAAACAGCAAGGCTACTGCAAACAACGGATATATTTTACCGATGATCTTATCGACCGGAAGCAGGGTAGCCAGAATATAATATAGGAAGACCACGACAATCCAAAAAGTAGCGTCCAGACTTTCCGGAGTCAGTTTGGCCAATAGTCCGGCAGGTCCGGCTACGAAGACGGAACCGACGAGAATCATCAGAAGAACAGTAAATCCACGCATTATCTGTTTGGTAGTCAGTCCCAGATAACGGCCTATGATTTCGGGAAGACTCTCTCCCCCATGACGTAAAGAAAGCATTCCGGCAAAGTAATCATGAACAGCGCCTGCAAAAATACTTCCCAATACAATCCATAAATAAGAAGAAGTACCGAACTTCGCTCCCATAATCGCACCGAATATCGGACCCAGTCCGGCGATATTAAGGAATTGAATCATGAATATTTTCCAAGTAGGCAACGGAATATAGTCTACTCCGTCGGCTTTGGTAAGAGCCGGTGTTTTACGGTCGTCCGGACCAAAGACGCGCTCCATCAGGCGTCCATACGTGAAATAGCCTGCTATCAACGCCAGCAGGCACAAGGTAAATGTAATCATGGCGTGTTGTTTTTTAACTGTCGCAAATGTAACATAATCTCACGAAACAGCCCAACAATACCGACACTTTTGCTAACTTTGCAGGGATTTAAAACAAAAAATAAAGAATATGCACCGAACTATTTTCATTCTTTCACTTTTGTTTCTTGTTCTTCCGGCAAAGGTTCAGATACAACCTCCTTTCTTTTCAATGCTAATATAGATAATCCAATATATACACCAAGGTCTGAATTACTGCTTCTTCATTTCATCAGCTGTCACGATTTTCCATTTATCCAAGTCTTCAATTTGGCCGCTTCTATTGCCTACCACCTCTGTGCTGTTGGCAGAAGACAAACCAATTCTTGCTTCAGGAGACAGCTCCAATGAATAATAGCCTTCATCATCCGTAGGTGTCAGGAACAATGCATATTTAGGATCATGCACTCGCCAGTCATCACCCGGCTTACCCACAATCACTTTATCTCCATTATTCATTACATGAAGGTTGGTCGCTATATTTCTGACACGGAGGATATGATACGTCAAATTCTCGATACAAAACAACTGGGACTTCTTTTCCGAATCATATTTTGCGGCAGAAATCAGTTTCGAATCCGGATTACAATCTAGTACCATACCGGTTGCCTTGTTTACCAAATAGACCTGAGATACATTATCGGTTACATAAGGCATATATTTTTCCTTGATAGTTACTGATTTCAGTTTGGCATCCTGTCCTCTCCATTGTACAGTCACTTTATGTTTGCCTTTTATCCGACGGTCGAAAAGAGCAGATTGCGTAGTGAAATTCTTGGAGTCGGCACCCGAAACATCAACCGAGGCAAAAGGAATTGTTTCAGTATCCAGATAGAAATCCAAGTATCCCGATTTCTTTTTATTCAATTGCACGTCAACCTCTACTTTCTCATACGTAGGCAACGAGCCAAAATGTACATCGAATGACAATCTCGTACCGTTCTTCGCTTTTTCAATAGCACCATTCTTCATCTTCGCCTTCGAACCCGAAAGAGAAATATCCGAAGCAGCCACTGTTATCCCACCGGGGTTCATAACGAATTCACCCTTTATCGCCTTATACACTTCCTTCGCTATAATATAATGTCCTCTATGGTCGGGATGCACCCAATCGTTGCCGCCCGGCATAAATTCCGGATGTCCCTTCAAGGGATTATACAGATCTACACAGACCAGATTAAGTTCCTCCGCAATCTCTCTTACGGCAGGCTGAATATAATTCTTTGCTACATTGTCATCAAATGAACCAAGAAATCCCCCATCGCCATAATACATCGGCGGAGGCGTACAAATATAAATATCCGGTTTAGTCGAAAGAGCCTGGAATTTAGCGATCAACTTCTTATAGTCTGCTTTAAAAGTCTCTTTACCATATTTTTCGAAATTCTTCTTGTTGGCATCATTTGCACCGAACTTAATAATGACAATATTAGGTTTATACTCAAGTGCCGCTGCGCATTGCTCAGAATTAATGTAAGCGAATTGATATTCATTAGGATTTTCGGGAGTAGTCGCATCTTCTCTTAATTTTATAAATACCCCGGAAGAGCCTTTACCAAATTTGGTAACTTCATAATCATCACCGAGCATTTCAGCCAAAGGCATCGCGTAATAACCATAATCATTCGTTCCTCCGGTGATACTGTTTCCAACAGTAGCAACTCTAATCTTTCCCGTCTGGGCAGTCAGACTCGCCGCAAACAAAAGACAGAGCGACACAGATAGTAACTTTTTCATTGTTTATTATATTGTTATATTAATATTTTATACAACAAATTATTTTATTAATTAATTTTCTAAACTTAATAATTCACTATATCTATCAGATACAGCATTTACATAATCAATAGTTTCTCCATAAGGTGGAACACCGCCATATGCATCAACAGCACCAGGGCCCGCATTATACGCTGCAACAGCGTAGGTAGCCTGCCAATCTGTTCCACTATACCGATTTAAATTATCGGCTAAATAACGAACGCCTGCTTCAATATTTTCATATTGATTATATGGATTCAGTCCATAAGAGGCAGCCGTAGATGGCATTAATTGAGTAATACCAATAGCACCAGAACTAGAAATAGCAGCTTGATTAAAACCACTTTCTGTTTCAAAGGTAGCCGTGGCCAATAATGGATCTACACCATTTTGTTCACAATAATACAAAATAGCATTGGCTATATCATTGTCCCCAACCGTATCATATACAATCTCTGTAGCTGTCATAGCAGCGCAGTGACTAGTTGATACTAACAAGACTATAGCTAGCATTCCTAATGATTTACAAACATTCATCTAACAATCCTTTCTAATCCCTTACACAAAAAAAATCTGCATATACAAATATGCAGATAGAATATCCCTAAAAGATATGTATGTAATTATACCTCAAAGGGTTTATATTCTATCTACATGGAAGGGAGGTACCTTCCACTATAATTATATCATAATCAAATATTCATATTTTAAATCAACAAAAACAACAGTGGTAGTTTTAGAGATGTACTAAACTTACTACTACTTAACCAATTACGTTTGCTATATGGAAAAAATATCTAGTTTTAGAGATGTGCTAAACTCACTACAAGTAAAAAGATAGGAGGCAAGCCAGAAATCTTATGGGAGATTAAATTTTTGGCCAAACTAAATTATCAGAAAATGCACTGTACCTACACATAAAGCGAAACGCATTACATATAAATTACAGATAATTTAGCCTCCATATATAATATATAAAAATACTAATATATTAATCATTTAATATTTTTATGTATT
>OLFS01002439.1_pt1 | contig 11621 bp, 18 predicted proteins | sample 1605491 | NCBI WGS metagenome assembly OLFS01 (sample SAMEA3888921, study PRJEB22519) | human gut metagenome | biome: human gut; feature: human-associated habitat; material: faeces | place: Denmark | collected 2011 | reverse complement strand
AGCTGCAGGTTTTATGCGTTTTCAGGTAGTTCAGAATTGCGTCTTTTCCTGTCATCATTGCCACCTGTGCTCAAGAAGTGCCTGTCCGTTGCGGATGAGTTTGGCCTTGTCCTTCTCACCAATCAGGAATGGCAATGGTTCGAGCTGGAAGCCTGCGCGCATGTTTTGCGCATCATCCATGCCGATCATCACCGTTTCGCATTTGCTGACGCTGGTTATCAGGTAAGAGCGATATCGCTTTTCGAACTCGCGGGAACGGAATGGCAGTTCTTCTTCGCTCATACCGGCAAATTCAATCCACCCACCCATATCGGCAATGACCGCATGAATAATCGGGTCGTCAAATACAACGCTATTCCGGCGCCCGTAACTGCAAATTGCCTTGTAGGCTTTTGACCAGGCCATCAACGCCTTGCCGTCTTTGTTGCCCTCGATGTGGCGCAGGAGATCCGCCGGCTTAGGGAAGAACTGGCCGTTGTCAGTGTCGCGAGTGTGTCCCTGGAAGGAGCGCATCACGTCTTCGACCGGGTACGGCTTCAGCGCATTCCAGTAAATCCCGACCATCACTTCGGAAATGTCCTTCCCGTAAATCTCTCCGATCGCCGCCATGGACTGGGCAAACTTTGGTTTTTCAGAATCGTTCATCAGAAAAGTTCTCCTGAATAAGTGCCGCCAGCCCAGCGCTGGAGGGTTTCAAGGTTGCGAGCCGTTGTTGCTGAGTACTGACCCTGTGCGATCGCCATCGCATGGGCATCTCCGGAAAGGTCGCGCAACTTTTCGACCTGAGCAGCGTCGCGCAGAAGCGTCTCAATGCCGTCATAGCGCTTTCTGGAGGGATTCTTACCCATGAGCCATGGATCGCCTTTTGCGCCAGTTATGGCCCGGCACAGCTCATCTACGGTGAAGCCTTCAGCCAGTCGGGCCTTGATGCGCTTACGACGCTTGTCATCAAGCTTTGCAGATGGGTGGTCATGTTCTTGCTGCCAGTGAGTGAAAACCAGTCTTACAGGGTCAACCTTTGGCTGTTCCTGAAAAGTCTCTTCGACAGTTGGTTTTTCACAGTCGTCCCCAGCGGGGACTATAGGGGTTAGATCTGTTTTTATATTTGTCTTTGAAAGAATGTCTTTGGTGTTCCCTGTTTCCGGGGATAGCTCTCCCTGTTTTCGGGGATGGTTATCCCTGTTTTCAGGGATGGTTGGTGAGGTTATTTTGCTATCCCCGTTTTCAGGGAGGTTGATAACCTGCGTTACAACTTCAGCGACCGGAAAACTAACCGGACATTTGGAGCATTTTGGTTTGGTATAAGCCCATGCATCCAGACAGGTGTTGATCCCGATGTAGCGTGTTTGCCCAATCCTGCGAACCTTGATGATGTTGCGATAAGCAAGGCTGAGAACCGCTTCTGAAGCGTGCTTAACAGCCAGCCTGGTTTTGTCAGCGATGAGGCTGTTAGCGATCCGGTCCTCTTTTTTCGACCAGCCATACGTCAGGCGAACAATTGCATTCAGCACGCGAAATTCGCGCCCCGAAAGCTCCACTACACACAGGGCATCCTGAATCTGGTTGGCAAGGCGCAGGTAGCCATTGTCCAGATCAGCCATGCGACTCTCCTGCTGTACCTTCTCCGGCACAGGGAAATTGATTACTTCGGCAGTATTTGCCATAATTACTCCTGTGAATTTGTTCAGTTAATTCGCGTAGAAAGCCGTTGGTGTTGCTGCACCGCGGCTTTCGCCTTTTTCAGAACAGGCCTTGTTGCTTAACGGGCTTCGCCCTTTTCTTTTCGAACTTGTCAGACGGCAATGTCTGCTTCTCTGCCCACAGCTTTGCGTGGCGTAAAACATCATCAAAAATCCTCCCCTTGCGACTGGCCTGCGACATGCGCTTGTACATATCGACTGCCTGGTATGCCCCCCCCCCTGAGCCACTGCCTGGGTGAATCCCTGGCGCATCAGCTCTTCGCGGACGTTCTTCTCAATGAATTCGATGTGGTTCATCAATCCCACCCTAACGGACCTGGACGGCACCGCTCTGCACGTAATCCGATATCAGCAAGAGTCTCTACTGACTGCAGGTAGTGGCGGGAAACTACCACCGCCTCCGGTGGAACAACCTGCAGGCCCAGCGCTGATATTTCTTTCGCCATTTCGGCGTAATACCCTTCGCTCTTCCGGCGACTGATTGTTGACTCACTCACTCCCCGCATTTCTGCAAAAACCTTCTGGCCAATGGATAAAAGGCGGTTTAGCAAAATGCCTTCTATCTCAATCGGGTTGAGGATTGGCGGTTCTAACTTTCGGGCTATTGCATTCTCCATTTGTGATACTTCCTCTGGTGTTGTTTGGAATGGCCGCTGGTTAGGCGGCCGGTGAATGCGCACTTAGCAACTGTGCAAGGTCAGGCCGGATCTCTGCCGCCTTAATTTTGCCGTTAGTCGCAGACACGATTTTCATCACATAGCGGGCATCTATTCCGCCGCCATGCAGCCAGCGCCAAACTGTCGGCTGCGCTACGCCACACAGATCGGCCAATTTTTTCTGACTTCCAGCGATATCAATTGCCTTCTGGATGGTTTTGTTTGTCATGTTCCAATTCCTATAAGTATTGGTGCAAAGTGATAATAGCAATGCGTATTGGTTTTAGCAATAGCAAAACGTGTTTTGACCAGTAATACGCAAGCGTATAAATTTGAGATTATGAAAAAAGAAACTCTTGCAGATCGTTTAAACGAGGCCATGGCTTCGGCCGGAATGTCACAAGGGGCGCTTGCGAAGGCCTCAGGTATTGCTCAGCCGACCATATGGCGCCTGGTGAGTGGAAACGCCAGGGGTTCAACAAAAATTGTCGAGATAGCTAATGCTTTGGGCGTCAGGTCTGAATGGTTATCAACCGGAAATGGACCGATGCGCGATGATGGCCAACTACCTCGCGCTTCCCAGGTTAAAAGCCAGGATACCGATGCATTCAGGATTGATGTTCTGGACCTTATGGTCAGCGCGGGACCGGGCATTGTGAACCAGGAGTTCGTGGAGATCCTCCGCTCCGTTGAGTATGCACCGGCAGAAGCCCGCCACATGTTCGATGGACGTAAGGCTGAGAACATCCGGATCATCAACGTCCGTGGCGACAGCATGTCCGGCACGATTGAGCCAGGCGATCTGCTGTTCGTGGACATCAGCGTTAAGAGCTTTGACGGCGACGGGATATACGCGTTCCTGTACGACGACACTGCTCACGTCAAGCGCCTGCAGAAGATGAAGGACAAGCTGCTTGTTATCTCAGATAACAAGAGCTATGCGGCGTGGGACCCGATCGAAAAAGACGAAATGAATCGGGTGTTCGTGTTCGGCAAGGTGATCGGCAGCATGCCGCAGACGTACAGGAAGCATGGGTAGCTAGGCCGGAGGAATTATGCAAGTTAACCTAGAAAGAATATCGTTTATAACTCCTTTTTCTGATAGTGAGGACCAGACACAGCCAAAGCTTAGTTTTGAGTGCGAGAACTTCCCCGCTCAGTTTTCGATAAATTTCCGGGTGGGAATGGTAGGTTTGAAGCCAAATACTCGCTATCAACTCGGACTGTTTGTTATACCAGCTCATTTATTTATTAAAGAGGGGCAGGAATTTCAACTTCCTGACGGCACTCAGGAATCTGTTTCCGTTAACATTGATACTAAAGACAGCAACATGGTGACGGGTGCCAGTGGACAAGTTGTCATTACTCTAAACGAAATGCGCCTCCCCGGTAAGGGGCTGTATAGTGTGACTGGCGTCTTACACGCCAACGATTCGACAAAAACCGTGCTCCATAAAAACGAGTCATTTTTCACTGTTGATAAATTATGAGTGACGATAAAGAATCAAAAAATCAAGAGAATCAGAGCGCGAGACCAAATAGCCTAAGGAGGCTGAAAGTTATTGGTGGCTCGGATTTCGATGCTGAATTTGATAATTCCTCTGAGAAGGTGCAAGATCACTTCATAACGTCGCATACTTCGGAGCGAGAAGTGGATAGGATTAGCAGAGAAGAACTTGAAGCAAGGCTGTCCGCCACTAAAGCGGAAATGGAATCAATAGCCTCTTCAATTCGAGCAGATATGGCCTTGGCCAGAGAAAACACCAATGTCCAGTTCGCAAATCTCTCCTCCGCAATTAATTCTATCTCTTCAAAAATTGACGGGAAAATGGATAGTGTAGATGGAGAAATGAAAGCAATAACTGGTAAGTTTGATGGCATCCAGGGTCAGATAACTGGCCTGAACACAGCCATTAGCGGAATCCAGTCAGGCATATCTACGCGACTTGCAATTTTTAGCGTAATTATCGCTGTGATTGTCGCCTTGCCTGGGATTATCTCCTCATTTAAGGACTCCCCAGCTAAGTCTGATGATAATCCTCCACCCTTGATTATTCAGATGCCAGCGCAGCAACAAAATCAACAACCCGCCCCCCAAAACCAACAGAAAGCCTCGCCAAATCAGCATAATTAGCCCGGCCACCGCGCCGGGTTTTTACTGCCCTACTCCTTTCCATGCGATATCAATCGCTTTATAGCCTCCATCTTACCGGTCTGTCTGCGCATCTCCAGCAGCTTCAGAGCCTCGAACGCCTCCAGCCCCACTAGCTGCTGCTCTGCCAGCATCTCCATATCCTGCATCAGTAACTCGACTTCTTCCTTTGTGATCGGCGGTCTCATGTAGCCTCCTGTGTTTTCTTTGAGCATAACAGCACAATAGCAAAAAATAAATTCATTTAGCTATCAATGGTTTAATAGCCATTGCTATCAATTAATATCAATACGTATTGCTATGGTTAATACTCATTGCTATTATCAACTCATCCAAACAACAACGTTGGCGCCGGTAATAGGTAACAACGCTCAGCTGGCCGGCTTTAAGGCAAGGGTGAAGAGATGATCCGCGAAGAAGACAAGCCTGCATGGCGTAATTTTTGGTTAAAGGTCGTTCCGTTTTTGGTTGCTGTCCTCTTTTTTAGCTTCGCATGCTGGGGTGGGAAATGAGCAAACAAGGCATTCGTTCACTGATTTACTGCCTGCTGATTTGCGGCGTTATCTGGACAGCGGTGGTTATCAAAATTCTGCACGCTACGGGGGTGTTCAATGGTTAGTCATCATTACGGGACACAGACCGTTAACCGCGGCGCCGTTCTTCCCGGGATGCTCGTTAAACATCGGGAAATCACCTGGACAGCATCTGCAAATAAACGCGGCCGCCTGTACCTGCATCGCGGGATTGAGCGGACTTACACAACCGACTTGCTGGTTGAAGTTTATATGAACGGGTTGGGACAAGGTCTCAGCCGGTAATCGAAACGAAGAATTTAACTGAGCTATCAGGCGGCTTTTATCGCGCCGGGCGTTTCACAACCAAATTTCAGGGGAAACCATGAGCGAAATAATGGATTTAGTCGTCATCGAGAAAAAGAACGCGATGGCGGTTTTCACCAATAACGACCAGCTCGACCCGCTTATCGAAGCGATCGAAAAAGAGGCTCGCAGCCTGGTGCCGGATGTGACTACCAAAAAAGGCCGCGATGCCATCGCATCCATGGCCCACAAGGTCGCGCGCTCTAAAACTTACATCGACAACGCAGGTAAAGACCTGGTCGCCGAGCTGAAGGCGCTGCCAAAGCAGATTGACGAAAGTCGACGCGTTGTCCGTGAGCGTCTCGATGCGCTGAAAGATGAAGTGCGCAAGCCGCTGACCGAATGGGAAGCCGAGCAGGAACGCATTAAGGCCGAAGAAGCCATGAACGCGCTGCATGCCGAAGCGCTGGCCATGAATGAAGAGTTCGATCGGCAGTTGGCTGCTCGGATTGAGTCTGACCACGAAATGGCTCTTCTGATGAATGACGCTTTTGACCGTGAGCAGGCCGAGAAGAAAGCAGAAGCCGAGCGCCAGCGCATTGCCCGCGAAGAAGAGATTAAGCGCCTGGCAGAAGAGAAAGCGAAGCGTGAAGCAGCAGAACAGGCGCAGCGTGAAATCGACGCCGCAGCCGCCAGAGAGCGCGAGGCGATTTTGGCAAAAGAGCGCGCAGAACGTGAGCGCATTGAAGCTCAGAAGCGAGCCGAGCGCGAACAGCGAGAAGCAGCTGAACGTGCTGAGCGTGAAAAGCAGGCCGCTGTTGAAGCGGAACGCCGCAAAGCACAGGAAGAAGCCGATCGCGTCCGCCGCGAGGCAGAGCAACGCGAGCAGGCCCGCCTGGCTGAGGAAAAACGTAAAGCCGATGAGCAGGCGCGCCGCGAAGCCGACGTGAAGCATCGCAAAACTGTCAGCACTGACATCGTCAAAGCCCTGGTAGCCAATACCAGCCTTACCCGGGATCAGGCTATCGAGGTGCTCACCGCGGTTAAAGACGGCCGCATTCCTCATACCGGTATCAGTTACTGAGGTGCTTATGAACGCATACCGCGCATATGACGTGATCGAAGAGCGTAAATGGGCCGAGCAAACGCTCACCGAAGAAAAGCAAAAGTGGATTGACGATCGGGCGCAGGAAATTATCGACGCGCTGCCGAAAGAGCCGTCAGGCCTGTTCCGCTTCTCTGTGCCGATGGACAAAAGTCCATACGAAGGCCTCCGCAGCGATGCAGCTGGCGAGGCATATAACGATCTTATTTCGGCAGTAGCTTACGCCCAGGCGGAATACGACTGGGATCACCGCACCGGCTGCCCGTTTTAACTTTGGGGAATAGCAATGGCTAACGAACTTGTGATTACTGCCAGCACTCTTGCTGAGCGAGGCATTGACGGCGCTACCTGGAGCGCCCTCAAAAACAGTATTTACCCTGGCGCCAAAGACGAATCGGTAATGATGGCGCTGGACTACTGCCGGGCCAGAAACCTCGATCCGCTTCTGAAGCCCGTTCATCTGGTGCCGATGAGCGTTAAGGACTCGAAGTCGGGGAAAAGCGAGTGGCGCGATGTGGTTATGCCGGGCATTGGGCTTTATCGGATTCAGGCCGATCGCTCAGGTTCTTACGCTGGCGCAAAAGAACCAGAGTTCGGCCCGGACGTCACTCTGACGCTTACCGGTATTGAAGTGACCGTACCTCAATGGTGCAAGTACACGGTCAGCAAGCGCATGCCGAGCGGGGAGATCGTCGAATTCAGCGCGAAAGAATACTGGGTTGAGAACTATGCCACCGCTGGCCGTGACACTACCGCGCCAAACGCAATGTGGAAAAAGCGCCCTTACGGCCAGCTGGCGAAATGTGCTGAGGCTCAGGCTCTGCGTAAGGCGTGGCCTGAAATTGGCCAGCAGCCCACTGCCGAAGAGATGGAAGGTAAAACGCTGGAAGTGGATGCGCGTGACGTGACTCCGCGCAGCACGACAGAGGCACTCCCCCTGGTGGCCAGTGAGGAAACGCTGCAGGCAATTACCGACCTCCTGACGTCCCTGAATAAGGACTGGGAGCAGGACTTCCTGCCTCTGTGCAGCAACATCTTCAAGCGTGACATTTTCCAGGCATCACAACTCACCGAAGAAGAAGCGCAGAAAGGCTTTAGCTTCCTCCAGAAAAAAGCGCAGGTGGCAGCATGACACCAGAAATTATCCTCGAGCGAACTGGCATTGACGTTACCCGCGTTGAACAGGGAGATGAATCCTGGCACCGCTTACGCCTCGGCGTGATCACTGCCTCGGAAGTCCATAACGTTATTTCGAAACCGAGATCAGGCACCAAGTGGACTGACATGAAAATGTCTTATTTCCACACGCTGCTCGCAGAGGTCTGCACCGGAGCGGCGCCGGAAGTTAACGCCAAGGCGCTGGCCTGGGGGAAACAGTATGAGGCAGACGCTCGCACCCTGTTTGAGTTCACCACCGACGTGAAGGTAACCGAGTCTCCGATCCTTTTCCGTGACGAAGGTATGCGCACAGCCTGCTCACCAGACGGCCTGTGCAGTGATGGCCGCGGCCTTGAGCTGAAGTGCCCTTTCACCTCTCGCGACTTCATGAAATTCAGGCTTGGCGGATTCGAGGCTATCAAATCCGCATATATGGCCCAGGTGCAATTCAGCATGTGGGTAACCGGGAAGGACGCCTGGTACTTCGCGAATTATGACCCTCGCATGAAGCGAGAGGGTATTCACCACGTGGTTGTTGAACGAGACGACAAGTACATGTCCGACTTCAACGAAATGGTGCCGGAGTTCATCAGCAAGATGGATGAATCGCTGGTGGAGATCGGCTTTACCTTTGGGGAGCAGTGGAAATGAAACATTACCGCGACGCCATAACCGTAGGAAAAGTGAAGTGCATCTACTCCGTCCTCCATCGCGGTTGGTTAATGCCGTCGGGTGAGGTGGTGAGAAACCCGCTAAAGGCTCAGAGACTGGCTGAAGCGCTGGACGCGAAAAGAGGTGCGCAATGACTGATTTCGGCGGATCGAAAACACCAAAAAATGAACGTGACTACTGGCAAACACCGATTGAAATTTTCAATGCGCTCGATCGCGAATTTGGCTTCTGGCTGGACGCTGCAGCCTCTGAGAGTAATGCGCTTTGCGCTCATTACCTCACTGAGCTGGATGACTCGCTGAACAGCGACTGGACGTCATACGGCGCGATCTGGTGTAACCCGCCCTATTCCGATATCGGACCGTGGGTGGAAAAGGCTGCCGAGCAATCCAGAGCGCAGTCTCAGGCTGTAGTGATGCTGCTGCCGGCTGACATCTCTACCGGCTGGTTTATCTCGGCTATGCAGTCAGCTGATGAACTGAGGCTGATAACCGGTGGTCGCGTCCAGTTTGTTCCGGCATCCGTTACAGGCAAGCGCCAGAGCAATCCCAAAGGCTCGCTCCTGTTTATCTGGCGCCCGTTCATCAGTCCGCGACACATCATCACATCCGTATCGCTGGCTGAGTTAAAGCGGATCGGCGCTCTGGAGGCAGCATGAGCGCGGCAGCTTACTACAACGAGATCGACCCATTCGCGGCGCAGTGGCTGCGTAACCTCATAGCCGCCGGGCATATCGCCCCGGGCGAAGTTGACGAACGGAGTATTGAAGATGTCACACCTGACGACCTCAGAGGATTTACCCAGTGCCACTTTTTCGCCGGGATCGGCGTCTGGTCCCATTCCCTCCGCCTCGCAGGATGGCCTGACGATCGCCCGGTCTGGACTGGCTCCTGCCCGTGCCAGCCTTTCAGCGCGGCAGGCAAAGGAGATGGGTTTGCTGACGAGCGGCACCTATGGCCCCACTTCTTCCATCTCATCAGCGAGCGCAGACCTCAGCATGTCTTTGGCGAACAGGTTGCAAGCGGTAACGCAAACACATGGTTCGACCTTGTACAAGCTGACCTGGAAGGAATGGGATACGCCTTCGGGCTTGTGCCGTTTACGTCAGCGGGCATCGGCGCGCCGCACATCAGAGAGCGAGCTTACTGGGTGGCCAACGCCGACAGCGTCATCAGTGACCGGCGCGGGAACCTCCGGGCGCCAGGGAGGGATGAATATTCAAACGGCGGCGATGATGTCCGGCTGGCCGACGCCGGTGGCGAATACAAAGGATCAGCCAGAAACAAAGCGGGGGCTGGAGAATCTTGCCGGGCTGGTGAAGATGGCTGGCTGGGTAACGCCAACATCACGCGACTGGAAGGACTCAGCGGGAATGACGGCGCAGCGGGACGGAAAGGAGCGACTGGACCAGCTGCCGCGCCAGGCATTCATGACGGGATGGCCAACACCGACAACGAGCAACACTCGATCGCCGTCAGTGGATGCGGCCTTGAACATGTATCGACAGGACGGGAGCAAGACCCAGCAGCGTCTGCAGGACTTTGCGGGGATTACCGGACCCTTGAGGTTAACGGTTTTTGGCGAGATGCGGACTGGCTCTTATGTCGAGATGGCAAATGGCGTCCAGTTGAACCCGGCACATTCCCGCTGGTTGATGGGGCTTCCGCACGCCTGGGACGAGTCGAGCCCGGGGTGGCAAGAGTGGCAAGCAGCAACCGCGTCGGACGCCTGAAAGGGTACGGTAACGCTATAAACGCACAGGCAGCAGCGGCTTTTATACGCGCTTATATGGAGGTCGCATGACATACCAACTTATATATGTCGATCCGCCCTGGCAATATGGCAACAAAATCAGTAACGGCGCAGCCGTTAACCACTATGACACGATGAGCCTTGCTGAGCTTAAGCGTACCCCTGTATGGAGCTTGGCTGCAGAAAATGCCGTTCTGGCGATGTGGTACACCGGGACACATACCAAAGAAGCGATCGAGCTGGCTGAAGCCTGGGGTTTTCGTATTCGCACCATGAAGGGTTTTACATGGGTAAAGCTCAACCAGCATGCCGAAAGGCGATTCAATAAGGCGCTAACTGAAGGTGAATTGGTGGATTTCAATGATCTGCTGTCGATGTTGAATAGCGAAACCCGTATGAATGGAGGCAACCACACGCGGGCCAATACTGAAGATCTGCTAATTGCCACCTGTGGCGCCGGGTTGGAAAGAGCGAGCGCGTCAATTAAACAGGTTGTTTACTCCTGTCTTGGTGAGCACAGCGAGAAGCCATGGGAGGTTCGCCACCGGCTGGAGTTGCTTTACGGCGACGTTAAGCGAGTGGAGTTGTTTGCTCGTGAGTCCTGGTCTGGTTGGGATTGCTGGGGTAATCAGTGCGAAAGCTCCATTGAAATGCACTCAGGGAAATTTATCACCAGGGAGGGGATATGAATAATCTCACCATAGAACGCATCCGCTACCGCTGGAAAAAGCTTCGCCTTTGTCGTCATCGCGGCACTGTATTAGTTGACTACCGTATCCTCAAAATCTTTATACGCACCTGTCAGATCCGGGGAGAGACAGCATGACTCCAATGCAACGCCGTAGACAGAATGCCGCTATGTCAGAAGTCGCGGTTGCCACGCATAAACGATACCTCGGACGCCCCGAATTGCTTACCGGTATTCAGTCTGCATGGATTAAATCCCTGCTCACTGTTTGGGGGGAAAGTCTCCGAGGTGCCACTTTTCCCCGCAAGCCTACAACGCATTCATGCTGGTGGTCAGTCAAGGGGGCCAGATGGTCAGATAAGGCGCTTGAGCGCTTCACTGCCGCAATTGAACAGGCGAGGGCTGAAGGATTTCGCGGCCCTAACGCCTTGAAGAGAGCGCAGATAATTTTATGGCCAAAGCCACAGACTAGCGTCATAGACAGCGCGATAAGTGATGATGATGCTGATTTTGTGGAGAAATGCGTGCTCGATGCTTTTGATGTTAACGATCCTGTTTATATTGTTGGGTTGAGCTATTACACGACGAGAAAAAAAATATCTGATATTACCAGGGAGCTTCAGAAGATAGCCCCGTGGCTGACGGCAGACCAGGCAAGAGAGCGCGTGAAATGGTGCCTTAAGATATTTCAGGGGAGGGCTTTTCTATCTGCACGCAAAAACCTGAGGAGTTAGTTTTTAGCTTTTTGTGCTCACATTTCAATTTATAATTGATTTTCACCCAGAAGTTTAGATAATCCATTCATGCTTGGCAGAGCTGCGCCACGATGGCAGCGACAAAAGCGACAATTTGAATATAACGAGAACCCCGCCAGCGCGGGGTTTTTGCTTTCCGGCGATACGACAGGGGTATTCGCGAGA
>OLFS01002436.1_pt1 | contig 11627 bp, 9 predicted proteins | sample 1605491 | NCBI WGS metagenome assembly OLFS01 (sample SAMEA3888921, study PRJEB22519) | human gut metagenome | biome: human gut; feature: human-associated habitat; material: faeces | place: Denmark | collected 2011 | reverse complement strand
TACTTCAATTTCTATCTTGAGGTCCTTGCCCTTCTCCTTGCAATATTCCTTGGCACGGGTAATGGCCTTGTCGATACCGCCGGCGAAGTCAACATGATTGTCTTTCAGCAGAATCATGTCGAACAGACCGATTCGATGGTTCACGCCGCCACCTATCTTCACAGCCATCTTCTCCAGAATACGCATGCCCGGAGTCGTCTTACGGGTATCGAGCACACGGGTATTCGTACCTTTCAGCTTCTCGGCATACTTATGGGTCATGGTAGCGATGCCGCTCATACGCTGCATAATGTTCAGCATCAGGCGTTCGGTCTGCAACAAAGACTGCACCTTGCCTTCCACAACCATAGCCACGTCGCCCGGCTTCACTTCAGTGCCGTCATTGATGAATACTTCCACTTTCATGGTGGGGTCGAAACGACGGAACACTTCTTTGGCTACCTCAATGCCGGCAAGAATACCGGCCTCTTTAATCAAAAGTTTGGATTTGCCCATTGCCGTAGCAGGAATGCACGAAAGGGTGGTGTGGTCACCATCGCCTATATCTTCGGCAAAGGCCAGGTCAATCAGCCTGTCAATCAATTCTTCTTCCTTATTCATTTGTCTTATCTATTCTTATTTGGTGTATCACATATTTGCCTGCCACTTTTCTAAAGAAACAATTCACCCGGAAGTTTCCGTTCGCGGTTGTCAGCGTACCGACTATGAAACTCGACTCATTGCGCTTTCCCTGGTGATTCACCGTAAAACCGCTCACCCGATTGCCGGAAAAGAAAGATGCCATCTTTCTCTCTGCCGCTTGGCTGTCGACATTGATTGAACGACTTTCCAGAATCAGTTCCACTTTATCACTCAGATACCCGTTCAGTTCCTGAGAATTTCCTTTTTTAAAGGCGGCGACCACTCCTGCCGGCACGTCTTGCGCCATGAGCGAAACCGCCCAAATCAAGAGGCAGCCCCATAATATTACTACTCGTTTATTCATTTTCACAAGTATTAATGATAGGCAAAGGTAAGCAAATCTTATAAATAACAAGAAAAGAAAGGCGACATTCTCACAAGAAAGGATTATTTTTGCACGAAAATCAGTAACTCACATGAAAATGACTTTGCTCGTCGTAGGACGAACCGTAGAACAGCACTTTATTACAGCCATCAATGACTACATACAGCGCACGCGACGCTATCTCTCGTTCGATATGGAAGTTATCCCGGAACTGAAAAATACCAAAAGCCTCTCCGCAGACGTACAAAAAGAAAAAGAGGGCGAACTGATACTGAAAGCGCTCCAACCGGGCGATGTGGTGGTACTGCTGGATGAGGGCGGAAAGGAAATGCGCTCCATAGAGTTCGCAGACTATATGAAGCGCAAGATGAACACCGTAAACAAACGGCTGGTTTTTATTATTGGCGGCCCTTACGGCTTCTCACCCAAAGTCTATGAAGCGGCACACGAGAAACTGTCTCTTTCGCGCATGACCTTTTCGCATCAGATGATAAGACTCATCTTTGTGGAGCAGTTATACCGTGCCATGACCATACTGAACGGCGGGCCGTATCACCATGAATAAACCGGAAAGCCTCTCCCTAAACAATCTCCTGCAATAGGGCCGGAATTTCGGGAGTGCTGTTTTTAATGACCGTAATACGGCTCTTCCCTTCCGGCGTCAGCGCAAAGTGCATCTGACGCTTATCCGTTTTTCCCACCAGTCTGGTAATCAACTTCTTGTCCTCTACCGAGCGGATTACCTTGGAAGTATTGGAAGCTGACAGTCCGAGCGCTTCCGCTATCTCGCTGGAGGTGAGTTTGGGCGTATTGAGCAAGGTACACAACAGCATACCCTCATTCAACGACAAGTCAAACTCCTGCATGAATTTTACTTCAAACTCGGCTATCGCCCGGTAAATATCGCGGATTCTACATAAAGTTTCCATTATTCCGTTTATATAAATAGATTCACATTCGCCTTGTCCGCGCGCTCCATATAGGTCGCTACACCGCCTATGGTAACTTCGTCCAGCAATTCTTCGCGCCGGATGCCCATCATATCCATAGACATCTGACAAGCAATAAACTCAACTCCTTGCGCCAACGCCTGAGAACGCAACGATTCCAAAGAATCTATTCCTTTCCGCTTCATCAGGAAGCGCATCATCCGGCTGCCCAAGCCCATCATATTCATTTTGGACAGTTTCAGCCGCAATGAACTGGACGGAAGCATCATACCGAACATCTTTCCGAAAATATCTTTCTCTGTCCGGGGTTTCTGTATCTTCTTCAAGACATTCAATCCCCAGAAGGTGAAGAATATCGACACTTTCTGTCCGGTTGCCGCTGCGCCGTTAGCGAGTACAAAGGTAGCTAAAGCCTTGTCTAAATCATCGCTAAAAAGAATTAAAGTTTTTCCCCGTCCGCCTGCTGCCGGAAGAGACGACGGGCAGGCACAAGCCTCATCGCCTTTTTCAAGCAATACCGTGTAGCGTCCTTTTTCTTCCTTTTTCTCTATCAGCTTGTTGCCCGTAGTGGCACACCAGGCAGAAGCGTCACGTGCGAATCCCGCATCGGTCGCCACAATTTCCACCCGCTCGCCCGGAGCGATGCTGTCCATGGCTTTCTTTACCTGCATGATAGGGCCGGGACATTGCAGGCCGCAGGCATTAACCCTCAAAGGCTCTTTGCCAGAACCGCTCTGTACAGATTGAGACGGAGCAGACGCAGTGGTCGGTACTGCCGATGACGCCACAGGAGCAGGAATGGGCGCCACTGCTGCAGAATAGGTCTTATATCCGCCTATCAAGTTGGCCGTATTGCGATAACCGCGCCCTATCAGAATACGTTGTGCCAAATATCCGCGTAAACCTACGGCACAGAAAAGCACGACGGGCTTATCCGTCGGTATTTCCGACAAACGGTCGCGCATCTCATCCAGCGGGATATTGACAGCTCCCGGAATCGTTCCGAACGAGAACTCTTCGGGGGTACGGGTATCTATCAGCATTACTTCGTCTTTCTTCTCTGCCAGTTCGCGCCAGGAGATAACCGGCATGGCGCCGCTGATAATATTGGAAGCCACGTATCCGGCTATGGCAATAGGGTCTTTTGCCGATGAGAAAGGCGGTGCATAGGTGTGCTCCGTTTCCATCAAATCGTAAACGGTTCCGCCATGTTTGATAAGTCCCGCTATCTGGTCGATGCGCTTATCCACTCCCTCATAGCCTACGCATTGCGCTCCATAGAGTTTTCCGGTTTTCGGATGGAACGTCAGTTTCAAGGTCAGAGGCAACGCATCGGGATAATAACCTGCATGCGAAGCAGAATGGGTTACCGAGCTTTGATACTCCATGCCCCATTGTTTCAGACGCTTGGCGGCAAGTCCGGTAGAGGCTACCGTCATATCAAAGACTTTGGCGATGGATGTGCCGATGGCTCCTTCGTAGGATGTGGTATTGCCCAATGCCATATTATCGGCAACGATGCGTCCCTGACGGTTTGCCGGATTGGCCAGATAGTTGAGCCACGGTTTTCCGGTCAGCGGATGAGGATATTCAATGGCATCGCCCACGGCATAGATGTCTTTTGCGGAAGTTTCCAAATACTCGTCTACTCGGATACCGCCCGTTTCGCCCAACTCCAAACCTGCCTGTTGCGCCAATGCCGTTGCCGGACGCACACCGATAGAAAGCAATACCATATCGGCAGGAATCGTCTTGCCACTTTTCAGAAAAACGGTAATTCCCTCTTCAGTACGCCGGAAACGGGTAACGCCCTCTTCCAGATAAAGGGAAACGCCTTTTTCGATCAGATGCCGGTGGATAGGTGCAGCCATGGAGAAGTCGATAGGTGCCATAACCTGATTGCCCATCTCCACAACAGAAACCGCAACGCCCGCATGATGCAGGTTTTCCGCCATCTCAAGTCCGATGAAACCTGCGCCTACTACAACTGCGCGTTTTACTTGCTTGTCTGTGATATAAGCCTTAATACGGTCGGTATCTTCCACATTGCGAAGCGTAAAGATGCCTTCCGAATCGATGCCTTCCAAAGGCGGTTTCACCGGATTGGCTCCCGGAGAAAGCAGAAGTTTGTCATAGGTTTCTTCATATTCCTTTCCATCTGCTTTACGGATAGTCAATGTTTTCTTTTCCGGATCGATTGCGATTACTTCGTTCTCTACCCGCACATCAATACGGAAACGTTTACCGAATGATGCGGGAGTCTGAACCAATAGTTTTTCGCGCTCGGCAATAACTCCGCCTATATAATAAGGTAATCCGCAATTGGCATAGGAAATGTATTTGCCTTTCTCCAATAAAATAATTTCAGCTTGCTCATCTATTCTTCTTAACCGGGCAGCAGCCGTGGCTCCACCTGCAACGCCACCGATAATTGCATATTTCATATTTCTTTCTTTTTAGTTTGACACTGCAAAGAAAGCAATAATTTCCAATATAAAATAGTTTCCTTAGGAAAATAATGTTAATCGGTTATATTTTAGAGAGTAATATGGGCATAAAGATGATAATAAAAGAAAAGGTTTTAATCAAGAGATGAAGAAAAAACGTAGAAGCAGAGAAAAGACAGGTGATAATTCTTCTTCCGTAAAGGGCTACTTTAGCACACTAAAGTTTAACTTTGAAATACTAAAGTAGCCCTTTACGGAAGAAGAATTACCACCCTATTTTATTAAGACCGGCAGCCGTATACCAAGCTGTAGAACGATATGCGGCAGCAGCCTGAGAATCTAAGGAAAAAGGAATATAATGAGACACACCACAAGTCTGCCCCTGCGATATAGGGAACATTCCGATATAAGACGAATAATTCTTTGGAGTGGCTTTCCAATAAATAATTGCATTATTAGCTGCACTTGTCCAATTATCTATATCCGAAGACAAGTATTGCATTAACTGTCTCATATCATAATAGCCAATATACGAACTACTCGACTTAGCACGTCTATCATAATTATATATATTACTATTTAAAAGTAGATTCAATAGTATCGGGTCTGAACTCAAAGTCTGCTTCGTCACAGACGCCAAATTTTCTAAAGCAGCACAATCTATAACAGATATAGAAACACCAGCAGTCCAAGGATCTTCAAAACGACTAGGACGGTCCCCTGTATATAAAGCTGCATAAGGATCATAATATGCTTTACCAATCTCTATTCCTACATTAGCCGCAGCAAACATAGCCGGTACGACTTTATCATAAGAAGCGCCTGGTCCTGGGATTTCTGTTGGAGAACCTATAATATAATCAACATAGTCATGCAATTCATACACTACTTCTACGGACTGTCCGAAACAAGCGTCAAACAAGATAAAATCCAAATGACATCCTACTTTTTCAAATATGAAAGCCATATCAGCAATATTCAGATGATGACCGCTATCTTCACCTATCCAGCGTGTAGAAGTCTTTTTTACAATTGGCAAAGGACTGGGAATCCATCCTTCTCCATGCGACCAAACCACTAACCCATAACTCTCTGCGGGATATTCAGCAAATGTACGCTTCATAACTTCTTCCATCACCGAAGCATCAGTAGAAACCTGCTCTTTATACTCCCTCACAACTTCCTTCAACACAGTACCGGATTTATCTTTTGACAAACGAAACAGTGTAGGAGGATTATAGGACGGAGAGCCTTCCCTACTATTATCGTCTACATAAACTAAAAGATTGTTGTCTGAAGCATCCACGGCAGCCATTCCTACCATCATCTCATCAATATCCAATGATGCGTAATTTGACAAACTATTGTCTGCCATTATATAAGCCAACACAGTCCGGCTAACTTTTTCAGGTGGCACCGGATCATCATCTTGATTACAAGCCGTAAACAAAAGGAAAAAAGATATGCACAGCAATGTATAAAGCTTCATTCTCATAGGTATCGTATAATTGTTGCAACGCACCGATTACTCTTCCGGCTTCTTAAAACTGAACTTATCCGATGTAATAGCCTGCAACACCATTGTGCTCTTCTTATACTTCGCCTTTACCTTGACAGCTTCCTTTTCCAGTTTCTTTTTATTCTCACTGAAATAGATCATACACGTATAATCGGGTTTCTTCAAATCATATTCCAGATAGTTTTTCAATTGATAGCTGTACAAGTCACGCTTGGGCAAAAAGCCGTTCTTGTCCAGTGCCGTACTGTCCAATACTTGGATTTCCGTACAATACACTACCGAATCATTGAAAGACGCCGCTACGCCAAAAGCATAAACAGGCTTATGGCTTTTCATTGTAAATGCTGTACACAAAGTAAATACGAGCATCACTGCAAATACTATTTTTATGTGCTTCATAACTTCTTTTTGATTGTTTAATGGGGCAAAGATAATAAAAAAACCGGCCATCCACTCTGGACAGACCGGTTTTCTTAATTTCTTTTATTTGTCAGAAACCGATATTCTTATTTATCCCAAATAAGATTTGAGCAATTTACTACGATTACTTTGTCTTAATCTTCTGATTGCTTTTTCCTTAATCTGGCGGACACGCTCACGTGTGAGACCGAATTTGTCGCCGATTTCCTCTAATGTCATTTCCTGCTGTCCGATACCGAAAAACATCTGTATGATTTCTTTTTCCCTATCGGTTAACGTAGAAAGAGCTCTATCAATTTCCCTCGCAAGAGACTCGTTCACCAAAGAGCGGTCGGCCATAGGAGAGTCGTCGTTGACCAGCACATCGAGCAAGCTGTTGTCTTCTCCTTCAACGAAAGGCGCGTCTACCGAAATATGGCGGCCGGAAACCTTCAGCGTATCGGAGATTTTGTCAACAGGGATTTCCAGTTCATCGGCAAGTTCTTCGGGCGACGGGCGGCGTTCGTTTTCCTGCTCGAACTTGGAGAAAGCCTTGCTGATTTTATTCAGCGAGCCTACCTGGTTCAAGGGAAGACGCACAATACGCGACTGTTCTGCCAAAGCCTGCAAAATGGACTGACGTATCCACCATACTGCATAACTGATGAACTTGAAACCACGTGTCTCATCGAACTTTTCGGCAGCCTTAATCAGTCCTAAATTACCCTCGTTAATCAAGTCGGGCAAACTCAAACCCTGGTTCTGGTACTGTTTGGCTACAGATACAACGAAACGCAGATTGGCACGTGTCAATTTCTCCAGTGCAACACGGTCACCCTTGCGGATGCGCTGAGCGAGCTCTACCTCTTCTTCGACTGTAATGAGGTCTTCGCGACCGATTTCCTGCAAATACTTGTCAAGAGAAGCGCTCTCTCTGTTAGTGATACTTTTGGTAATTTTTAGTTGTCTCATTCTTATAATACAGATTTGGGTTGCAAAGTTACGACAAATTATTTATTACAACACTAACATGCCGAAACTTTTTCACCTTATTTATACCTTACTTATACAACAAAAAAGATGTCGGCAAGTATTCGCCGACACCTTTCTTTTCATCTTTCTTTGCTTATATTACAATCTTCTTACCTGATTATCATATTTTTGTTATTCCTGGCTCAAATCAACAGCATAACTTGCACGCTTGCCCGACGGGAACATACCGGTGATAAACAACACTTGTTCGGGAGATTGGGCGGCAGCTTTCAGTACCTGCTCCAGATCCTCTACCGACTTCATCTGTACATTGTTCGCCTTGAGGATGATGAATCCCTTACGGATACCGGCATCTGCCATTTTACCGTTGGACACTCCGGTTACTTCCAAACCGTAACCCAAGTTAAGTTGTCTCTTCAATTCGGAAGATACAGGCTTGAAAGCTGCACCCAACAGTTCCATTCCGGCATCTTTCACTACTTTCGTATTGCCTTGAGAGTTCTTCAGCGTCAATACAAATTCCTTCTCTTTCTTGTCACGGATTACCTTCACCTTTACTTTATCGCCCGGACGATGCTTAGCCAGCACTTCCTGCAAATCGGTAAACTTATGCACCTTCTTACCGTCAATACCGACGATAACGTCATCCGACTTCAACACACCGGCAGCAGAACCACCCTCTACAACTTCGGCAATCAAGACACCTTCCTTCACACCGAGTTCGTCGGCTTTCTTCTTCATTTCCTCAGCCAGTCTTTCGTCCATTTGCAGGTCTGTGCCCAATGTAGTACCGGTAATACCCAGCAAAGCACGCTGTACCGTACCGAACTGCTTCAAGTCTGCTACAACTTTCGTCATGATGCTGGTGGGGATTGCAAAGCCGTAACCGGAGTATGCACCTGTCGGTGAATACAACATGGCGTTGATACCTACCAGCTCACCTCTTGCATTAACCAGCGCACCGCCACTGTTGCCCTGATTGATGGCAGCATCCGTCTGGATGAAAGACTGGATATTCGCAGCCTGTCCGTTGGACGCCGTTGCGCCGATGGCACGAGCCTTTGCACTGACGATACCGGCTGTTACGGTAGAGTTCAGGTTGAACGGGTTACCTACTGCCAACACCCACTCACCTACTTTCAGTTCGTCGGAGTTGCCTACCGGTACTGTGGGGAAATCATCACCCTCAATCTTAATCAGCGCAAGGTCGGTGCTGGGGTCAGTACCGATGATGCGGCCTTTCAACTCGCGGTCATCGTTCAGTTTCACGGTAATTTCATCAGCACCCTCAACCACGTGATTGTTGGTTACGATATAGCCGTCTTTGGAAATAATCACGCCGGAACCGAAACCTACGCGCGGCTGGGTCTGTATCTGGCGCTGCTGTCCGCGACCGTCACCGAAGAAGAAGTCAAAAATATCCGGCATGCTCTGCACTGTCTGAGTCTTGCTCAACTGTTTGGCACGTATATGTACTACGGCATGAACCGAACTTTCTGCCGCTTGCGTCAGGTCAACAGGCTGCGCATCCGTTGCGTTATAAGCAGCCAACCGCAAATTATTAGGGTTCTGCTGGAACAATTCGCTGAATGTAGCAGACTTTTCCTTATTCTGCATCTTATAAGTGGTAACACCGGCCACTCCTGCACTCAGAACTACAATGGCTGCAACTCCAAGGATGTTTTTTGTTGTCTGTTTCATACTATTCTTCCTATTCTTTAAATTGTTAATATTCAAGTTTCGTTTAACATTACGACGTTAAAATAACGACAAAAAACGTTCAGTTATTCCGCTTGTCACTCTTTTTTGTTCTCTTTTAACAGTGAATATTTGGGACTTAACAGCGGTTAACGGCAGAGGCTGACAAATTAGCATTTATGCACGATTACTGTCTGTTAAAAGACTGACAGATAGACAAAACAAAAACGCACCATCCGTTTGCCTGTAACGGATGATGCGTTGAGGTTCAACAGATGATGCGTTTCGCCTCAACACATCATCTGTTTTCAAGTTGTATGCCATGCCTTAATAATTAAGGTAATCAATGTCCATATGGTAACTCCATTGCGGAAAATAAAGGTTTCCACCTTCCCACTCTACCTCACCGCGCTGGAAATCTACGGTTTCGCTACGCGGATACTTCTTTTCGGGCACTAACGGCATGCCGTAATCGGTATTTACAATCATGCGCCAGGAGTCGATACCACCCAGGAAGAAATACTCTTCATCGGCATTGCGGGCAAAAGCCGGGATTCCGAACGATTGGTCTACAGGCACCCACCCTACACCTTCAAAATATACTTCCGCCCAATCGTGCAGGTTCCAAGCACGGGGATGCATCATGAACCCGCTCTGAAAATGTGCGGGAATGCCGCTGATGCGGCATAAGGTTATGAATAAAAGGCTGACCTGACCGCAATCTCCGTGACGGTTGTCCAATACATATTCCGGAATATTCTCAATCGTGGAATACTCGCGGGCAGATGCCCAGGGGAAGTGATCGTTAATCCAACGGAAGATGCGCTTAGCCTTTAAATAAGGATTGGTTTCACCGGCTGTCAATTTGGCAGCAAGTTCGCGCAAGCGCGGGGAAAAGACGATATGCTTCTCACGCTCGGCAGTATATTCCTTATAAAGGGCGGTCGTCGTATCATAGGGCTGCACGTCTTCCGGCTTCAGATTATGCCATTCGCCGTTGGCGGTAAACTCAAAGGTTTCGGAGAATACGGTCGGTTCGCCTTCGACAGCACGTTTCTCCATGTACAATGTACTGTGACGGCACTCGGGCGACGAAAAGGTGTATTGCGGTTCGCTGGCCGAAATGAACTTGACATCCTGCTGCCGGGCCTGGTCCTGACGGGGATAGGGTAACCAGCAACGGATGATTTTCCCGGCAGGCACGGCATTGGTATCTACGGTCAACGTGTAGGTGACGCGCATGCGCTTCGGCGCAACAATGGCCTTGCCCTCTTTCTTCACAGCAGAAATGATTTCGGGCAGGTTCTCCATATTCACTTTCTCGCTGCCACTCGGCGAAGTGCCTTCCTTGGCTATCTTGATGTCATAGCAAGTGGAGTCCACACGAAACAGATTAGGTCCGGCATTGCGGAAATAGCGTTTCTCTCCATCCAGCATCATGCACTCCAAAGCTTTGGAGGCTTCCCACTGGCGCATCTGCTCATCGGTCACGTCGGGAATATACTTGCGGATATAGTCCTTCACCTGGGATTCCGTCATACAGAAATCCGTAAGCAGACGTTGGTACAGGTCGTCCTCCCAATTATAGGGCTTGCTCTCGGGCTTCGTGCTGCATGCAGAAGCCATCACAAACAGAGCGACGGTATACAATAGCTTTCTCATAACTTCACCACTCCAATACCCGGCAAATCGGGCAACGTTATCTTACCTTTCACAACCTCCATACCCTTGAAACGGTCGTTCGCAATCAGCAGACTACCGTCCAAGTCGGCAAAGTCCACTGCCGGAGAGAATTGGGAGGCAGCGGTAATGGCACAAGAGGTCTCGGTCATACATCCTACCATCACTTTCATGTCCAATGCACGTGCCAAAGTCACCATCTTCCAGGCTTCGCGCATGCCGGTACACTTCATCAGCTTGATGTTGATGCCCGTAAAGGCACCCTTCAAGCCTGCCACATCCTTCAGACGCTGAATGGACTCATCGGCAAATATGGGCAACGGGCTTTGCTGGGTGACCCATGCAATATCGTCCAGTTGTTCCTTGGGCATCGGTTGCTCTATCATGACAATTCCTTTTTCGTGCAGCCAATGTATCATATCGAGCGCATGATGTTTGTCCTTCCAACCCTGGTTGGCATCAATGGCAATCGGAAGGTCCGTCACCGAACGGATGGTCTCTATCATTTCCTTGTCGTTCTCCCGCCCCAGCTTCACTTTAAGGATATTGAACTGGTCGGCACACTCTTTCGTCTTTTCACGCACCACGTCGGCCGTATCAATACCGATGGTGAAAGTTGTAGAGGGAGTCTTTTCCTTGTCCAAACCCCATATCTTATACCAAGGGGCTTGCAACAGTTTGCCCACAAGGTCGTGCAAGGCGATGTCCACAGCAGTTTTAGCAGCGGAATCCCCTGCCGAGAGGCTGTCTATATAAGCCAGTATATCTTCCAGCTGAAAGGGGTCTGAGAATTGGCCGATAACATCCTGCACCTTCTTCAGAAAAGCCAGTACACTGTCCATCGTGCCTAATTCGTGTTGCAGGTACGGGGGCATGGAGGCTTCACCATAACCGATAATGCCATCATATTCTATCTCGACTTGAACGTCGGGAGT
>OLFS01002435.1_pt1 | contig 11630 bp, 7 predicted proteins | sample 1605491 | NCBI WGS metagenome assembly OLFS01 (sample SAMEA3888921, study PRJEB22519) | human gut metagenome | biome: human gut; feature: human-associated habitat; material: faeces | place: Denmark | collected 2011 | reverse complement strand
GGAGCTTTTTGCGCCATTTTTCACTCTCGAGAGGTTTTCATAGTAATGGGGAAGGTAAAGAGGAGGCGGCTTCGCCGCAAAAAAGGAAGCCAACCCCGCCTCGCTGCGCTCAGCAGCCCCTTCCAAGGGAAGAGGCTCGCGTGGATGCTCCCTCCTTCCTTTGGAAGGAGGTGCCCCGAAGGGGCGGAGGTTGGAGGGGGAAAGCGCTATCCCCGACACACTGCCTTCCCCTCGAGGAGAAGGTGCCCCGAAGGGGCGGATGCGGATAGGGTACTGGCGGTATGAAAGAGAGCGGGAAAGAGAATCTCAAGCCGACGATTTACGATAAAACCCTATCCACCGCTGGCGCGGTCCCCCTTCCCCATGCGGGGAAGGCTTATATGGAGGCGGCTTCGCCGAGATCCTTCGGCTCAGGTCGCAGCTGTTCTGGCATTCGTTATCTCACATACGACGTTTCTCGCCGCTCAGGATGACGAAACGGGGCGATGCCCGAAAAGTGGTATTCAAGTCACCAGTCACCAGTCCCTAGCCACTAATCCCTAATCCCCAGTCCCTAGTTCCCCTTCTTCTGGCAGTCCTTACAGAGCCCGTAGATCTCAATGCGCGGATCGGCCGCAGCGAAGCCGTACTCCTGTGAGAGCTTCTCTTTATAGCCCTCTTCGAGATGGGTATCGATCGAGAAGATGCGATGGCAGGAGGTGCAGATCGCATGAGGGACGGGCGTGCCGTGGTCGAATTCGTAGCGCGTGAGACCATCGGACATCGTGGTAGAGCGGGAGAGAAGCCCATGCTCAGCGAGCGCTTCGCAATTCCGATATACCGTCGAGAGCGAGAGCTGTGTATCCTTGACACGCACCGCCTCGAAGACTTCGCCCGCAGAGAGCGGGAGTCCTTTGGCGAGCGTCTTCAGGATCAGGACACGCGCCTTCGTCCGCTTCATCTTCTTATCCATCAGGAGTTGTTCGATATTGCTCATAATATATCCTCGCTTGATCGGTTCCGTGAATCATATAGTGTGCTATGCATTTAGAATAGCGGATTTGAGAAAAAATTGCAAGAGGGAGAAAAATAAGAATAAAGAATGAAGGTGGCGGCTTCGCCGCGATCCTTCGGCTCAGGTCGCAGCTGTTCTGGCATTCGTTATCTCACATACGACGTTTCTCGCCGCTCAGGATGACGAAACGGGGTGATGCCCCAAAGCGGCATATTTCGTCTTCTGAATAACTGGCATTTAAGTCAACTCCCGTATTAAGTCAGGAGTGAGGAGTGAAGGTACGGCGCATAAAATTAGGAAGCGCCGTGGAGTTTTGATAGCGCTGCGCGCAGTTGTCATCTCGAGCGTAGCCGAGAGATCTTTCCTGCAGAACGGTTAGTTAGTATGCAACTGCGCTATTTCAATCACCGCTTGCTCCTAATCCCTAATCCCTAGCCACTGATCCCCAGTCCCTAATCGCTTTCCATCCTTTTCCCACACTTTGTTTCTTAAATTTCAAATCCATGCAAAGTATTCATAATGGAACATTATTTTTTATTTGCGAAGCTCTAATGAAAGTGCTATACTGTATCTAGTCAACTGAGAAGTCCTGTCGGTTGACGGGAGAAAGACAGAAGGAACGCAGAGGAAACACGGTCACTCGCGCAGCACTCCTTCCGGAAAGCTCCTCCTTATCAGGACTACCCATATTTCTATATAAGGAGCGAATCTAAAATGAAAAAGATCCTCGCACTGGCTGCTGTAGCAGCACTCACCGCTGGCGTATCCGCTTACGCTGCAAATCCATTCTCCGATGTTACCGCTGATGACTGGGCTTATCAGGCAGTATCCGATCTGTCCGCTCAGGGCGTCGTAGAAGGCTATCCGGACGGCACCTTCAAAGGCGAAAGAAACATGACCCGTTACGAACTGGCTCAGATCATCGCTCGCCTGATGGCTAAAGAAGACCAGCTGAATGCAGAACAGCAGGCTACCCTCGACAAACTCGCTGGCGAATACGCTGACGAACTCGCAAACCTCGGCGTTCGCGTAGCAAACCTCGAAAAGAAAGTCGGCAACATCTCTTGGTCCGGCGATGCTCGTATGCAGTACCAGCATGCACTCGGTGAAACTACAAAGCATGCAGATACTTGGAATGGCCGTATGAGAATCAACGTAGAAGGCCAGGTCAATGATCAGGTCACTGTCAATGGTCGTTTCGTTAATGAAATGGACTTCAAAGATGGCGACGAATCTTCGCAGACCACCATGGACCGCATCAATGTAAAATGGACTCCAAATGATGCGACCTATGTCACCATCGGCCGTCAGGGCGTAGCTCTCGACGTGACCGGTACTTTCTGGGATGAAGACGGCATGTATGATGGCGTAACCGCTGGTTGGGATAATGGTAAAGTTGGCATCGATGCAGGCTATGGCTATTTTGCAAATACGCCTTGGGATGAAACCAATCACAGTGCGGCTTATGAAAAGAAAGCTGACTCTGAAAACTGGTTCGCAAAACTGACTGGACATATTGGTGAAACCGCTGACGTTTCTGCATTCTATCAGAGCTATGGCAAAACCTTCAACGCTTTCGATGCGATTAAAGGCGATGACAAGGCTAAAGTATGGGGCGTAGGCACCTCTATTAATCTGGGAAGCAACTTCGTCTTGGATGGTGACTATGTACAGACTCAGCTGAGCGGCACCTATACTTCCGAGGGTGACAGTGTTAAGGTTGATAACCCAGCTCTGTGGACCGCTGGTCTGACCTATGGCGAAGTCGATACCGACAAAGTCGGCTCTTGGTCTCTCGGCGCTCACTATGTAAATGCTGATATGGGCTCCATGCTTCTCGGCAACTCCGCTCTGGACATGGGCGATCAGCTGGGCTACGCTGGCTATACCAATGTGAAGTTCTGGGTCGCTAAAGCAGGCGTAGCTGTACAGAAGAATGTCGAACTCGACGCTTACTACAACTTCGCAGCCAAAGCTGATGAAGGCGAAGATCCGGACGATACCTGGGGCATCGAACTCAACTACGCATTCTAATCTCACCTCTGAGACTAAAAAAAGAACTCCTTCGGGAGTTCTTTTTTTATGGGAGATTCACATGCGTGTCGCATCTGGGAAAACGATGATTCAATCGCAGAGTCAGATTCTACAAGAATTTTTATACATCGCTTCGTCATAGCCTTCCTTACATAGCTCGCTATTCGCGTCAGGTGATTCCTCTCTTCCAGAAAAGCATATATTTTTCTTCGTAGATACATGGTATCACCTCATGCGATAAAATCGGGGAATTTCACCTCGTTGTACAATTTTATGAGGCATTTTTCAATGTAGTTATACAATTTTATGAGGGTGTTTTCGGGATAAAGTGTCAATTTTATGAGCGTATTTTCGGTGCTCGTGTACAATTTCATGTAAATGGCAGGCACGGGCTTGGTACATTCGAGGCTGAGTGCGGCTTGGAGCCGCCGGGACTTCCATGTTTCCTTGCTGTAGTCAGTCCCGTATGAGCGGACCGGTTGTTTGTTTATCCGTCTCCCTATCCCCGCCCTGCCGGCGGCCTTTTCCCGAGGGGAAGGGGCTTTTGTGTGGCGATCCGAAATCAACTATGATTTACCTTGCGTCTTTTGGCCAAAATGAGTACAATAGAACCATCTAACTGATGCTGGCTGGAAGGATTGGCGGACTCCGATGCGGGGGTCCGCTTTTTGATTGGCAGTGGCAGAGAGTGGAGATGCCGGTCATTTCATACCATCCCCCCTTCCCATGGAAGGGGGATGCCCGAAGGGCAGGGGGTTGGCCGAAGGCGAAAGAGAGCGAAGCCAACCTCCGGCGCTACGCGCCACCTCCTTCCAGAGGAAGGAGGGAGAATGCCGCCTTTCCTGCATCGTCATTTCGAGCGGAAGCGAGAAATCTTTTTCGTTCGCGGTCAGGCAAAAGTTGTGAGGGAAGCGGGGAACGGGAAACACCGTATGCTTCATGTGACTGGGGATCACGGTGCTTCATGCAGATGGATTTACGAAGGAAAACAGCAAACGGCAAACGAAAAAGATCCCTCGGCTGCGCTCGGGATGACGAAACGAGGAAACGCTTCCCGCCCATTCCTTTTCAATCCAGAGCAGAAGCCAATCTCTGCCCCTTCGGGGCACCTCCTTCCAGAGGAAGGAGGAAAAAGTGGTAAAAACCTATCTACCCCCTTCAACGCCTGTCCCCCTGATTCAAGTTTTCCAAAGGAGCCCACTATGAACAACATGCTTTATCTCACGATCTTCCTTGGCGTCATGACGGCAATGGCGCCGTTGTCGACGGATATGTACCTGCCTTCGCTGCCGGAGATCGCTTCTGATTTTCATATTTCCACTTCGATGACGCAGTCGACGCTCACGATGACGATGGTGGGGATGGCGGTCGGGCAGGTCCTGGGCGGGCCTGTCTCGGATCGGCTGGGGCGCAAGGTACCGCTCCTTATCGGCATGATGGGCTTCACGATGGCATCTTTGGGCTGTGCGTGGACGGAGGAGATCCATCTCTTCCTGGCTTTCCGTTTTTTGCAGGGGCTCTCCGGCGCTTTCGGCATCGTGATCGCCCGTGCAGTGGCGCGTGATGTGGTGGAAGGGCCTGCGCTGATGCAGTTCATGGCGCTCCTCATGATGGTGAATGGCCTCGCTCCGATCGCGGCGCCTGTCGCAGGGGCGCAGGTTCTGCGTTTCACGGACTGGCACGGGATCTTCATTTTCCTTGTCGGGATCGGGCTGGTGCAGATGGGCTTGACGATGCATTTCAAGGAAACGCTGAAGAAGGGGGAGCGTGTGCGAAGCTTCACGGAGGGCTTTGCCGCCTTTGCCGTGCTGGTGAGAAATCGCTATTTCTTCGGCCAGTGTCTTCTGCAGTGTTTTTACTTCGGTGCATTCTTTTCCTACATCGCGGGATCGGTCTTTCTTTTTCAGAACATCTATGGCGTCTCGCCGCAGACGTACAGCTATATCTTCGGCGGCATCGGTCTCGGTCTCATGCTGATGGGCGTGCTTCCGGCGAAGATGGCAGGGGCGGTCGAGGAGATCACCTTTCTCAAGGTATCGCTCGTGGTGCCTTTCGTGATGTCGGTCTTCTTCCTTGCGGGCATTGTACTTGGTGCGCCGATCGGCTACACGCTCCCTGTGCTTTTCTTTACCATCATCCCGCTCTCGCTCATGGGGGCGTCGTCGACCTCGCTCTCGCTGTCCCGCTGCGGAAAGAATGCGGGGAGCGCGTCGGCGCTTTTGGGCTTTTTCAATATGATCCTGGGCGGTGCGCTGATGCCGCTCACGGGGATCGCGGGCGACCACTCCGCACTCCCGATGGGGATCATCATGGTTCTCTGCTATGCTCTCTCGCTCGTCGTTTTCCGTCTGATGATCTGGCCGGAGCATAAGAAGTGAGAAGTGGTGGTGCGGCGCGTCCTATTTGGATGCGCCGCTTTTTGGATGGGAGTGACCGGGGAGCGCGGAGTGGCGCTCGGGGGCTTTCGTTAGCGCACAAATGCGCCTCTCTTTCTCCCTCCTTCCTTTGGAAGGAGGTGCCCCGAAGGGGCGGAGGTTGGCCCCGTGAAACGGTACTCCCACATTCGGGGAAACCAACCCCGCCTCGCTTCGCTCGTCTGCCCCTTCCAGAGGAAGGGGCGCGAATGATTTTTCAGGAAACACTGATTCAATCGTTGTCTTTCGCGGTCAGGGACTCACGCTCCCCTCCACATGTGCCGCGCACCTCTCCGCTTTCCTCAGCTGTCTTTCATACCGCCAGTGCCCTATCCGCTCCTTTGAGGCACCTTCCCCTAGAGGGGAAGGCTGCGATGCGAGAATACCATCCTCTAAAAAAAGGCGGCGAAGCCGCCACCTGAACCCTGAACCAAATGAAAGCAAAGTAAAAAGAACCAACCATGTAAATGATGGGTTCCTTCCCTGGAGTGACTGGTGGCTGGTGACTGGGATTCTCTGGCATCGTCATCCCGAGCGCAGCCGAGGGATCTTTACTGCACTGCGAGAATCAGTGTGTATGCACCGAGGGAAAACGATGTCTTGGTGCTGCCTCACATCAGGCGATGAGCGTTCTGCAATAAAGATTGAGGGCTACGCTCGAAATGACGACGAAGCGCCGCACCTTCTCCGCCCTACCCGTAGAACCTACAGAACCCGCTGAACCTCTTTCAAACGCAATCAAAGGGTGGCACGTCCCGGGGCTAACCCTGAAGTTTGAAAGCAGGGATGAGTGGCTAGGGATGAGTGACTGGTGACTAGTGACTGGTGACTTGAATACCGCCTTCGGGCATCGCCATTATTTACACTCCGCGGCGCTTCTGATTTTTATGCGCCGCACCACCACTCCTCACTCCTCACTTCTAACTAGAGCAAGCGAGAGGCTTTCAAGCGTAATCAAGGGACGACCCGCCCCACGGGCGAACCCTGAACCCTGAACCCGACAACCTTCCCTCTTTTTCCATTGTGTTCTATGCTTTATTGTGCTAAAATGGGATTAGAAATCATACAATGTATGAATATGCGTGTTATAATATAAATAAGACGTATACAGTTGGGAGGTCGTTTCATGAAACCGGTCATTCATGTCGGCATCGATGTGGGATCCACAACGGTCAAAGTGGCGGCTTTGTCGCCTTACATGAAACTTTTATTTGGCAGGTATGAGCGTCATATGTCGGATATCCGCCATATGGCGATGGTACTTTTGCATGAGCTCAAGGAGAAGTTCTCGGGCTATCGCATCACGGCTTCGATCTCCGGCTCGGGCGGTATGGGACTTGCGAAGGTGATGGGGCTTCCTTTCTGTCAGGAGATCTTGGCGGAGACGAAGGCGGTGCAGACGTTCCACCCGGAGACGGATGTCATCATCGAGCTCGGGGGTGAGGATGAGAAGATCACGTATCTTCAAAATGGCGTGGACCAGCGCATGAATGGCGCGTGCGCCGGTGGGACGGGGGCCTTCATCGACCGCATGGCGTCTCTCCTCTCGGTGGATGCAGCCGGGATGGGAAAGCTCGCAGAGAAGGCGGAGCGGATCTATCCGATCGCATCCCGCTGCGGGGTCTTTGCGAAGACGGATATTCAGGCGCTTTTGAATGAAGGAACGTCGAATGAGGATATCGCGCTCTCCGTCTTTCAGTCAGTAGTGAACCAGACGATCTCGGGGCTGACCTGCGGCCGCCCGATCCATGGGAAGGTGGCATTCTTAGGCGGTCCTTTGACGTATCAGCCGATGCTTCGCAAGCGCTTTCAGGAGACGCTTCACATCGCAGATGAGGATATGATCGTCCCTCGTCACGGGGAGCTCTATGTGGCGATCGGGGCGGCACTGTCTGCGATGCATGACAAGCCGATGGATCTTGACAGCTGGCTCTCTCGCATGGAAGAGGAGAAGGATGTACGCCTTGGCACATCGAAGACGCTTCCCCCGCTTTTTGAGGGAGAGACGGACTATGAGGCATTCAAGGAGCGGCACAGTCATTTCCGCGTGCCGCGGGGCGATATTTCTGCGGCGAAAGGCTCTGTCTGGCTCGGCATCGATGCGGGCTCGACGACGATCAAGGCGGTACTGCTCGACGAGGAGGATCGCATCCTCTATGAGTACTATGGAGGAAATCAGGGGACGCCGCTTTCGGGTGCGCGCCGGATCCTGGAGGATCTGTATGCCAAGCTCCCGGAGGGCGTGACGATCGCCGGAGCAGGTGTGACAGGCTATGGCGAGGAGCTCATCAAGCGGGCGCTTGAGACGGATGTCGGGGAAGTGGAGACGATGGCGCACTATCGCGGTGCGAAGCATTTCCTCCCCGATGTCACGACGATCCTTGATATCGGAGGGCAGGATATGAAGTGCTGCCGCATCAAGGATGGCGCGGTGGATGATATCCTTCTCAATGAAGCCTGCTCGTCGGGCTGCGGGTCGTTCCTTGATACCTTTGCCCGGTCGCTGGGGATGGATATCGGGCATTTCGCCAAGATCGCTCTCTCGGCAAAGCATCCGGTGGATCTGGGCTCGCGCTGCACGGTCTTCATGAATTCCCGTGTGCGGGAGGCGCAGAAGAATGGCGTCTCGGTCGCAGATATTTCTGCGGGTCTCTCCTACTCGGTCATCAAGAATGCGCTCTACAAGGTCATCCGCCTGAAGAAGGCGTCTGACCTGGGCGAGCGGGTCGTGGTGCAGGGCGGGACCTTCTACAATGATGCGGTGCTTCGCGCGCTGGAGCTGCTCCTCGGAAGAGAGGTCATCCGTCCGGATGTGGCGGGGCTGATGGGGGCGTATGGCATGGCGCTCATCACGCGGGATACCTGTCCGGCGGGGCATGTGTCCACGCTTGTGACACCGGAGAAATTGAAGGCGCTGTCGTATACGAATGAAATGAAGCGCTGCCCGGGCTGCGGCAATCACTGCATGATCACGCTGACGCGGTTCAATGATGGCCGTGCCTTTGTCTCGGGGAATCGCTGTGAGCGCGGGGCCTCCCTGATGCTGACGGGCAAGAGCGCGCCGCACTCATCGCTTCCGAATATGTACCGCTGGAAGGAGGATGTCATCTGGCATCGCCGTCCGCTTTCTCCGAAGGAAGCGAAGCGCGGCACGGTCGGCATCCCGCGCGTGCTCAATATGTATGAGGACTTCCCCTTCTGGCATGCCTTCTTCGGACGCCTCGGCTACCGTGTCCTCACATCCTCGGAGCAGATCCGCGAGATCTCTACAGAAGCGATGGAGACGATCCCGTCGTATTCCGAGTGCTTCCCGGCGAAGCTCGCGCACACGCATGTGGCGGATCTCGCGAAGCACCATCCGGATCTCATCTGGTATCCCTGCATCGACAAGGGGCCGGATGAAGGCAGTACGAACAGCTACCACTGCCCGATGGTCGCATCGTATCCGGAAAATATTGAAGCGAATATGGATGAGATCCTCAGGAAGTACAAGGTGAAGCTGCTGCATCCCTTCCTGCCGCTGCATGCGCCGAAGCGTCTCTTGAAGCAGCTGAAGAAGGTCTTTGCGCCGATGGGCATCTCTTCGTCCGAGCTTGAGAGCGCGATCCATGCGGGCGAAGCGGCGGAGCGCGAGTACAAGGAAAGACTGCTCGCTGAGACGAAGCGGGTGCTGGCGGAGATCAGAAAGAAGCATGAGATCGGCATCGTGCTCGCCGGACGTCCTTATCATGTGGATCCGGCGGTGAATCACTCGATCCCGGATCTCATCAACCAGCTCGGCATGGCGGTGCTTTCGGAAGATGGCATCGCGATGGTCGGTGGTGAATATCCAAATCTCCGCGTCATGAACCAGTGGACGTGGCACAGCCGCCTCTACCGTGCGGCGGACTATGTGACGCGCCATCCGCATCTGGAGCTTGTCGAGCTGAATTCCTTCGGCTGCGGGCTGGATGCGGTCGTGACGGATCAGGTGCAGGAGATCATGCACCAGCGCGGCCGGCTCTATACCTGTCTCAAGATCGATCAGAGCTTGAACCTTGGCGCTGTACGCATCCGCCTGCGTTCGCTCAAGGCAGCCATCGAGGAGCGCGGCGAAGAGACGGGAAGCGCAAAGCCGATCGAGTATCCGAAGGCGGTCTTCACGGAAGCGATGAAGCGCGACAAGGACTATACCATCCTGGCACCGGAAATGTCGCCCATTCATTTCCCCATCATCGAAGCCGCGGTCCAGCGGGAAGGCTACCACATCGAGATCATTCCGCCGATCCATGAGGATATCGACAAGGGGCTTTCCTGTGTGAATAACGACGCCTGCTATCCGGCGATCATCACCATCGGCTCTCTCATGCGTGCGCTCACGTCAGGGAAATATGATCTTTCCAAAACGGCAGTCATGCTGTCCCAGACGGGCGGCATGTGCCGTGCGTCGAACTATGTCGGATTCCTGCACAAGGCATTAGACGAGGCGGGGCTTTCGGATATCCCCGTGATTTCCCTCAATACCCATGGCTTCGAGCCCCAGCCGGGCTTCCATTTCTCCCTTTCGATGGGACGGCGCATGATCCAGGCTGTCATCTACGGCGATGCGCTGCAGCAGTGCCTCTACCGCACACGCCCTTATGAGAAAGAGCCCGGCAGCGCAGAGACTCTCTGCCGCAGCTGGCAGAAGCGCTGCATCGAAGCCATCCTTTCCGGCGAGTCCTACACATCGTATAAAAAGAATATCGCAGGCATCATCCAAGACTTCGACCGCCTGCCGCTTTCTGATATGCCGCGCCGTCCGCGCATCGGCATCGTCGGGGAGATCTACGTCAAGTTCAGTCCCATCGCCAGCAATGACATCGTCCGTACCATCGAAGCGAATGGCGGCGAAGCCGAGGCGAGCGGTATGCTTGATTTCTTCCTCTATGGCTCGCTTGACAGCCGTTTCCAGCGGAAATATATGGATGGCACCATGAAGGAAGACCTGAAGGACACCTTCTCCCGCTACCTCTTCGAATGGTATCGGAAGCCGCTCGAAAAGGCGGTGAAAAGATCGCAGCGTTTCCATGAGATCACCGGCATCGAGAAGATGGCCAAGCGCGCCTCCCAGTATCTTTCACTCGGCAACCGTGCGGGCGAAGGCTGGTTCTTAACGGCTGACATGATCGATCTTCTCTATCATGAATGCCGCGGTATCGTCTGCCTGCAGCCCTTCGCCTGCCTGCCGAATCACATCACCGGAGAAGGCATGGTGCATAAGCTGCATGCAGCGTATCCGGAAGCGGTTTTCCTCGCCCTCGATTGCGATGCCAGCGCGAGCGAAGTGAATCAGGAAAACCGACTGAAGCTGATGATGAATGCTCTCACGGAAAAAACGAAAGCACCGAAGGAAATGTCTTTCATTCAGAAAACCATGAATCTTAGAAAGGGAACCACACTATGATGAGAAAATTGACTGGCAAGGGCGAGCGCGTCCGTGAAAAGATGATCGAGACCACGGTTCACATCCTGCAGCAGCAGGGCTTCAAGAAAGCCACCGTCCGCTCCATCGCCAAGGCAGCTGGCGTCAATATCGCCTCCGTGCGCTACTACTTCGGCTCCAAGGAAGAGCTCATCGGTGCGGCACTCGAGTACATGATGGGCAATCTGGAAAATATCGTCTCCTACCTCGATGACAACCGCCTGACGGCGAGCGAAAGGCTGAAGAAATACATCATCGCCTACTTCCACCTGGCCCGCGAGCATCCTGCTCTCTTCCGTTCCATCTCGAATCCTTCGAGTGAGGACGCCAAGGACACCTACTTCATTTACCTCTCTCTTCTCCACAGCCAGTGCTGGGAGAAGGTCATTCGCAATGTGGCGGAGGTCACCGGCTATACCGATGAAAAAGACCTCGAGCTCAAAGCCATGCAGATCTTCGCCGCCGTCGAATTTCCTATCATTCTGGAAAGCAATAAGGGAAATTCCTTCATCCAGGGATACACCGACGACGCGACGCTTTCCCGCTATGTCGACCTCCTTCTCGATAATGTGGATGAGAAAAAGGAAAAGAATGAGTACCTGAAGGAGATCCTGCAGAAGAGCAAATAGGGACTAGTGACTAGGGATTAGGGATTAGGGATTAGGGATAATCCCAGCTGGCGTGCAAATGAAAGGAGCTGTGAAGAAATGAAGATTCATTTCTTCATAGCTCCTTCTTTTGTGTC
>OLFS01002433.1_pt1 | contig 11633 bp, 7 predicted proteins | sample 1605491 | NCBI WGS metagenome assembly OLFS01 (sample SAMEA3888921, study PRJEB22519) | human gut metagenome | biome: human gut; feature: human-associated habitat; material: faeces | place: Denmark | collected 2011 | reverse complement strand
CCCAAATAATACTTCATAGTTATTATGATTTAATTAATTAGTATGTCTGAACATATAAACATTTGCAAATGTATTCTTTTTCTTGAAAAGAACAAAAAGTATTGCCTGTTTTTATTTTTATTTTTATCTTTGTAAAAAAGTTAATCATGAAGATATTAGTTAACCATAACAGCGCAATCCCCCTTTATCTTCAGATAGAAGAACAGTTGAGGACTATTATCAAAGGGGAGGAATATAAACAAGGTAAAATGCTTCCAAATGAAATTGATTTGTCTAAACAATTGGGCATATCTCGTAATACTCTGAGACAGGCGATTAATAACCTTGTGAACGAAGGATTGCTGATGAGGAAAAAGGGAGTAGGTACAGTTGTTGTAAATTCAGCTGTATGTTCCAAAGCTCAGAATTGGATGAGTTTCACACAGGAAATGAAAACTTTGGGAATTGTACCAATGAATTATGAACTTCATGTTAGCTGGGCAAAGCCTACAGATGATATAGCCCTTTTTTTTAATGCTCCTGATGTAAAAAGAATACTGAAGTTAGAGCGTTTACGTGGAAATCAAGAATACCCTTTCGTGTACTTTATATCCTATTTTAATCCTAAAATAGGTTTAACAGGAAGTGAGGATTTCTCCAGACCTCTTTATGAGATATTGGAAAGAGATTATCATGCTATTGCAAAAGTTTCTAAAGAAGATATTAGTGCCAGGCTGGCTGACAAGTACATTGCTGGTAAGCTTGAGATAAAGGTCGGAGATCCAATTTTGGTGCGTAAAAGGTTTGTTTATGATCCCGAAGGGTGTCCATTGGAATGGAATATAGGATATTATCGTGCGGACAGTTTTATTTATTCACTTGAGTTTGAGAGAAATATTTGATCTCTTCCGGGTAAGCATCCTAATGGCTCTACGAAGCAAAAACATAAAGCAGACATCACTAATACGATGAATGTAGAGAATACAAGCGCCTGAGTAATGTTGATAATTTCCGCCTGTCATGCTTGTTTTTGTTTAATCAAGATATGGAATATGAAAACATACGTGGTTTCTCTGTTTTCAGGGACATTTGTTTTTAGGATAAGGCAACCATTTCTTTTATTAATGCCCATTAGTGGGTCGATGTCACTACCCAAAAAACAATCAGGAAGTGAAGATAGTCGAAAATATAAACAAATCTAACACGAGAACTTATAAAAATAAGTAGTTTAGAGGGAATGTTTTTACTTGATTCTTATTTTCATCTCCTGTGCGTCAAATGTGATTGACTCGTTATGGAACAGTCTTTCTATATGTCCGCTCGTTATCATCTCATTGGTAGGCAGGCTGTAGAGTTGAGGATTATCAATCAGCATGATTGTGTCGCAAAGTGAGAGAGCGATGTCCAGGTCGTGTGTGGAAAACAGGATACACTTTCCTTCCTTTTGCGTCAGCTTCCGGAGGAGCAGACAGAGTTCGTAGCGGTTGGGCAAGTCAAGGAAGGCGGTAGGTTCGTCGAGCAGGATGACAGGAGTGTCCTGTGCAAGGGCACGGGCTATCATGATGCGTTGGCATTCTCCGTCGGACATTTTGTCCATCGTCTTTTCCGCATAACTGTCCATGCCTACCAGGTGCATGGCGTTGTCCACCTTCTCCTTGTCTTCTCCTTGCAGCTGACCGAGCCAGTTGGTATAGGGAGCACGTCCCAGTGCGACGACGTCTCTGCATCGCAGGTTGGCGATGCGCACTTTGTCGGTGGTGACGAAGCTGATGTTCCGTGCCAGTTCTTCCGGTTTCAGTGAAGCGATGTTGTTCCCGTGTAGGATAATTTCTCCGTTTTGGGGCTTTTCCAGTCCCATGACGGCACGCAGCAGTGTACTTTTTCCTGTGCCGTTTCTGCCGAGCAGTGCGACGAGTTGTCCTCCCATGATGTGGGCGGAGACTTTTTCCAGCAGCGTACGCTGTTCGTATCCCAGTGTCAGATCTTTGAGTTGAATCATTTGAATATACGCAAGTTTTTACCTATTACCCATAAAATAACCGGAACTCCCAGCAGTGCGGTGATACAATTCACCGGCAGCAGGAATTTCTTGGCGATGATGTCGCATATCAGCATGGCGATAAGTCCTGTCAGCATGGTGCCCGGCATCAGTATCCGGTGGTCGGCGTTATCAAACAGCAGCCGGGTGATGTGCGGCACTGCCAGTCCGATGAATCCTACGGGGCCGCAAAAGGCGGTGACTGTTCCTGTCAGCAGTGCCGTAGAGATGAAGACAAGCGTTCGCGAGCGTTTGATGCTCATGCCCATCGTGCGTGCGTAGTTTTCGCCAAGCAAGAGCAGGTTCAGTGACTTGATGCAGGCTACGGAGAGCAGCAGACCTATGCATACAACCGGTATCATGATAGACAGCTGTCCGGCTGTGATGTGGCTGAGCGATCCCATCGACCACAGGGTGAACATTTTCAGTTGTTCCGCCGAACTTAGATACTGCAATATCTGGATGATGGCTCCCGCTACGTAGCCTATCATGACTCCCATGATCAGTACGCCCAGTATATTCTTTACTTTCCGGCTGATAATGGCTACGCCCAGCAAGATGACGGCGGTCCCTATCCAGCCCGAACCTACGATGCCGGCGGATTGCAAAAGTGGGAAATCCGCCCAGCCGAGCAATGGGGCACCTAATATAAACAACGCCACTCCGAGTCCCGCACCGGAACTGACTCCCAGCAGATAAGGGTCTGCCAACGGATTCTGGAAAACGGTCTGCATTTGCAGGCCGCTGACCGACAAGGCGATACCTATCAACCCTGCTACTACTACCCGGATAAAGCGGATGGAGAGAAGAATGTTGCGTGTCATCTCATCGCATTCGCCTCCGGTCAGTACGGCCCATACTTTGGGGATGGGGATATAAGTGTCCCCTGTCGCCATATCTATTAATAATAAGACTACGGCGATTATTCCCAGAGTGATGAATAAAAGAGTGGTGTGCCTACGAGGTTGCTTCATTCCAGGTGTCTGTAATAATAGGTTGAGTCGGATACAAGTTCGGGATGAAAGATATGAATCAGATCACGCAATACGACGTCCGGCCGTACGACTGCCGATTCCCAGTAGTCATTGCCTCCTGTGGCGGTTATCCGCAGGTTGTTGTTATAAACAGTTTTATCACGGACAGATTTGGCATCGGCAAACTTGGGATTCATGTTTTTCAGTTCGTCCAGTGTGGATGCCGTGCCTACATTGATCCAATAGTCTGCTTTTTGTATCAGTCCGTAGGCAGTTTCCAGGCCGATGGGGGCGGAGCTGTTGGAGGTGTTCTCCTTATATATATAGTCGGCTCCTGCGTCAGTGACCAGTTGTGCCATGTAGCTTTGGCTGGAAGGCATCACCCAGCTGTCGTTCCACGGGGTGTTGAACATCACGGTAGGGCGTTGCTCTACGGATGCGGTGAGGTCTTTCAGTGCCTGATAGCGTTTGGGGATTTCCCTGAATACATCGATGCCTTTGTCACGGCTGTCTGTCAGTTCGGAGAGGGCAACCAGCCATTCGGCTTTGCCAAGCGGTGACTCTTCCAGATATTCTCCTACATACATATAGGGGATAGCGAGTTCTTTCAGCTTGTCTGTTACTGCTGTCTGGGCATCACCGATGCCATATAGCAGTACGACGTCCGGTTTCAATCCCAGCAATAGTTCGTAGTTTATTTCGGGGCCCATGTCCTTGATAGAATCTCTGTGGGCGAGGATGTAGGGATTGGCTATGTAGTTAATGCCGGATACGGCTACGATGCGGTCCACTTGTCCCAGTGCGTCGAGCATGGCGATGTAGGAGGAAGACATACATACGATGTGTTGGGCTCCGGCAGGGATGATCGGTCCGGTGAATCCTGTGGGGGGGAGCTCACCATTGCGGGAGATGAAGTAGGACATTGTTACATTTTTGGCTCCTTGCCACGGGTTGGATACTTGTATCAAGGTGCTTTGGGCATTCTTTGCGCCAAGTATCTTGAATCCGGTAGCATATTCGGGCGTGTATACGTCTTGCTTGAATGCTTCCAAAGAAGTTTTTTTATTGTATACGCAGCTTGCCAAAAAAAGGAGGCATAATAGCGTGATAGTTGAAATAATGGATTTAAATTTCATACGGATGTTTTTATCTGAGGACAAAAGTAGTAAAAAAGAAGAAAAATCACCTCCCTTACGAGAAAGTTTCGCTGGGAGGTGAATGGATTGAATCTAACTTTTCAGTATTGATGCGGAAAGTTATTTGACGAAGACTACGGCGTTCACGTTGGCTGTGCCGGTATTTACCATATCTAGGTAATCACCTCCTGCGGAGTCATAAACATACAATGCGTCTCCCATTGATTGACCGAAGCATACATCTCCGTTGAACGGATTGACTGTTACGCTGAAACCGAACATATATCCGGGATCATCTGTGAAATCACTGGTAACATCATTCGATAATTGTACTTTTTGCATGATAGTCTTATAGTCAGTTGTGTTCCAATCAATATCTGCTGTATAAAGATATTGACTGCCGATTGCAAATCCACCTGCTTTTTCTGTAACTAATGTTGGAGCTACATTGGGTGTAGTTGGATTGAATTTGTACAATGCAGAGTGCATACCTCCGTCACCCAGTACGTTAAAGTACATCTTATTGGCTGAATAAGCTGCTATCAACTTAGGATTTTTAGGAACGGTAATTTGAGTTTCATCGTCAAGGGTAAGTGGCAATACGGAAATAGTTGTTCCTTCACCAGCTTGGGTGTCATCAGTATTGCCTGAATTGCAGACATATATTTTGTTGTCTTTACCTACACAGATTCCTTCTGAATAGGTCGCATCCAGTTCTAGGTAGTTAACTTTAGCATAATTCATGGTGTCGATAGACATCACTGCCCCTGAATAAAAGCTGATATATACTTTTCCATTGGCAGCAGCCAAGTGTCTTGGCATAGCTTTGTGCCCGGTTTTTTCATCATCGTATTGTTTCATTTGAGGTGTGAGAAGTTGACCGGTCTTGGCATTCAGTACCCATATTCCTCCATTATCTGCTGTAAGGTCGTGACCACTTACTGCACAATAGAGTTTTGATCCGTATTGAATCAAGTCGTTGCCTGTGTCTCCAATTTCTAGGGTAGACTTTTTCGTCCAATTGTTATCATAGCGAACAATGTTTCCTGGAGATGAGGGAGGAGCTACATGCCATGTACCTTCGCTAAGTACATACGCATACGTCCAGTCATTACTCGCTGTAGCACGTGTCTGCGGAAGTGAACTGTCTACTTGCTGGACATTGTCCAACACATCATTAGTACAACTGCCCATTGCAAACATAATAGCACTGGCTGCTAAGAAAAAAATGCTCTTTTTCATAATTGTAATTTATTAAGTGATTAATTAGCCGGTGTAAAATCACCGGTTGCTGATTCTTTCATCTGTTGTAATGTTACTGTTCCGGGACCACAAGTACGTACGTACCATTGGGCGTCTTCTGTCATTGCATCTGCGATATCTTTGAATAGACTAAAATCGTATAGAGCTGTGAATAGTCTAATACTTATACGATTTGACGATTTTAATTTTGGCAAAAGGTCTTCAAGTGATGTAATGTTGGTATTTCTGCTGCCATACATTTCTAAAAACTCTACAGACTCTAAACTCTTAAAATTTAAATAAGAGAGGTCGGTTACAGTTTTTTCTATATTTATATATAACCTTTCAGTCACTCTTGTAAGTTTAGGAAAGTTGCATCTTTTATTGTCATTTCCAGTAGCGAATTTACCTACAGTTTCTAAATCAGGCATACTCACTGACTCCAATGTCACATTTGCTGTAGCTTGGAAACTTAATTCCCCTGTAACTTGTTTAATACCGGAAATTTCTACATTAGTAAGCGGAGTGGTAACCGTGAGACTGGCAAAAGTAGAGATTCCTTCTGTTTTGGGTAGTTGATATCCTGTGAATGCATAGCTTCCCATTTCTTCTTTTCCTTTTAGAACGAAATTATTGTCAACATAAGTGATAGAAATACTGTTGATGTCTTTTTGACTTGCATCCAATTCCGTTACGCTTGGACAATGTGATACACTTAGCTTTTCCAAATTGAACGGTGCAATGGTTTCGTTCAACTTCGAAAATTTGGCACAAGAAGTAATGCTAAAAGAAGAAAGAGTGGATAATTTGGGAAGACTGATTGTTTCTAACTTATCTGCATAACCAATAGATACTTCTTTACAGGAGATAAGTTCCGGTAGATTAATTTGGGTGAGTTCCGGATGTTTTGTTCCCAACGATAGAGTGAACTTTTTTCCTACCTGCTTTAAGACCGGCAAATCTAATGAAACAAGCTGGCTACCATAAAGAGAGAATGTACCATCTCCATCACTGTTATCTCCTTTTCCCGGAATGCTTTCGAGCGAATTGAGATTTAAGCTTTTCAGGTTGGGAGCTTGGATATAGCATTGTTTTAGAATTGTAGTTAGTTGCGGGCATTTTATAGAAGTGATGTTGTTTTCTGCCGGGTTTGCTATGAATAGTTCTCCACGGATAGAAAGCAAGTTTGGGAGTGCAAACTCGGTCAGTGAGCTATTGTTTCTCATGCTGATACTTCCCACCTTTTCCAGTTTAGCCAGTCCGGCAAGGTTTTCACCTTTATAGTATTGCCCGATAGTGATGTCGTCCATTACTTCGGTAATCTTTGCCAATCCGTTCAGATTAATCACGGGGTCTTCTGTATTTTCTACTGTAGCTATGCTCAGACTGCCTTCGATAACCGTGACATGGTGGTCGGCTAAAGCGTCTACATCAGCTTGCGAATTAAGTATGAATGTGCCGATTTCACTTACAGCGGAGTAGCGTACTGTATATTTATAGGTACGCGTAGTTCCGTTGTAGGAAGTTACTGTGAATTGTTGCTCTTCGCCCCAGGCGGTAACGGAAGAAGGATTGGGGTTAACAGTTGCCTGCTCGCTAAGGGTATAGCTGGCTTGCGCGCCATCGAGCGAAGTTCCTTCGGGAACCGTTACGGTGATCTCATTGTCTATAATCGTCGCTTTCCATACGTTTTCATTGCTTTCCAGTGAAAAACTAAGGAAGTTGTTGTCTACTCCGGTGAACGGGTTTTCATCGTCGTCGTCGCCACATGCTGCAAAGATGCATCCGGTACATAAAACCACTAACAGGGTTTTCCAGTAATTTACTTTTCTCATTGTCTAAAAAATTAAGTGAATTTATAATGAATGATTATTAATCTATCTTTGAAGGAGCTTCGCTCATCTTATAATCGACGAAGCCGAATACTTCGGTAGACAACTCTCCGATGGCTCCTGCTACGGATTGTATGCCGGTCTGCACCTTGATGAAGTCGATGTATTGCAACTTGACCGGAGTGCCGTCGGGATACATGGCGTTTTCTATCTTGAAGGTGTTGCCTACGGGTGCGGCATCGTGATTGTCGCCCTCGGCGAGAATATCTTCTCCCCAGTTGTCCGCATATCCCCACGGATAGGATTCATTGCGCCAGATTCCGCCCGGTGTCCGGGTTGTATTTCGCTTCAGGCGGGTACCGTATAAAGTATAGTTGTTTTCCTTTATCCATAACGGAAAGTTAGGATTGAGGTCGATGGAGCCGGAGTTTCCCCGGTTGTCGATCCATTGCAGGGGCATATTGTGTGTAGGCGGGCGGTAATAAGTGACGGCATAGTGTTGATAGGTTTCCGCCTTTCCGGTTTCGCTGCCACGTAGTTCGTACCAAGTGTCATTGGGCAGTCCGTCTCCGTTTTCGTCCTGCATGACGTAGACGATACCCGGTTCGGAACTACCGTCGAAGGGATTGCCTATAATAGAGAAATCGTATCCTCCGTTACCGTTTACATCGGGTTTGTTGTATACGCTGTGGTCGAATCCCACGATGATATATCCTCCCCATGCACCCAGAGACACATAATTGTTTTGTACATTCATGCGAGTCTCAGCGTAACGACAGGCTTCTTCTTCGGTCTGTCCGGAAATCTGTGCTATGAATTGTCCCGGAGCAGGGCGTAGGTGGTATACTTTCACTTTACTGTCCGAACTACCAGCTGACGGTGCGCGGTAGTATTTGGCTTCATCAGACGGCAGGCAGACTACGGTCTGGATAGCACTTTTTATTATGTCGCCATCTGTTCCGGTTACTTTTACCACATAGCTTCCGGCTGTTGGTGGAGTGAAGGTAAAAGTGGGGCCAGTTTCTCCCTGTTGCATTACTTCGTCTACTTCCCACACGTAGGTTGCATGGGTTGTTGTATCCGTAATGACGGGAGCTATACAGGCAGCACGACCTTTGGGGACGGTTAGTTGATTACTGCTGAAGGTTATATTCATCACTGGCTCAGGTGATACCAGTACGGAAGTCGACGCATTCCCGCTACCGTCTTCGTTGGTAACCGTAAGTTTGAAACTGAATTGTCCTTCTTCGGTGGGGGTAAACGTATAGGTAGCTTCGGTTCCGACCGTTTCTTTGGTTTTACCGCTTTCGTCAATGGACACCCATTCGTACTTTGCTCCTTCAGTGAAATTTACGGAAGATTCGAGGGTTACGCTCTTTCCCATATAGGTAGAGTAGGCGGGAATCAATGATACGGAAGGTATCATTTTTTCCACTACATCTACCCGCAGTTCTTCTTCGGCATAACCATTCTTGGCGTCCACGCGGAATTTGAAATAGACTTCTCCTTCCGCTTTAGGTGAATAGGTGTATGAGAGGTCTGTACATACTATTTTACCTTTCTCGTCTTTCCATGTATATACAGGATCGGTGGCATCGTTCACTAGGGGAGTGATTGTGATGCTTTTCATAATCTTTACTGTGTAGATTCCCGTACCGTTGTCGAAGGTAATTACCGGTGGTTGACCTGTTGTCCCGCCACCCAATTCTTCATCATCACCGTCGTTCCGGCAGGAGGCGAAAGACACGACAGTACATAGCATTAATAAGCTAGCGATTGTTTTTAAAAATCCATTTATCATAAGCATACTTTTAGTTAGTTTGCAAACAGGAATGATAATGGATTTTACGCTGGGCAGTCAGTATCCCGGTAAGTATAAATATAGAAGAAGCCTCTTCCGTCCGCACATGGTAAGTGCCTGTGGAAAATGACAACGACCTGTCTCCCGTATGCCGCAGGAGTAAAATCCAACCGAAAGGAGGTAGGTCTTCTGACTTATTCCCTTATTTGCAGCGCCTTCCCAGAGAAAATTTCCAGTGACAAATTGCTACAAACTGTACTGTCCTTCAAGGGCAGTACGGGAAAATACAGCAGCGGATACTGTTGCCGATTCACACGGCATTCCCTTTTAATCTTCGATAGCTTTTGTTATATCTTAATCGAATGAAATACAACTTATTATAGCGACGAAGAACCAACTTCTTGACCGCAAAGATAGTTATCTTTTTATATAATATGTCTATTTTAACTAATTAATTTTTATTACGTTGTCGGGGGCGGGAAAGGAGGAATTGGATATGGTGACACTATCTCTCTCTGATAGTGTTACCATACTTGCAGGATAGTGTCACTATGCCGATGGTATAGTGACACCATCTCCAAATGTTCTGTTTTTAAGATTTTCTATTGGGAAAATAGAAGCTAAATACTTGAAATAGGAGAAAAATGGATTACTTATATGCAAGAATATGCGGAAAGTGGAGGCCGTTATGCAGGAAAAATGGTTATATATGCAGCTTTTGCCGACCAAGTAGGTTGATTTTCTTTTAAAGGAAGGCGGGCTTGGTTTTAAAGGAAGGTCAGTTTGGTTTAAAACCAATCTTAGTTTGCTTATAAAGCAATGTTAATTCGGTTAAGAAGCAATCTTATTTTGTACGTTATTATGCTTTTTTGTGCTGTTTGCTCTTTTGATATGGATGCTTAGTTTATGATAAAATGTCGTAGATATAGTTTCTTTTGTTTGCTGTTGCTTGCATATTCTTGTAATCTAGGCTAAAATGATTGAAAATTGATGGTTTTGATATTAAGCCGCTTTTGTGAAAATAGAAATTCCTCCTCTTTTTGATGAGGCATCCGGTTTTTATCCGAAAGATAGGAAGGAACAGAGGGCAAACTTTTCTCTTTTTCATCTGCTTGCTCATAATGTGCTAATTTGAAGAAGTCTTTAATCTTTTGTTCCTGATAAAAAAGACAGGGGAGAAGTGAGGCGTGAAATATAATTATAGTATCTTTGCACCCGCAAGGTTCGTATTTGGAATTGTCTAACCTTCCAAAACGATGAAAAGGGAATCCGGTGTAAATCCGGGACAGTACCTGCTGCTGTAAGTCCTCTCTTTCGGGAGATGAGTTTATCACTAGCTCCAAGACTCCGCAAAGTTACTACATCATCCTTCTTATCCAAGATCAACATAGAAAGAGAGCCTATCACATTAAAACAGGCTATCATTAAAATAAAAGTGAGGAACAAATAAGAGATTAGTTTCTCTATCTCCATAATACGGAAAACATCTGCCTGTTGCTGATAACGATTCTGAACAACAAAATCATCACCTAGTATGTTTTCTATTTTAGATTGTACCGATGAAGTATTTACATTAGGTTTCAATTTCAATTCCATCGCAGAGACTTCTGTTGTATAATCCAGAAGCTGACGAAGAAAATCGAGAGAAGTCAGAATATATTTTCCATCATATTCTTGCTGATTCACCACAAATACGACACCTGGAGAATACAGATAATCGCGGTTAAAAGAAGCGCCGGGATTTGCCATATTCACTTTGGCATTTCGTTTGGGAAGATATATCTGAAGAGGATCGACAAACTCCAAACCAGTTCCCAAAGTCGCAACCAATTCCACTCCCATGACGCCATAATTCACGATCGAATCATGAAGAACGAATTCTCCCGCGCCATAAAGTATGCTGTCTATGGCCGTCAGTTCTTCAAAATTATCCTCCACCCCTTTTAGTACAACCATAGCCTGACGGTCCTTGTATTGCACCATTGCATTCTCTTCGAGCGTCTCTGTAAACACCTCCACTTCAGGAAGCGCACAAACGGCACGAATCCGTTCATCTTGTGCATCAAAAACCTTTCCTTCACGGACCGTAATTTTCAACTGCGGATCAAAAGCCGTAAAAAAGCTGGCCACCATATCCTGAAAACCATTAAAAACAGAAAGAGTGCAAACCAAAGCAAGCGTAGCAAGAGCCACTCCACATACGGAAATGCCGGATATGATATTAATAGCATTATGCTTTTTCTTTGAAAAAAGATAACGCCTGGCTATATAAAAAGGGAAGTTCACCTCTGCAATGAATTATTTCACTTCAGCAATGAATCTATTTTCTCAATATAATCCAATGAATCATCCACAAAGAATTTCAGTTCGGGAATGATACGCAACTGGTGACGAACCCGCGTTCCGAGCTCATACCGGATAGATTTCATGTTGTTATTGATATTTTTTACCATCTCTTCTCCCTTTTCAGAAGGAAAAATACTAAGGTATACACGCGCTATACTCATATCAGGACTAATACGAACTGCACTTACCGACACCAGTATACCGGGCATCGCCTTAGTTTGTAACAAGAAGATTTCACTCAATTCTTTTTGCAACAAACGGGATATCTTATTCTGTCTGGTTGTT
>OLFS01002430.1_pt1 | contig 11657 bp, 10 predicted proteins | sample 1605491 | NCBI WGS metagenome assembly OLFS01 (sample SAMEA3888921, study PRJEB22519) | human gut metagenome | biome: human gut; feature: human-associated habitat; material: faeces | place: Denmark | collected 2011 | reverse complement strand
TTCCTTTCGTGAAATGATGATTTTTCAATACCCTCTATTTTACCATAATTTAGCCCAATTTGCTTGCCTTAGAAAAAATCTGTAGGACTTTTTTGTCGCTACAGATTCTTCTTTTTATATTTCTTTTCCGCCGAATTGCCCCATCTCCATTAGAGTCTCTTTCCAGACTTCCTGGACATTAGAAGCGAGGTAAGAAGAGGCCAAGTCATAAGAAGCCTGGTGAAATGGAGCGAGGTCGCTTTCAAAGAGCTGGACCAGCTTGTCCGCCAACTCTTTCACCAACTCTTCTTCTGGCATTGTCTCGCTATAAGGTACCAAAAAGCCATTTTTACCCTCTTTTATAAAAGTTGGATTGCCATAACGGGCATCAAAGCCCAGCAAAGCCAAACCTGCTCCAGCAGCCTCCATCAAAGTCAAACCAAAGGTCTCCCACTGAGAAGTGGTGAGGTAGGCTTGGTAGCAAGGATAGATCTGCTGAAGATCCGCATGACCGCGTAGGTGAATATAATCTTGTGCTGCAAGCTCCTGAATCAGGTGTCGCAAATTGTCCGCTTCTCCCCCCTTCCCATAAATATCAAACTGAAGGGCTGGGAGTCGTTCATGAGCTTGGGCCACTACTCGAATGGCCAAATCGATGCGTTTTCTTGGATCCAAACGGGAAGCTGTGAGCACACTAAAGGGAGGTCTGTCTCCTAGTGATTCCGTCAATTCTTCTAGATGCCCTACTGGAATGCTATAGATTGGAATTCCTTGGCATCCTTGTTTAGCAAGTGTCTGCTCCAAGACTTCTTTTTGAAGATCCGTTGCTGTGATGAAATAATCGAAGCGTTTGGCATACTTGAACACATAATAATATTCATAATTGAGATGGCCATTTTCAAATTCATGCTCCGAATGAAACACCATGGCGAGCTTTGAAGGAGCAGCTTTCTCCAACAAAGGACGAGCAAAATCCATGCGCGAAGCCCGATCAAGCAGAATCAAATCTTCTTGTTTTAGCGACAGCTGCGACAAAAAACGTCTCATCACTTCTGTATGGTTGGTCAAAATCTCAGACCCCAGTTTATAGAGCCAGCTTCCACCTAACCTCGATTCTTCAAAAGCGATACTCCCATCTTGATTGTGAAAGGTCCGTCTGACAACACTACCATACTGAAAATACTCTGTGACAAGTTTACAAGCTCCATAATACTCTCGCTTGATTCTATTTCCAGCCAAAAGATAGTCTACATAGCGGACACAGTTTGGATGGTAGGGATCCAGATGAAAGGTCAAGGCGTTTCCATCCGCAAATTGGTAGCGAATGGCTCTTTCCGTTTTTTCAACAACATCCAGACGCGTCAGTTGAAACTCCATTTGCAAGGCCCCTACCGTCTTTTGAGGGACTGTCGTTTCTTGATCCGTAAAAGCTAAATGGGCAAAAAGCAGTTCCTCATCCCGGTGCCCCAATGAGAGGTAATAGGCCAATTTTTCTGGAGTGGGCCAAGTGGTAAAGACAAACTTCGCTGCCACTCCTAGTCTCCGGAGCATCTTTGCCCGAGAGGCTTGTGCAACATCAACCCCATTGGGTTCGAATCCCACTAATAGATTAAAGGTATAAATGGTCATGCTGTCCCTCCCTCTAATCGCTTAAACAGCTCTTCCAAAGCTTCTTTTTCAGGCAATTTCAAGATTCGTGCCTGCTCTCTTACCAATTCTTTGTAGGTCTCTGGCTGCTGGAGCAAGGTATCTAGTTGCTGTTCCATTTCTTCGACTGTATCTGTGATTGTGCTCAAGTTTTTATAGGCTTCCTGATGCACCGTGCTCTTCAAACCAAATAAGACTTGCCCATTTTCAAGAGCATGAAGACTACTACTCCACACTTCTTCTCCCTGGTTGCAATCCAGATAAATAGAGCAGCTGGATAATAAGTCCTCATATTTGTCCAGCGAAATCCCTGGATAGAGGCGCACATTGGAGCGAGTCGCTAAGTCTATTAATTTTGGCCCCATAGCCGTCAAGGCAGCAATGTGAAAGGTGACTTGTGGGAATTGATGGACTAGGCTAGATAGGCCTTCGACCTCTTGAGAAGCCGTCATAACTAGGGCTTCTGGTTGAAAACTTTCCTGCTCCACATCTACAAATCCTGACAAGGCTGTGATCCCGTCTTTTTTCTCCCTCAACAGACCATCTTCTACCAACAAAATCTGACTGACTTGTTCTTTGATCTCGTCTAGTTCATGAGCGTCATTGGCACAGTAGGCGAGTCTTTCCTTTGGTATCTCTGTCACAACATCTAGCAATGCCTTGTCCATCAAAAGAACAGCTTCATCTTCCGGTAAGACTTGTTCTAGGACAGCTCTCTGCAGCTCTTCCTTACTGGCATACAGGCGATCCCGTCCCTTAGGAGTTTGAAGCAAAAAGGTTCCTTGTGAGACAAAGTGAAGCAAGACTTCTTCTTGCTGACGGTTCAAATAAATGTCTAAATATGGTTGACCAGCTTCCGTAAGGAGACTCTGCTTGCTTCTCCAGCCATAGCGATTGTAGAAATCAATAGATGCGATCTCTTCTCCCTGACCAAACCACTCTACTCTGTCAACCGTTCGCGACAAGATATCCCCTCGTAAAACCACATTGGCACGACGTTCCTCCCCATCAAAAAGATAGGTTGTGATCCCAAGCGTCCAACATTCCCATAATTCTGGAACCTCTAAATCATTGAAAAATAATGGTTGCCCAACTGTTGATGCCGGGTCTGTTTGGGTAAAAAAGGTCGCCAGACTATCTGTCTGTTGATCCAAATCTGTTTCCAAATTGGTCACAAACACACGGTAGGGCTGGCCAAGTTTGTCCAATAATTTTCGCAAACGATCCAGCTCTCTGGTCTGCTCTGATGCAATAATGAACATGCTGATCCTTTCTCATCATTAAGTTCTTAGTCCATGGTTTCAACGAAACTGAGGTTGATCACCACACGCTCATAGGTTTCTGACTCTTGTAAGCCTGCTTCTTCTAGTTTTTCAAGAGCTCGTTTCAAGCGCGTTTTGTAGATATAGCGGTGCCAGGTCAGATCATAGCCCAACATCCCAAGAAGAGCCAATTTTTCTTGCTTGGCTTCCATCTCATCGAGTACCCGCTTTTCTGTCCAAACCTGGGACAGAGTATCTGAACGACCCACGCGATACCAATAAATACATTTCTCCGTATGGACCACCCGATTGGCTTTTAAGAAGAGCTTGTACATCAGGAAGTTATCCTCGACATTTTTTCCGACCGGAAAACGAAGCCCTTCAAATAAGTTACGCTTATAGAGCTTCATCATAGCACACGCCCAGGCCATATCTCTGGTCTCCTGAATGGCATCGTGGTCCATAATTGCTCGCCCCTCATAAAGGATCTCTGAATAATCATCGTCCGTTACCTTGATCAAGTATTTGCTACTACTGTCATCATAGAGGTTATAGTTGGCTACCGAGACATCCGCATCATACTTCTTCAGTTGGCGATAGAGCACTTCTACATAGTCCTCCGTCACCCAGTCATCTGGATCAATAAAGGTAATGTAATCACCAGTCGCCAACTCAATCCCTGTATTACGGGCAGCAGATAAGCCCCCATTTTCTTGGCGGACGTAGCGGATGCGTGCATCTTTCCTAAAAAATTCCTTACAGATCTCTTCTGACTGGTCTGGCGAACCATCATTGACCAGGATAATTTCCAAGTGAGGATAGGTCTGATGGATAACCGTTTCCAAACATTGTCTCAAATAAGCTTCTACATTATAGATGGGAATGATGATACTCACTACTTCATTTGTTTCCATGCTTCTTCTCATTTCTCTTTAAATAATCGCGAATCGCTGTCACCATCTCCTGCACCTGATCATCCCTAAACACCTGATTCTCACCATTCTCCACATGATTGGTTCCTTCAAAAGAAAAAATAGGGAGACCTTGTTGACTGATCGTTTGCGTTATCTGATCGACCTCATCATAGGGATTGATATCCAGATAAACATCCAATTTTTCTAGGACTTTTCGACTGGTCAAGGGATCAAAAGAGGGATAAAGAAAGAGGTTAGGGTAGCGTTCCAATTGCACCAAGTTAAAACCAAAATGACTATGGGCAAGGACATGAATCGCTACGTCCGGCAACTCTTTTAACAACGTCTCCAACTCGTGGATATCTGCTGTATGGGTATAAATAGCCGCATGATAAGGAAAATCTCCCACTAGATCTTGATAGGTTTGCTTCAAAATCGGTTTTCGAAGTAAAATTTCCTCCCAAGAGAGGGCATAATAAAACCACCATAATTCACGAAAACGATTGAAGCGTTTAGAGGTCCATGGTTTATTATGAGAAGTATAGTGAACGACTGCTGGGATCCCTTGAAAGGCATCATACCAGTCCAAATCACCATAGAGATATTGATCCTTATCAGACCCTACTTGTAGATTATAGGTCCAAGGTAATGGATACCAAGCATCTTTGAAATACAAATTCAAAATTCCTTGATCTCCGTAGACATGCTGATGGTGCTCGCGAGTGAGGTCAAAAAGAGCCTCTGTCACTTGGTGCTCTTGCCACCAAGCCTTATCCATCACCAAAAGTCCAGCATTAAAACCATCTGTCGTCGTCGGCTTATCTACCACTGCACCCAGTCCATAACCTTTTAGATCGACCTCAAATAAAGGCGATAAATCCTGTGTAAAGATCATATCACAATCCAGATAGAGGATTCGCTCTTCTTCCACCATCTCTGGAATAGCGTAACGGAAATAGGTTGCATAGTGAATATGGTCACTTGGAAGCGAAAAGGACTGGAATTGATCGGGAGACATCCGACAATTGATCACTTCTGAATCCAACTGGCGCAAGCGCTGATTCATGATAGTAAACCACTCAGTTGGTAGATCTTCATTTAAAACATAAATTTTCAACTGGTCCTGATGGGCACACAGTGACTTCATAGCGGTTTCCAACTTTTCCATATAAGATAGATTGGCTGAAAACACAACAGCTTTTTTACTCATAACTTCCCCTTTTTTCTTTCATTAGAATACCATTTTCAAGAGAGGAAAACAATTTCTAACCCCAAAAAAGAGGCCTAGACAAGTGTCTATGACCTCTTTTACATCGGTTTCTTATTTTTGGTCTAATACAGCTAGTGTATCGTCTACCAAACTTGCCCCTAAGACATGCTTGAAGTGATTCAAAGCAAACTGGTGATTTTCAGGAGTGATCGATGCCACTGCAGGTTCCACAACCTCGATCTGATAACCCAGATTGTAGGCATCAACCGCTGTATGGAGGACACAGATATCAGTCAAGACACCTGTCAAAATAACGGTATCTACATGGCGTTCCCGAAGTCGGATATCTAGATCCGTCCCTGAAAAGGCAGAATAATGACGCTTGTCCATCCAAAAGACACGTGGATCCGCTTGGTGCTCCCGATAAAAATCTGCTAAGGGACCGTACAAATCTCGTCCACTGGTCCCAATGATATTATGAGGTGGGAAGAGCTTGCTTTCTGGATGAAAGGGATCGTCCACATCATGCGCATCAATGGCAAAAAAGACATAGGCTCCTTGGTCAAAGGCCAATTGGGTCACCTGAGCAATGCTCTCAGAAATAGCTTGGGCGGGAGCCCCTGCCGTTAGCTTACCTTCATCCGCTACAAAATCAACGGTGTAGTCAATCGAAATTAATGCTTTAGCCATTAGTAGTCTCTTTTCTTAATTTCTTCAAAAATATCTGGTATCAACACTTTTAGATAGGTTCCCTTCATCCCAAGAGAACGACTTTCAATAATACCAGCAGATTCCAATTTCCGAAGTGCATTGACAATCACAGAGCGGGTAATGCCAATACGATCTGCGATGATAGAAGCAGTCAACTGACCTTCATTGCCTTTCAATTCACTAAGGATAGCAGATACGGCACGCAATTCGGAGTAAGACAAGGTATTGACAGCCATATTCACCGCTGTGCGACGACGAATATTCTTCTCGTCCTCCTCGCGTTGGTAGTTCAACATTTGAATCCCTACCACGGTACTAGCAATCTCAACCAAGATCAAATCATCATCCGCAAACTGTTTATCATTGCGCCAAATGATTAAGGAACCCAACCGAATCCCAGAAACATGAATAGGCGCAATGGTGGTCAAGCCATCAGGAAATTCAGACTTGGTTTCAACCGGAAAGATACTCAAATCATGGTCCACATCTAAATTAGCTTCTGTATCGTAGACCAAACTAGCTGCCTTGGCATAATCTTCTGGTAATTTTTTATTTTGAAAGAAAGCTTCTACCCGGTCATTGTTGGTCTTGTAACGCATGAAATAACCAAGAAGAGTTCCCTTACTGTTAATGATACAGGCATTACAGTGAATAATATCCGCCAATTGCTGGGCAATATCATTGTAAGGCATCTCAGCCTGCAACTGTTCATCTGTCCGTTTCAAGATAGATGTAATTTTACGTGTCTTTTCTAATAAGTTTGCCATAATAAACCTCGCATATAGTCAGCTCAAGTATATCATATAAGTGTGGGAATTTCAATCAAATTATCTGAAAATTATTTATTTTTTCTACAATTGTGCGCAATTCAGAAAAATGTCGTTTCGATGACATGGATTCTATAGAATGAATCAAAAAAAGAGAGTGGGACAGAAATCGGTAATTCGTTAGAATTCGATTTCGTCGTCCCACCTCCGCACAGTTGAGTAGGGCTGTAAAAGCTGATGAAATCAGCGTAGTAGAGCCCACTCAACCACTGCGTCTTGCTCGACAATCCAAAGACAATTGAGAGGCTAGGACTTTTGTCCCAGCCTCCTTTATCTAATTAGCGTCTGTATTGTTTCAAAAAACGAGTCATTTTTTCTTGAATTTGAGCCAATTCATCCACACGTGGGAGGTAAACGATCCGGAAGTGATCTGGGTCCTTCCAGTTAAAACCACGGCCATGAACCAAAAGAATCTTTTCTTGCTTCAAGAATTCTAAAACAAATTGTTCATCGTCATCCACGCGGTACATATCCCGATCAATCTTAGGGAAGATATACAATCCAGCCTTTGGCTTAACAGCTGAGAGGCCTGGAATCTCATTGATGGCTTTGTAAATAAAGTTCCGTTGTTCGTAGATTCGACCACCTGGAAGCAAGAGTTCATCCACAGATTGGTAGCCTCCAAGAGAGGTTTGCACAACATGTTGAGATAAAACGTTTGAACAAAGGCGCATATTGGACAACATGTTCAAGCCTTCGATATAGCCCTTCACATGATGCTTCGGACCAGACAGAACCATCCAACCAACACGGAAACCGGCAATCCGGTGAGATTTTGACAAACCGTTCATGCTGACACAGAAAAGATCAGGCGCGAGACTAGCAATAGCCGTGTGCTTTTCCCCATCCATGACCAAGCGATCGTAGATTTCATCCGCAAAGATGATCAAGTTATTTTGGCGAGCAATCTCTACAATCTCAAGCAAGATCTCATCTGGATAGAGGGCACCCGTTGGGTTATTCGGGTTGATGACAACGATGGCTTTGGTATTTGAGGTAATTTTCGACTTGATATCCTCGATATCTGGATACCAGTTTGCTTCTTCATCACAAAGATAGTGAACCGCATTCCCACCAGCTAGGCTGACAGCTGCTGTCCAAAGAGGATAGTCCGGCATAGGAACCAAGACTTCATCGCCATTGTCGAGCAGTCCTTGCATGGACATGACGATCAGCTCACTCACTCCATTTCCAAGGTAAATATCATCAATATCCACATTTGGAATTTTTTTCAACTGGCAGTACTGCATGATGGCCTTGCGGGCTGAAAAGATCCCTTTTGAATCCGAATAGCCTTCACTATCACGCGCATTCATGATCAAATCATGGATCACTTCATCTGGAGCTGTAAAGCCAAATTCAGCAGGATTCCCTGTATTCAAACGAAGAATTTTTTCTCCATTTGCTCGCATGCGCATGGCTTCTTCCAAGACTGGACCACGAATATCGTAAGCGACATGTTCGAGTTTGCTTGATTTATTATATTCCTTCATATTCTGCCTCGATTCACGAAATTATCTCTATTATACCACTAGTTCAAATAGAGTACAAATTGAGGACTTTAAAAATTCTGCAAAAATATACTAGAAAAGTGAGACTTTACCTTTACATTCTAGCTTAAAAGGAATAAAATATAAGTGTATAAAGAATAGAAGAACTTCTGTTCTATCCATGTTTTCAAGCTATAAGGAGGTAGGATTATGTCTCAAAAATACGAAAACATTATGGTCGCTGTCGACGGTTCCCATGAAGCAGAATTAGCCTTTGAAAAAGGGGTTAACGTTTCTCTTCGCAACGGCTCTAAATTGACTATTGTCCATGTCATTGATACCCGTGCCCTTCAAAGTGTCTCAACCTTTGATGCTGAGGTCTACGAAGAATTGCAAGAAGAAGCCAACGAATTGCTCAAGGGCTACAAGGAACGTGCTGAAAAAGTCGGCGTTCAAAATGTTGTGACTGTTGTAGAAATGGGAAATCCAAAAGTCCTCTTAGCCAATGATATCCCAAGTAAAGAAGGGGTTGACCTCATAATGGTCGGGGCTACCGGACTCAATGCCTTCGAACGCTTAATGGTCGGATCCTCCTCAGAATACATCCTTCGCCACGCCAAAGTAGACTTACTAGTGGTGCGCGATAAGGATAAAACCATGTAAGAAAGAAAAAGTTTGGAACAAAGGTTCCAAACTTTTTTAGTTGTCTTTTTTTGCTTCTTTTTGTTTTGCATGTTTTTCGTAGGCCTTGAGCTGGCGATCGAGTTCTTTTTTGATGGCTGGTTCTGGGGCGTATTTTTCTTCCCAATCATCTGGCTTCAGAATTTTGTGGGTTACTGGATCAAAGTGCGCCTTTCCATCTGGGAAAATCTTGCCCATATTGGCCCGGTGAACAATCTCAAAGACCTCTTCAGGATCGACCCCCATTAGTACAAAGCTACCATAAGTCAGATAGAGGGTATCAATTAAGGCATCAACCTGCCCTACCATGGAGATCTCAGCTGGATGCTTGCTCCGAACCTTATCTGCAGCCTTATCCAAGGCTTCGTGAAGAGCTGCGACCGAGCGGTCAAATTCTTCCTCACTTGTGCTAGCTGCTCGGACAAATTCTACCAACTCCTCTTGCTTGAACATGGTTCGATAAAGGGCGTCTTGAGGCTGCCAAACAACTGGTTTCTCCTGGGTTTCCCCATCCATCACACCATGGAAGGTTTTGACCTTATTGAAGTGATCATCCTTAGAAAGAAAGAGCTCTTTCTCTGAAAGAATACCAAAGTGTTGCAGGGCCTTTTGAATGCCATCCTTGCCATTACTAGTCGTGGTATGCTTGGCAATTGCCTTGACACTGGTCGTCCCATTTCCCATCGCAATAGACAAGCCAACACCTGACAGCATCTCTAAGTCATTATCAGAATCTCCAAAAGCCATCACTTCATCGATGTCAAAGCCAAATTCCTGACCAACGATGCGGATCCCTTCTAGCTTGGAAATCCCTGGGTTTAGGACATCTGCTGCAAAAGGACTAGACCGTGTGAATTTCAGATCTGGAAACTCTTTTTCAATTTTTGCAGTCTCTTCTGGACTCGATAAGATCAACACTTGGTAGATCGGTTCTTGCGCTAGTGCATAGAGGGTGTCCTGATCTTGTGGGACGACCTTGCTGACCACTTTGTTAAATCCTCGACTGACTGTACGGGCCATTTTACGGGGCACAAAGCGACTGGACCAGGTTGAAATAGGACTCATCCCAAAACTCATGATCCGAGAACCAAATACCCCATCCTTGGTACCGAGAGCAATTTCCTTACGGTGTTCTCGAGCATAGTCAATTAGTTGGTGCAGACTCTTTTTATCGATTGGGCTAGTAAACAGCACGCGGTCCTTGGTCAAAATATACTGACCATTATAGGTCACTGCAAAATCAAAACCATAGCGTTCCATAAACGGTTTGACAAAGGCCGGTCCCCGACCTGTCGCAAGACCTACATAGATCCCTTCTTCCTTTAAAGACTGAATGGCTTTTTCTGTTGATTTTAGGACCGCTCGACTATCATTGACCAAGGTTCCATCGATATCAAAAAAGACTGCTTTTATTTCCATGTCTACTGTTTCTTTCTTTTTATGATAAAATAAATTATATCACATATTCCAAGGAGCTTCACATGTTTAAGAAAATTTTAGCACTACATACCGGAGGGACCATTTCGATGGCGGCAGATGACTCTGGGGCAGTGATTACCAATGAAGTCAATCCCATGACCCAAGTTACTTCACCAATTGAAGGGATTGCAGTCACCTCAGAGGACTTCTTCAACCTTCCCAGCCCTCAAATGACACCCCGTCACATGTTAGCTCTATATCAAAAAATCAAAGAGGAAGCTCACAACTATGATGGCATCGTTATTACCCACGGAACAGATACGCTGGAAGAAACGGCTTATTTCTTGGATACCATGGAGTTACCAGAGATCGCTGTGGTCATTACAGGAGCTATGCGAAGCTCCAATGAGCTAGGAAGCGATGGCGTCTATAATTTTCTGACGGCCCTTCGAGTGGCTGCCGATCCAAAAGCACGTGATAAAGGCGTCTTAGTCGTCATGAACGATGAAATTCATGCGGCTAAGTATGTCACCAAAACCCACACCACCAATGTTAGTACCTTCCAGACTCCAACTCACGGTCCACTGGGTTTGGTCATGAAAAAGGAAATCCTCTTCTTTAAAACAGCCGAGCCCCGAGTGCGCTTTGATCTCGATACAATCGAAGGTTTCGTTCCAATCATTGCTACTTATGCAGGAATGAAAACCGATCTGCTGGATCTACTGGATCACTCAAAAATTGATGGCCTCATTATTGAAGCCTTTGGAGCTGGAAATATCCCTAAAGAAACTGCCCATAAACTCCAAGAATTCATAGATGCTGGACTTTCAATCGCTTTAGTATCCCGCTGCTTCAACGGGATCGCAGAACCAGTTTACGCGTATGAAGGCGGTGGCGTCCAACTCCATCAAGCCGGTGTCTTTTTCATCAAAGAATTAAATGCCCCCAAAGCGCGCATCAAACTCCTCATCGCCCTCAATGCTGGCCTGAAAGGACAAGAACTCAAAGACTATATCGAAGGGTAAACTAAGATACAAAGCCCGTAAAATGCCATCTTAAAGGGAGTAGAGTGAAATTCAAGGAATTTCTACTCTACTCCCTTTTTTGCGTCTAATCTAAATGTTCTTTCTTTTCTAAATAAAGCGAGAGCAAATGCCAATCGGGGTGTTCGCGCCAATCTGGTGTGGCTACGATCTGGCTGGCAACTTTCCTTGCTTCTTCCAGAATGGGATAATCTTCTACCAAATCCGCCACTTGAAATTCTGGAATCCCAGATTGACGGGTTCCAAAGATTTCACCTGAACCCCGCATTTTCAAATCTTCTTCCGCCAGCACAAAGCCATTGGTCGTCTCTGTCATGATTTTCATGCGCTGCTTGCCACTATCTGTCTTAGGGTTGGCTACTAGAATAGCATAGGATTGCTTGTTTCCCCGCCCAACCCGGCCTCGTAGCTGGTGAAGCTGGCTAAGACCAAACCGATCTGCATCCATAATGACCATAACGGTTGCATTGGGTA
>OLFS01002424.1_pt1 | contig 11675 bp, 9 predicted proteins | sample 1605491 | NCBI WGS metagenome assembly OLFS01 (sample SAMEA3888921, study PRJEB22519) | human gut metagenome | biome: human gut; feature: human-associated habitat; material: faeces | place: Denmark | collected 2011 | reverse complement strand
AAATATTCTGTCTAATATATTAATAATCTCAAATAAGACGTTTTAAATATGAATATCGAGTTGCGTCATCTGCGCTATTTTGTCGCCGTCGCCGAGGAATTACATTTTGGCCGGGCCGCAGCGCGACTGAATATTTCTCAACCGCCGTTAAGCCAGCAAATTCAGATCCTCGAGCAGCAGACCGGCGCCCGCCTGTTCGCGCGCACCAATCGCAGCGTCAGTCTGACGGCGGCCGGAAAGCAGTTTCTCGCCGATAGCCGACAAATTCTTGCCCAGGTGGATGACGCGGCCGCCCGCGCTGCGCGTCTGCATCACGGTGAAACCGGCGAACTGCGTATCGGCTTTACCTCCTCGGCCCCCTTTATCAAGGCGGTATCCGATACGTTGTCGATGTTTCGTCAGCGCTACCCGGATGTGCATATTTTGACCCGCGAGACCAACACCCGCGAACAGATTGTGCCACTGAGCGAGGGGGCTCTCGATCTGGGGCTCCTGCGCAATACCCAACTGCCGGACACTCTGGCGTGGGAGCGGGTGCTGCGCGAGCCGTTGCTGGCGATGGTCCCTGCCGACCATCCGCTGGCCCGCCAGCCCTCGGTCAGCCTGGCGGCGCTGGCGCGCGAACCCTTCGTCTTTTTCGACCCGCACGTGGGTACCGGCCTGTATGACGATATCCTCGGCTTGCTGCGTCGTTACGGCCATACGCCGGTGATTGCCCAGGAGGTGGGGGAGGCGATGACCATTATTGGTCTGGTGGCCGCCGGACTGGGGGTGTCTATCCTGCCGGCCTCCTTTCAGCGCGTACAGCTCAGTGAAATGCGCTGGCTGCCGATCGACGAAGAGGATGCGGTGTCGGAGATGTGGCTGGTGTGGTCGAAACATCATGAACAGGGAGCGCTGGCAAAACGCTTTCGCGAGTCGCTGCTGGCCTGGAAAACCGAGCACAATTGAGGCGAAAAGGGGCTGGAAATGTGCGGTAAATCACAAGGCTAAGTAAAAATTTGACGTTCACCATCGAAGTGCTTCACCATAGCCGAAAGTTTATTTCGAAGCGCGAAAATAAAGGGAGTCAATGGTGGTAGCGGATAGTCAACCAGGCCATATCGATCAAATTAAGCAGACCAATGCGGGCGCCGTGTATCGCCTGATTGATCAGCTCGGCCCGGTATCACGTATCGACCTCTCCCGATTTGCGCAACTGGCTCCCGCCAGCATCACCAAGATTGTCCGCGAGATGCTGGAAGCGCATCTGGTGCAGGAGACGGAGATCCAGGAGCCCGGCAGCCGTGGCCGCCCGGCGGTGGGGTTGATGGTAGAAACCGAGGCCTGGCACTATCTTGCGGTGCGCATCAGCCGCGGCGAAATCCACCTTTCGCTACGTGATTTAAGCAGTCAACTGGTGGTGGAGGATCAGCTGGAGCTGGCCCTCACCGACAGCACGCCGTTTCTGACCCGTATTATTGATCATATCGATCGGTTCTTTATTCGCCACCAGAAGAAGCTGGAACGGCTCACCTCCATCGCCATGACGATGCCGGGTATTATTGATACCGAAAATGGCATTATTCATCGCATGCCGTTTTATGAGGATGTCAAAGATGTGCCGCTGGGCGATGTGCTGGCCAACCATACCGGGGTGCCGGTCTACATTCAGCATGACATCAGCGCCTGGACTATGGCGGAATCGTTGTTCGGCGCCTCGCGCGGCGCCCGGGATGTCATTCAGGTGGTTATCGATCATAACGTCGGCGCCGGGGTTATCACCGACGGACGCCTGCTGCATGCTGGCAGCAGCAGCCTGGTGGAGATCGGCCATACTCAGGTCGATCCCTACGGCAAACGCTGCTACTGCGGCAACCATGGCTGTCTGGAAACCATTGCCAGCGTAGAGAGCGTGCTGGAGCTGGCGCAGATGCGCATGGCCCAGTCGATGAGCTCGCTGCTGCACCAGCGTCCGCTGAGCGTGGAGTGGCTGTGCCAGGCCGCGCTGCAGGGCGATCTGCTGGCCAGAGACATTATCAGCGGCGTGGGTAACCACGTCGGCCGGATTCTGGCGATCATGGTCAATCTGTTTAACCCGCAGAAAATTCTGATTGGCTCGCCGTTTAATCTGGCGGCAGATATCCTTTTTCCGGCAATTTCCAGCTGCATTCGGCAACAATCGCTCCCGGCCTACAGCCAGCATATCGCGGTTGAAAGCACCCAATTTTCCAATCGTGGCACGATGGCTGGCGCGGCGCTGGTCAAGGATGCGCTCTATAACGGATCCTTACTCATACGACTGTTACAGGGTTAACATTTTTTCATAGTCACACCAAAAATTGCGCTATCTCAAGCTGACCTCAGACGGCTTCACGTAGACTTTGCCCACCGTTGATTATTTCTCTCCCGTATATTTCATCGACAAAACTGTGGGGTTAGTGATGTTTAAGCGTTTCTTTATTACAGGTACAGACACCTCTGTCGGGAAGACAGTGGTTTCCCGTGCGCTGTTGCAGGCACTTGCTGCCAGAGGCAAAAGCGTGGCCGGGTACAAGCCTGTGGCGAAGGGCAGCAAAGAGACGCCAGACGGTTTGCGTAACAAAGACGCGCTGGTGCTGCAGAGCGTCTCCACGCTGGCGTTGCCGTATGAGGCTGTCAATCCCATAGCGTTAAGTGAAGACGAAAGCAGCGTGGCGCACAGCTGCCCGATCAACTACGGTTTGCTGTCGGATGGTTTGCAGCGACTGGCCGGTCAGGTCGATCACGTGGTGGTTGAAGGCACCGGCGGCTGGCGCAGCCTGATGAACGACCTGCGACCGCTCTCCGAATGGGTGGTACAGGAGCAGCTCCCGGTGCTGATGGTGGTGGGGATCCAGGAGGGGTGTATCAACCATGCGCTGCTGACGGCCCAGGCGATCGCCAATGACGGGCTGCCGCTGATCGGCTGGGTGGCCAACCGCATCAACCCCGGTCTCGCGCACTACGCTGAAATCATCGATGTCCTCAGTAAGAAGCTGCCGGCGCCGCTGATTGGCGAGCTGCCGTACCTGCCGCGCGCCGAACAGCGTGAGCTGAGCCGCTACGTCGACTTAGACATGCTCGGCAACGTGATGGCGATAGATCGAATCCCGGCGTAACGTCCGCGACAGCACCGACGCCACCACGCAGGTGATCAGCAGGCCGGGCAGCAGCGCATACTGCCCGGTCATCTCACAAATCATCAGGGTCGACATGATTGGCGCATGGGTGGTGGCAGCCAGAAACGCCGCCATGCCGGTCAGACCGATCATCATAGCCATCTCTTCATTCCCCGGTAGCCACAGCCCGCTGACGCTGGCAAACAGCATGCCCATCGCCAGGCCGACAAACAGCGTCGGGGTGAAGACCCCGCCAGGCGCGCCGGAGCCGCTGCTGGCCAGCACCGCCAGCAGTTTGCACAGGAAAACGCCGGCCAGCAGTACGCCGGACGGCGGCATCTGCAAATAGCTTTGCACCACGCTGTAGCCGTTGCCCCACACCGCCGGGGTGATGAGCGATAAGCCGCCGACAATCAGCCCCCCCAGCGCCAGCTGCCACGGCGGCGTCAGTTTCAGTTTGACGAAGCCGCGATGACTGGAGTCCATCAGCCAGATAAACAGTGGCCCGCATACCCCGGCCAGCAGGCCAGTCGCCAGCATTAAACCATAGTGCAGCGCGCTGAGGTTCTGCTGCAGGACGACGTGGTACAGCGGCGCGGCGCCGCCGTTGAGAAACTGCGTCAACAGCAGGGCGATCACCGCCGAGATAACGACCGGCCCAAGCGAGGCCAGCATCAGCGTGCCAAAGAGAATTTCAGCAATAAACAGGCTGCCGGCCAGTGGGGCATGATAGGCGCTGGCCATCCCGGCAGCCGCGCCGCAGGCGACCCACAGCTTCCATTCAGTCTGCGGCGTGAAGCGACGGGCAAACAGCGAGGCCGCCAGCGCGGCCAGCAGGATCATGGCGCCTTCCCGGCCAATCGCGCTGCCGGTCACCACGACCAGCAATGACGCCAGTGATTTCACCAGGCTTGCCGGCGTATCGAAGCAACCGTCGCCGGTCTCCAGGGCTTCCATATAATCGGTGGCGGCATGCGGGCGCGCGATGCTGCGTCGCTGCCACAGCCAGAGAAGTGCCCCTGCCGCCAGGCCGCCCAGCGCCGGGGTAATCAGTCGCCGCCACGCCGGCAGCGACTGCGCCGCGTTGACCAGGCTCCCGCTGTCATTGCCAAGAAACAGCGTTTCCAGCACCACCATCGCATGGCGAAACAGCGCCACCGCCAGGGCGGCGAGAAGGCCAATCAGGGTGGCGATCAGCAGGCGGCGAAACATCACCTGCACATCAGGATAGGGATGAAGACGGTGCATCAGTCACGGCGAGGTTCGGAAAACATGGTCTTATTGTGATAGGGAATAACCTTAGATGCAAAAGCGATAAGTGCGGGTGATGGGCTGGGATGCGACGAAATAAAACCGCGCCGGATACCGGCGCGGTGAAGGGTTAACGATAGAGCGCTTTTTCCGCCACGGCGATCGGCAGATTCTCCTGCCACTGCGCCAGCGTTGCCTGCGCCAGCTGACCCAGCGCCTGGTAGAAGGGGTGGGCGGCATGGTCGACAAAGACGCTCAGGAAGCGCCCGGACCACGGCAGCAGGTGCCAGGCCAGCAGCTGGGCAAACAACGCATCCTGCTCCGTCTCGCACAGCCATGCCGCCAGCAGCAGCAGGGTGCCGAAATGATCTTCCGGTTCGTTACGCTCGGCGTCCAGTGCGATGCCGTTCGTGCGCATCCACTCGCGCAGGGCCAGCGTGGAATCGCCAAACAGCACTGACTCTTTATCCAGCCAGACGGATCCCCATGGCGGCGCCGGCAGGGCCCACGGGCCGATAAACAGGCGTTGCCAGGCTTCTGGTAATGACTCTTCCGTCGACGCGGCAAAGGCTGACGCCAGTGGGGCGGTTACCGGGAAGGGCCACTGTTGCTGCCAGCTGCCGTCCTGGAGGGCGGCGACCAGCGGCGCAATGTGCGCGCTATTCGGCGCATAAGAGAACAGCGCGCCCAGGGTGCGGGCGCTTAACGCGACAGCGTCGCGGTTTGGGATCGGCATCATTACTTATTCCTTTCTGCGGCGCGCGCCAGCGCGCCGTCTCATTAACCGGCAACCGCCATACCGACGGTCATATGCAGACCATAAAACAGGCCGCGACCAATACATTCCGCGATCAAGACCAACAGCAGGCCGATCAGCAGCCCCGTAGCGCGCGGCGGTTGGCGGCGGATCAGCGGACACAGCCAGCAGCCAAGACCGAGGGCCAGCAGTATCAGGCGTAACGCCTGGAGTTTGCCGTAATCTGGCAGCAGGGTGGCTGCCTGCTGGACTGAACTGTGAATGGTACTGAGTCCGGCGCTTTGCATGATGATAACGACGGCGCCGATCGCCAGCGCGGCCACGCTGAGTCCGGCAAAAAACCAGCCGTTAAAGTTGACTTTCGCCAGCCGCAGCAGCAGGGCGGCGAACAGCGGCCCGCTGAGGAGCATCGTCAGGAAGAACGCGCTGGTAGTGTAGCCATTGTACCATGTTGGCACGGTATCGATTTGGTAAACCCGGGTCATCGCCAGAACAAACAGCAGCCCCAACAGCATGGCGATCACCAGCCAGACTTTACCCAGCGCCGCCGGCATTTTGCCCACTACCGCCAGCAGCCACCAGAATCCTCCCACGGCGAAGAACAAGGCGCCGCTGGCGATTTCATTGCTCAGCGCCGAGGCGCCGACGCGGTTCAGCGAGTTAAACGCGCGCAGCGGCGAACCGAGATGCATCACCGAAGCCAGAAAACCAATGCCCATCAGCAGCCAGATAAAAAACATGCTGCGCACCAGCCGTTGCTGCGCTTCGCGCTGGTTTGTCAGCGATAGCCAGCCCAGCCCGCTGACGAGGGTCGCGCCGACCACGCATTGCCCCAGTACCGTAAACAGCACCAGCGGCCATTCATGCCATCCGCTTCCCATCTCACACCTCCTTTGGATTTGCCAGATAACCGGTGGTATCGCCACACGGACGGGCATTGGCGTTAGGTTTAATAACGATACTCGGCCTGGTAAAGTGCGCCGACGGCAGCGGGGCTACCGCGGCCAGCTGACCATGCTTAGCGCGCAGCTCGGCAATCGGCCCGAAATCAAGCGCCCGCAGCGGGCAGGACTCGACGCAGATCGGCTTTTTCCCCTCGGCGACGCGCTCATGGCAACCGTCGCACTTGGTCATGTGGCCCTTGTCGGCGTTGTACTGCGGGGCGCCGTACGGGCAGGCCATATGGCAGTAACGGCAGCCAATGCACACCGCTTCGTTGACCACGACAAAACCATCTTCACGCTTGTGCATTGCCCCGCTCGGACAGACCTTGGTGCAGGCCGGATCTTCGCAGTGGTTACAGGCGATGGAGAGGTAATAAGCAAAAACGTTCTGATTCCAGACACCGTTATCCTCCTGCCAGTCGCCACCGGCATACTCATAGATGCGGCGGAAGCTGACCTCCGGGGTCAGGTTCTTGTAATCCTTACAGGCCAGTTCGCAGGTCTTGCAACCGGTGCAACGGGCGGAATCAATAAAAAATCCATACTGAGTTGTCATCGGTTACTCCTTACAGCTTCTCAACCTGGACGAGGTTGGTATGCGACGGGTTCCCCTTCGCCAGCGGCGACGGACGCTGGGTGGTCAGCACGTTAATGCTGCCCGCCTGATCCACCCGTGAAGCGTTCGGGTTATACCAGGCCCCTTCCCCCAGCGCGACAACGCCCGGCATCATGCGCGGCGTCACCTTCGCTTCAATATGCACTTCTCCGCGGTCGTTGAAGATGCGAATGCGATCGCCGTTGGCAATGCCGCGTTGCTTCGCGTCGATCGGGTTAATCCACATCTCCTGCCGACAGGCGGCCTTCAGTACATCGACGTTGCCGTAAGTTGAGTGAACGCGCGATTTATAGTGGAAGCCGGTCAGCTGTAGCGGGTATTTCGCCGTCAATGGATCGTTGTAGTTTTCGAAGCCCGGGGTGTAGATCGGCAGTGGATCGATAACATCCCCTTCCGGGAGTTCCCAGGTAGCCGCGATTTTCGCCAGCGCCTGCGAGTAGATTTCGATCTTGCCCGACGGCGTGGTCAGCGGATTGGCCTGCGGATCCTCGCGGAAGGCTTTGTAGGCCACATGGTGTCCTTGCGGATCGCGCTGCTTATAAATGCCCTGCTGGCGGAAGGTGTCGAAATCTGGTAGGTCAGGAATCGCTTTCTGCGACTGTTCATACAGATGGCGCATCCAGCCTTCCTGGGTACGGCCTTCGGTAAACTGCTGCTCCACACCGAGCCGTTTTGCCAGCTCGGTGGTCATCTCATAGATGGTTTTGCATTCGAAACGCGGCTTGATGGCCTGATCGGCAAAGATGACGTAGGACATGTTGCCGCAGGAGGCATCCAGCGCGAAATCCATCTGCTCGGAGGCGGTGCAGTCCGGCAGCAGAATATCGGCGTATTTCGCGGACGAGGTCATATGGCAATCGATGACTACGATCATCTCGCACTTCTTGTCGTCCTGCAGGATCTCATGGGTACGGTTGATCTCAGAATGCTGGTTAATCAGGCAATTGCCCGCATAGTTCCAGATCATTTTGATCGGCACGTCGAGCTTATCTTTGCCACGAACGCCGTCGCGCAGGGCGGTCATTTCCGGACCACGCTCGATAGCGTCGGTCCACATAAACATCGAGATACTGGTCTGAACCGGATTCTCCAGCGTCGGCATGCGCTCAAAGGGCAGGCTGTAAGAGCCCTCGCGCGCGCCGCTGTTGCCGCCGTTGATCCCGACGTTACCCGTCAGGATAGCGAGCATCGAGATAGCCCGGGTGGCGATTTCGCCGTTGGCGTGACGCTGCGGCCCCCAACCCTGGCTGATATAGGCCGGTTTGGCGGTGGCAATTTCGCGCGCCAGTTTAACAATGCGTTCGCGCGGAATACCGGCAATCGTCGAGGCCCACTCCGGCGTTTTGGCGATACCATCCGTGCCCTGGCCAAGAATGTAAGCTTTGTAGTGACCATTGGCTGGCGCATCGGCGGGCAGCGTTTTCTCGTCGTATCCCACGCAGTATTTATCGAGGAACGGCTGATCGACCAGATTCTCGGTGATCATCACCCACGCCAGACCCGATACCAGCGCCGCATCGGTGCCGGGGCGAATCGGGATCCATTCATCTTCGCGTCCGGCGCCGGTGTCGGTATAGCGTGGATCGATAATGATCATCCGGGCATTGGATTTCTGCCGCGCCTGCTCAAGGTAGTACGTCACCCCGCCGCCGCTCATCCGCGTTTCGCCGGGATTATTGCCGAACAGCACCACCAGCTGGCTGTTTTCAATATCCGATGGGCTATTGCCGTCGGCCCAGCCGCCGTAGGTATAATTGAGGCCCTCGGCAATCTGCGCCGAAGAGTAATCGCCATAGTGGTTCAGATAACCGCCGCAGCAGTTCATCAGACGGGCAATCAGCGTTTTTCCTGGCGGCCAGGAACGAGTCAGCGTGCCGCCGAGCGTACCGGTGCCGTAGTTCAGATAGATGGATTCGTTGCCGTATTCTTTAATCAGCCGCTGCATATTGCTGGCGATAGTATCGAACGCCTCTTCCCAGCTGATTTGCTCGAATTTCCCTTCCCCGCGTTTGCCAACGCGCTTCATCGGGTACTTCAGGCGATCCGGGTTATAGACGCGGCGGCGCATCGAACGCCCGCGCAGGCAGGCGCGGACCTGGTGCAAACCGTCATAGTTATCGTCACCGGTATTATCGGTTTCGACGTATTTAATCGCGCCATCCACCACGTGCATGCGCAGCGGGCAGCGGCTGCCGCAGTTGACGGTACAGGCACTCCAGACCACCTTCTCGTTGGCGGGTGCCGGCGTATCGGCGGCATGCGCCAATCGGGTAAAGGGTAATGTTAGTGCGTTGCTGGCCAGCGCCAGGCCGCCTATTGCCGTGGTTTTCATCAGACCACGGCGGCTTACCTCAGCAGCCAGTAAAGCATCGGGGGCTTTAATTTTCATGGATACTCGCTTTGGTTGCTCACAATAAACTGACAAGCGCTATATAGTCATATATATATTGCTTTGAAATATTATTGGTTTTTTATGCTGATTTAATCCAAAGGGAGTATCACTGCATTCGTAGAATGGATTATTGCCCGGTATCAATAAGGGCGTAAAAAAAGCGCCCGCAGGCGCTTTTAAAAGAGAGGAAGAAAAAATTACCCGATATATTCGAGGCCACGCATATACGGGCGCAGAATTTCCGGGATCTCAATACGGCCATCGGCCTGCTGATAGTTTTCCATCAGCGCCACCAGGGTACGACCTACCGCCAGACCAGAACCATTCAGAGTATGAACGAGGCGAGTCTTCTTGTCGGACTTGCTGCGGCAGCGGGCCTGCATACGACGCGCCTGGAAATCCCAGACGTTAGAGCAGGAAGAGATTTCACGGTAGGTGTTCTGCGCCGGAACCCACACTTCCAGGTCGTAGGTTTTGCAGGCGCTGAAGCCCATATCGCCGGTGCACAGCGCGACCTTACGGTACGGCAGACCCAGCAGCTGCAGCACTTTCTCGGCGTGACCGGTCATCTCTTCCAGCGCGGCCATGGAGTCTTCCGGACGCACGATCTGCACCATTTCAACTTTGTCGAACTGGTGCATGCGGATCAGACCGCGGGTGTCGCGACCATAGGAACCGGCTTCAGAGCGGAAGCACGGCGTATGGGCGGTCATTTTGATCGGCAGGTCGTCTTCGTCGATGATTTCATCGCGTACCAGGTTGGTCAGCGGCACTTCCGCCGTCGGGATCAGCGCGTAGTTGCTGCTGTCGGCTTCTTCTTCCAGCGGACGAGTATGGAACAGGTCGCCAGCGAATTTCGGCAACTGGCCGGTGCCATACAGCGTGTCCTGGTTCACCAGGTACGGGACATAGTTTTCGCTATAGCCATGCTGTTCGGTGTGCAGATCCAGCATGAACTGCGCCAGGGCGCGGTGCAGACGGGCCAGCTGGCCTTTCATCACCACAAAACGCGAGCCAGTCAGCTTAACGGCGGCGGCAAAATCCAGCCCCCCGTGCATTTCCCCCAGCGTCACGTGATCGCGCACTTCAAAATCGAACTGGCGCGGCGTGCCCCAGCGGCTGACTTCAACGTTGTCGTTTTCGTCACGGCCAACCGGCACATCATCATGAGGAATATTCGGGATCGCCAGCGCGATATCGCGAATTTCCGCCAGCAGCGTTTCCAGCTCGGACTTTGCAGCATCCAACTGTTCGCCGAGTTTGTTCACTTCCAGGCGTAATGGCTCGATGTCTTCCCCGCGCGCTTTCGCCTGGCCAATGGATTTCGATCGGGAGTTACGCTCCGCCTGCAGGTTTTCCGTTTGCACCTGCAGAACTTTACGACGCTCTTCAAGCGCGCGAAGTTTATCTACATCCAGCTTAAAGCCCCGGCGTGCCAGTTTTTCTGCGACTGCGTCTGGCTCGGTACGCAGCAGATTGGGATCGAGCATGCTTATCCTGTGCTTATCGAATTAAATAAAGAAAAGTGGCCGCAGACTACGACCACGGAAATAGAGTAATAACCTTACCGCAACGCCTCAATTAGCGGTAGCGTTTTATCGGGCTATTTTGATCCTGTTCAGCGAGCCAGGCGAGCTTTTCGCCAATTTTGCCCTCAAGCCCCCGGTTTGTCGGGTGATAATAGCGCGTTTGCGCCATTTCCTGCGGGAAGTACTGCTCGCCGGCGGCGTAGGCGTTGGGTTCGTCATGAGCGTAACGATACTCCTGTCCGTAACCCATCTCTTTCATCAGCTTCGTCGGCGCATTGCGCAGATGCACCGGAACGTCGTAGTCAGGACGATCCCGCGCGTCGGACAGCGCCGCTTTAAAGGCGGTGTAGACGGCGTTGCTTTTCGGCGCGCAGGCCAGATAGACAATGGCCTGGGCAATCGCCCGTTCGCCTTCCGCCGGCCCGACGCGGGTAAAGCAATCCCACGCCGAAATGGCGACCTGCATCGCCCGTGGGTCGGCGTTGCCGACATCTTCCGAGGCTATCGCCAGACAGCGGCGGGCAACGTACAGCGGATCGCCGCCGGCGGTGATGATCCGCGCATACCAGTAAAGTGCCGCATCCGGCGCGCTACCGCGCACCGACTTATGCAGAGCAGAAATCAAATCGTAGAACCGGTCGCCTTTGTTATCAAAGCGCGCGCTGCGCTCGCCAGCGATCTCGGTCAGCAGTTCCGCCTTCAGCACCCGCTTGCCCGAGTCATCGCTCTCGGCCATATCAGCCATCATTTCCAGGGTATTCAGCGCCCGCCTCGCGTCGCCGTTCACCAGTTCGGCGATAGCCTTGCGGGTCTCTTCCGGCAGAATAATATCCTGCCCGCCGTAGCCGCGGGACTTATCGTTCATCGCCTGGTCAAGCACCCGCTCGATATCGTCGGTGGTCAGCGATTTCAGTAAGTAGACGCGGGCGCGGGAGAGCAGCGCTGAATTAAGCTCAAAGGAGGGGTTTTCGGTGGTCGCGCCAATAAAAGTGATGGTGCCGTCTTCAATATGGGGCAGAAAGGCATCCTGCTGGCTTTTATTAAAGCGATGCACTTCGTCAACAAAC
>OLFS01002421.1_pt1 | contig 11692 bp, 7 predicted proteins | sample 1605491 | NCBI WGS metagenome assembly OLFS01 (sample SAMEA3888921, study PRJEB22519) | human gut metagenome | biome: human gut; feature: human-associated habitat; material: faeces | place: Denmark | collected 2011 | reverse complement strand
CTTAAACAGCAACCTTCTCAAGAATCTCCCGCTTCTATAAGCGGGAGAGGTTCAACTTGTCATTCAAAAAATTCTCACAATATGTTGACACCGCCAGGGCTTGTCGCACGTGCGACAAGCCTTTTTTTATGCTATAATATAACCGTCTCGCTGATGGATTCCATGAGCGTGTGGATTGAAATTGTAATATTGAGTAGTAAGTTATTGAGTGGCCTGTCGTATGATATTCATACGGCAGGTTTTTTCTATAAATAAATTTTACTATTCAATATTACAGAAAAAATATATTGACTAGTGGTGTGGAACGGAGTATACTGAGTGTATCAAAAACGAATTATAGAATTCACAAAATTGTAGAGAAAGGAGAACAGAGATGGGAACATATATTGGGCATACTAGCGAAGAGGGACGACAGCAGCTGCTGATAGACCATTTGAAAGGGACCAGCCTTTTGGCAGAACGATTTGCCAGTATATTTGATGCGGCCGAATGGGGGAAGATGGCCGGGTTATATCATGACATCGGGAAATATAGCGCGGCTTTCCAGCAACGGATCCTGGAAGAGGGACCGCGGGTCGATCATTCTACGGCGGGTGCCTTGCTGATGAAGAAAATAAAGAATGGTCCTTTGGCTCTCTGTATTGCCAGCCATCACAGTGGCCTCCTCAATATAGGAACGAAATTATCGAAAACCGATGACGGTACCTTGAAGGGGCGGCTGAAAAAAGAATTGAAAGGCAAGCTGGACTATTCGGCTTATCGGCAGGAATTGCCTGAACCGCTGCCGATTCGCAAGGCACCGGCCTTTTTATACGGAAAGGACCGGTTTTATTACTCTTTCTTCATCCGTATGCTTTTTTCCTGCTTAGTCGATGCCGATTTCTTGGATACGGAACGATTCGTGAACGATGGCAAGGTGCAGCGCGGCGGATTCGCGACGATGCAGGAACTTCACGATTTATTTTTTGCTTATTATGCAACATTTGGGGAACCCACTACGCCTATCAATCAAAAACGGCAGGGAATTTATCAGCAATGTCTGGATGCAGCTGAAAAGGAACCCGGTATGTTTAGCCTGACCGTTCCGACCGGCGGCGGTAAGACCTTGTCTTCCTTGGCCTTTGCCTTGAAACACGCTGTAAAGTATAAGAAACAGCGGATTATTTATATCATCCCTTATACGTCGATTATTGAACAGACTGCCGATATTTTCCGCAATATCCTGGGAGATGGTAACGTCATCGAACACCATATGAATGTTGATTACGACAAAGATTACGATAAAGATGACAATAAAGAGGATAATGACAAAAAGGAAGATGATGGCTTGAACCGCAAAAAGCTGGCGACTGAAAACTGGGATGCCCCCGTCATTGTGACGACGAATGTGCAGTTTTTTGAATCCCTCTTTGCGGCCAAGACCAGCCGGTGCCGCAAGGTACATAATATTGCCAATAGTGTCCTCATCTTTGATGAAGCGCAGATGCTCCCTGAGCCTTATTTGCGGCCTTGTATCCGCAGTATAGGCGAATTGGTGGCCAATTATCGCTGCACAGCTGTATTGTGTACGGCAACGCAGCCGAGTTTGGAAACGTATTTTTCCCAGATTGGAGAAGGCCTGAAAGTGCGGGAAATCTGCCCGGATACACAAGGACTGTATAAATTCTTCAGGCGCGTCACTTATCGATTCATGGATGTAGATTCTTTGGAATCCTTGGCAGCGCAGCTGAAAGAGCATGAGCAGGTCCTGTGTGTCACTAATTCCAAGAAGGACGCTCGGGACTTGTATCAGATGATGGCGGGCGATGGGTGTTATCATTTGTCGACCTTCATGTATCCGGCTCATCGGCACCGCGTCTTAGCCATCATCCGTCAACGCCTTAAGGAGGGCTTGCCATGCCGGGTCATTTCAACCAGCTTGATTCAGGCTGGCGTCGATGTCGATTTCCCTGTTGTTTATCGTGAAATTGCCGGCCTGGATAGTATTATCCAGACAGGCGGCCGCTGCAATCGGGAAGGGAAACAGCGGACCGAAGACAGTACCGTATATATTTATGATTTGCATAAGCCTATGAACCGGATCCCTGCTTTCGTGCGGCGCCCTATTGAAATAACCCAGATGGTGGCGAGGCACCATGCCGACATAGCCAGTGCAGAGAGTATTAAAGCGTATTTCGATCAGCTCCATTACACGATTGGCAAAGACCAGCTGGACAGTAAAGATATTTTGAAACGATTAGAAGTAAATAACCCGGCCTTTACAGCGATTGCAAAAGATTTTAAACTGATAGAAGAAGATAGCAGACCCGTTTTTATTCCCATAGATGATGACCTGGATAATCAGAAAATCCTGACACAATTGAGAGCCGGTGTTTGTAACCGGTCCATACTCCGTAAAGCCAATCAATATATGGTCAGCGTCTATGAGAACCAGTTCGAGAAACTCTGGGGAACAAATAAGCTGGACGCATTGGATTTAGGATTGTACGTACTAAAAGATCCGATGGGATATGACCCGGATACGGGGCTCGTCGTCAATATGGAAGATGGAATAGGCATCTTTTTATAAATTGAGGAGATGATGATATGTCAATACGCGTAGAGGTTTGGGGAGATTATGCCTTGTTCTCCCGGCCGGAAATGAAAACGGAACGTGTCAGTTATGATGTCATGACACCGTCTGCAGCACGAGGCATCATTGAGGCCATTTATTGGCATCCCGGACTCAGATGGATTATTGATAAAATCTATGTCCTCAGTCCTATCCGATTTACCAATATACGCCGTAATGAAGTTAAGGCAAAGGCCAGTGCCAGAGCGGCCAAGCAGGCGATGACTAAGAAAAATGTGGAGTTGTATTTGAGTACGAAAGAAGAAATACAGCAACGGGCTTCCATGGTACTGTGCAAGGTGCATTATGTCATCGAAGCGCATTTTGAATTGACTGATAAGGCCAATGCTTCTGACAATGCAGGAAAGTTCCAGGATATCATCCGCCGCCGCCTGAAGCGGGGTCAATGCTATCATACGCCTTATTTTGGCTGCCGGGAATTTCCTGTCAATTTCCGGGAATATGAATTTGACAGTGTGCCGACAGCCTATGCCGGGGAAGATAAGGAATTAGGGTATATGCTGTATGACATGGATTATTCCGACTTAAAGCACATACGGCCTATGTTCTTCAAGGCGACCTTACATAACGGGGTCCTGGATTTGCGGGATTGTGAGGTGCACTCATGATTTTACAATCATTGGTAGATTACTATGAAACCTTAGCCCGACAGGGTGCTATTGCCAAACCAGGATGGGGAGACTATAAGATTTCTTATGCTGTGAATCTGAATCAACAGGGCGAAGTCATCGGCATCCTGTCTTTGGAAAAAGAAGTGATGCGGGGAAAAAAGAAGGTATCTGTGCCTACCACCCATATGCTGCCGGAAGGCGTGAAAAAATCGTCGGGCATCCGGCCGCAGTTCTTATGGGCGAATGCTGCATATTGCCTGGGCCTGCCTAAGGAAAATAAGACGGCAGATATGACGGGAGATGCGGCAACAAAATGGGAAAAGGATAAAAAACGGAGTGTAGCTTGTTTTGAAACGATGAAACAATATCATTTAGATATCTTAGAAGCTGTCCACACGCCGTCAGCAGCGGCTTTGAAGCGGTTCTTTACGACGTGGAATCCGGAAACAGCAGAAAATCATCCCGTATTGAGCCCGTACCTGACCACCAACCTATTAACAGCCAATGTAATGTACGCTGTTGAAGGTGTCTTTGTTCAAGATGATGAAACCATCAGGAACGCCTGGGATACCCATTATAATCAACCATCTGGTGATGCTGTCAAAGGGCAGTGTTTGGTCACAGGAAAAATAGGCCCCATTGCCCGCATCCATCCTAATATCAAAGGCGTCCGCGGTGCCCAGTCTTCGGGTGCTTCCTTAGTATCCTTTAACGCAGAGGCTTTTGAATCGTATGGTCATTCTGGTGGACAGTGCTATAATGCTCCTGTCAGTGAACATGCCGCTTTCGCCTACACGACGGCATTGAATCAGCTCATCGCCGATGAAAAGCATTGCAAGGTCATTGGCAATACGACTGTCGTCTATTGGGCAGCCAATGGGGAAGAAGCCTATCAGGATTTGCTTCATAGCGCCGTTTTTGAAGATGATGACACTATTGATGATGAGACACTTGATGCCTTGTTTTCTCACATCCAAAAAGGGATGCCCTTTGATTTTCAAGGAGTTCCCATCCATCCCGATACGCCTTTTTATATCTTAGGATTATCGCCAAATGCAGCCAGACTCTCAGTCCGTTTTTTCTTACAGGATACGTTCGGTCATTTTATCGACCACGTGCGCAAACATTATGAAAGACTGGAAATCGTTATGCCTCAGCAGCATCGGGCTTACTTGCCATTATGGAGATTGCTGGGGGAAACGGTGAATAAAAAAAGTAAAGATAAAACTGCATCCCCACTTTTGGCAGGCGCCGTGATGCGGAGCATCCTCTCGGATACGCCTTACCCGCAGGCTTTATACAACCACGTCATGCTGAGAGTTAAAGCAGATCAAGATGATAAAGATAAGCATATCTATAAAATTACTGCTGAAAAAGCCGCTATCATCAAGGCTTGTTTATTGAAGAATTTCCCGAAAGGAGAGACGATAACTGTGGCGTTGAATGAAGAAAGTACGAATACGGCCTATGTATTAGGCAGACTGTTCTCTGTATTAGAACAAATTCAGGAAAAAGCCCATGAAAAAGATAATGGACGCGGTAAGGTTCCCGACTCAGAAAAGAATCGGAAAGGAATAAATAGCACGATTAAGGATCGATTTTTTAATAGTGCGGCTGCGACCCCAGGATGGGTATTTCCGATTTTGTTGAAAATGGCCAATCACCATTTACGCAAATTGAATGACAGAAAGGGATTGAAAATTGAACTGGAAAAAATGGTTACAGAGTTGGAAGGGAAAATCGAGATGAATGGCCAGCCTATTCCTGCGCGGATGAATTTGACGGATCAAGGCTTATTTATTTTAGGCTATTACCATCAAACCCAGAAACGGTATGCGAAGAAGGAGGAAAAATAAAATGTCAGAACCCATTAAGAATCGCTATGAATTTACCATCCTGTTTGACGTAGAAAATGGTAATCCCAATGGAGATCCCGATGCCGGTAATATGCCGCGTGTGGATCCGGAAACGGGGTATGGCCTGGTTACCGATGTCTGCTTGAAGCGTAAGATACGCAACTGCATTGAAACGATTTGCGAAGATAAACCCGGATATCGTATTTACGTTAAAGAAGGCGTTCCTTTGCAGCGTAGCGACAAAGAAGCCTTGGAATATGTAGGGGTTAAAGAAGAAAAGGACATCAAAAAGATGAAGACGAGCGATCCGGAACTGGACCGTAAAATCTGTGATTTCATGTGCCAGAATTTCTTTGACATACGCACCTTTGGCGCCGTTATGACGACCTTTGTCAAGAGTGCCCTCAATTGTGGCCAGGTTCGCGGTCCTGTTCAGTTGGGTTTTGCCCGCAGCATTGATCCCATCATGCCACAGGAAGTCACCATTACCCGTGTCGCCATCACGACGGAAAAAGACGCTGAAAACAAAAACACCGAAATTGGCAGAAAGTACATCATTCCCTATGCGTTATATCGTGTAGATGGCTACGTATCAGCTAACCTGGCCCGGAAAGTGACCGGTTTCAGCGAAGATGATTTACAGTATTTATGGAAGGCCATCATTAATATGTTTGAATATGACCATTCCGCTGCCAGAGGGAATATGGCCGTCCGCGAACTCATCGTTTTCAAGCATGATAGTGAACTGGGGAATGCCCCGGCCTATAAACTTTTTGACACTATTCATGTCCAGAAAAAAGATGGCGTCATTGCTCCCAGGAACTATACGGACTACGATATCACTGTAGATGAAAGTAAAATCCCGGAACATGTTACGTGTACCCGGATGATTTAACCAAGAGAAAAAAGCGGTGCGAAGCAGAATCACACATAAAATATATCGGAGCTTCGCACCCGTCTTGATTTCTATAAAAGTAAGCAATACCCGGATAATTGACTCAAAAATTGAACTGCCTTTCAATCAGTTCGCAATATGATTGATGAGAGAGCAGATAATGACTGAGCCAATTTGAAGGCCGTCGCACCCTTCACGGGTGCGTGGATTGAAACCGGGATTTCCAGGCCGCAGAAGCCCATGTCGACGGCGTCGCACCCTTCACGGGTGCGTGGATTGAAACCGAGAAGACGTCCGGGCCATCATCCACGCCCATCCGTCGCCCCCTTCACGGGTGCGTGGATTGAAACCACGCCAAAGTCGTCGATGTCAATTTGAATTCGCTCGTCGCACCCTTCACGGGTGCGTGGATTGAAACAAAAGAAATGCATTATCGTGGATGCTACCCATACCGTCGCACCCTTCACGGGTGCGTGGATTGAAACTTCGCTAAATACGTAGCCGGCTACTTCGTCCGCGGCGTCGCACCCTTCACGGGTGCGTGGATTGAAACGGTCCTCCACACATTTTTACCTGTGCTTCAACCTGGTCGCACCCTTCACGGGTGCGTGGATTGAAACATCATAATCCGTGGCGCCCTACATGCGGACTGCGAAGTCGCACCCTTCACGGGTGCGTGGATTGAAACAACGTGCAGCCGGGTCCGGCCAGCCAAGGTCTGGCGTCGCACCCTTCACGGGTGCGTGGATTGAAACATGCACTCCTACTGCCATACTCTTTAGCTTATTTGGAGTCGCACCCTTCACGGGTGCGTGGATTGAAACCAAGATGGCCTAGACGATGAAGTCGTCGCCGTCATGTCGCACCCTTCACGGGTGCGTGGATTGAAACCGGCTATTGTCCGTCCACTCGTTGAATGGCTGACTGGTCGCACCCTTCACGGGTGCGTGGATTGAAACCAGGACCCGCGCTTTGCCCTGGGGATGCTCATTGGGTCGCACCCTTCACGGGTGCGTGGATTGAAACAGATTTTCGGCGATGTGCGGTACGAATTCCATCTGGGTCGCACCCTTCACGGGTGCGTGGATTGAAACGTCCTCAACATGGACGTCCATCTACTGGCCTGGGGCGTCGCACCCTTCACGGGTGCGTGGATTGAAACGTCTCCAAGAATGTCCTCAACTACTTGGTAGAAAAGTCGCACCCTTCACGGGTGCGTGGATTGAAACAGGATATTACGGACTTTGCCAAAAAACACGACATTAGTCGCACCCTTCACGGGTGCGTGGATTGAAACATCCAGCGCGGCAAAGACGTCTTGACGATCCGCAAGTCGCACCCTTCACGGGTGCGTGGATTGAAACGTCGGGACTCATGCTTTTTCTGATGTCCTGGCTCCTGTCGCACCCTTCACGGGTGCGTGGATTGAAACTGTTTCCGGTGTCAGCGGTACGTGGATGCTGACGAAGTCGCACCCTTCACGGGTGCGTGGATTGAAACATCATTACCGTAAAGGATACGTCCATTTTGACGGGTCGCACCCTTCACGGGTGCGTGGATTGAAACATGGGCGGCGGCAACGTCGAAAAATTCCGCAAGTCGCACCCTTCACGGGTGCGTGGATTGAAACTTCAGCAAGTCGTCCTTGATGATGGCCACGACGACGTCGCACCCTTCACGGGTGCGTGGATTGAAACACCTGCCGGTAAGCCCCTTCAATACCCCAGCGGCAGGTCGCACCCTTCACGGGTGCGTGGATTGAAACGATTCGCCAAGCCGAAAAGAGCATCTGCCTACTAAAGTCGCACCCTTCACGGGTGCGTGGATTGAAACCTTTCCCGTGAGTGCTTCATAGCGCTGGTGAAACGTCGTCGCACCCTTCACGGGTGCGTGGATTGAAACTGGAACATGGGCTTGGCCGCCGGCCCGTCGATGCCGGTCGCACCCTTCACGGGTGCGTGGATTGAAACGCTGACAAACGGATCATAAGCCTGGATTTTGCATCCGTCGCACCCTTCACGGGTGCGTGGATTGAAACAAGTTTCTTACGCCCGCGATGGATAGGGACCGAACTGTCGCACCCTTCACGGGTGCGTGGATTGAAACCCTTATACGGCCTTTGCCCAGAACGTCGGCCTCATCGTCGCACCCTTCACGGGTGCGTGGATTGAAACTGTTTCAGGTGAAGATCCGATTTAATCCGTACTCCGTCGCACCCTTCACGGGTGCGTGGATTGAAACCATGTGGTACAATGAAGTAGAATAGGTCTGAAGCGAGTCGCACCCTTCACGGGTGCGTGGATTGAAACCCTGGCAGGTCGGGGAACTGGGCAAGGTCGACCAGGTCGCACCCTTCACGGGTGCGTGGATTGAAACTGTTACCAGCGGTTCGGCCGGGGACTCAGGAGAGACGTCGCACCCTTCACGGGTGCGTGGATTGAAACACAGAAGTAGCGGCGGAACGTCGTCGCCAGGAGGACGTCGCACCCTTCACGGGTGCGTGGATTGAAACGTTACGACGACACTGGAACAGGCCCTGCCTTATTGTCGCACCCTTCACGGGTGCGTGGATTGAAACACCAGATCCAGCAGGGCGAACTGAAGGAACTGCCCGTCGCACCCTTCACGGGTGCGTGGATTGAAACCATGTGGTACAATGAAGTAGAATAGGTCTGAAGCGAGTCGCACCCTTCACGGGTGCGTGGATTGAAACCCAGGGCGGCAATGACAACCGCAGTGGCAACAAGAGTCGCACCCTTCACGGGTGCGTGGATTGAAACAGCGACTGGGACGGGGAAAACCTATTTGTCGGCCTGTCGCACCCTTCACGGGTGCGTGGATTGAAACTTTTTGCCATGGGTTACACTCCTTCCGCACTGCTGGTCGCACCCTTCACGGGTGCGTGGATTGAAACAGCCCTAATGGATACGGCTGCCTGGCCCCTGGTGGGTCGCACCCTTCACGGGTGCGTGGATTGAAACAAGTGGCTGTAGCCGCGAGAAACGGCCCGGACGGCGGTCGCACCCTTCACGGGTGCGTGGATTGAAACACTGGCTCGATGAACAGATACGCCGGGCCTGCAACGTCGTCGCACCCTTCACGGGTGCGTGGATTGAAATTGGCCATGCCAGTCCGTAAGATCACCTATCTGGACAGTCGCACCCTTCACGGGTGCGTGGATTGAAATACTGACATGGATGCGGCCTTCAGCAAACTGATGGAAAGTCGCACCCTTCACGGGTGTGTGGATTGAAATAAGGTGGTGCACATGCACATTGTCCAGCCGCGGAGTCGCACCCTTCACGGGTGCGTGGATTGAAATTGGTATGCTGTCGATAACGCGGCTATGTCAGTCATGCGTCGCACCCTTCACGGGTGCGTGGATTGAAATCGTATCATCGCTGTTCCAGTCGGTGAAAATCTATAGTCGCACCCTTCACGGGTGCGTGGATTGAAATTCCATACCAGTTTATTTTTTGTCTTATACCGTATAGTCGCACCCTTCACGGGTGCGTGGATTGAAATTCTGAATCATCTTGCTCCATTAAGTAATTAATACAGTCGCACCCTTCACGGGTGCGTGGATTGAAATAATAACTGGCCCAGGCATAGTAATATCATCTGGGTCGTCGCACCCTTCACGGGTGCGTGGATTGAAATTGAAAGCATCGACAAAAAGATTCCGGCAAATAAGAGTCGCACCCTTCACGGGTGCGTGGATTGAAATATACAGATCCGGCGCGTCTTTCAGCTGCTTGACTTGTCGCACCCTTCACGGGTGCGTGGATTGAAATTCCTATGATATGACAAGAGCCGCCAAAGCAGGAGTCGCACCCTTCACGGGTGCGTGGATTGAAATACCTAGGTATAGTTACTAGTGCCAGGAATTAACGGCGTCGCACCCTTCACGGGTGCGTGGATTGAAATTACGAATGTCGTCCGTGAATACCGAAGGGTCTGTCAAGTCGCACCCTTCACGGGTGCGTGGATTGAAATAGACTGCATTAGCTAAAGCAGCAGATAGCGATTCTCGTCGCACCCTTCACGGGTGCGTGGATTGAAATCTCCTTTTCTTTTAGTACATTTAAAACCCACACGTGTCGCACCCTTCATGGGTGCGTGGATTGAAATATCGACCGTCATCACTCAGAACCTTTATCAGCACGTGTCGCACCCTTCACGGGTGCGTTGATTGAAATAAGATGCCGATGTCATCGAACAGGATGCTGCCCGTGACGTCGTCTATCGCAATCCTTATGACTTGCAATCTTCTTACAAAGCAGCGCTGAAAGACGCTCGTAAGCAATATGAAGACGCGGTCAATTTTAAGTATTACTGGACCTACAAGCTCCAGGGCGTGTCTATTATCGTGGCCGATACAGACGGCCATGATAACGTCCAGACCGGAGTGGCTATCGCATGAGTAACAATGACCCCTGGTATAGCAATATGTATAAAGAGTACGGCGATAAAGCGACGAAAAATCAGATGCTTGATGTGGCCTATAAGAACGAACGGGCGGAACTGGCAGCGTCATCGCCGGAACTCCTGCCAAAATGGGATGCCAACGTGTAAGCTGCTAAACAGCGCTATGAAACATTGCGCGATATGGGCGAAAACTTCGAAGAACTAAGCCATAGTGACTACGCCCTTCGTAAGACCTTCAGCAAAGAAGGAGCGGCCGTTTATCAGAACGCTGTAAAAACCTTCCAGCAGGGGAACCAGGCCGTATCTCAGGCAGCCAAAGAAAACGCCTACCTATACGCCCGCATGGCCGAACGGTGGGCACAAATCCGCCGGGACTACGGCGATACAGCTTACACGGCTAAAGACTTTGCCGCTGCTCATCCCATCCACATTGGCGGAACCGGAAGCGATGTCCAATTCGGACAAGCTATGTTTGATGTGCGAAAATCAGTAACAAAAACATTTGAAGAATTTATCAATAAAATCAAGGATAGGAAACAAAAAGGAAAACCGGCGAACAAGCTAATGTTTATAGGTAATTCTGGTGTCATTTATGCAGAAGCCCAAGTAGTTCATGCCACAACACCACACCATGGACACGTTTTAAGTGCCGAGCAATTGGATGACATTGACGCGCATATCGGTTCGTTGCAAAACGCAGCTATATCCAACAAAAAAGATACCGCGGTTTTTTCAGGGATTCCCGTACAAACTCATGTAAAAGGAAAACTTGGAGATTATTATGTCGTTATCGAAATTGACGATAAAGGGAACACATGGTTTAAAACAGGATTCCCGGGAAAAGCAGAATCTATTGATAATATTATAAAAACAAAAATAGCGGAACATTCAGCTAGAATCCTTTCACATAACGCGCAGGGCCCTTCTAGTCAGAATAAAACCGCTATTTCACTTTTAAGTATACAAAAAGAGTTATCCAATGTCAACGAAAAATACAAGCAGGCGGGGCATAGTAACCAGGTCTACCAACAAGGAAAAATTCGTGGCGCCTTCGACTCTAGCACTGGAGCTATCCATCTCTTTGATGCAGCTGACCAGTCCTCTTTCATCCACGAATCAGCCCATATGTATTTGACGGAAATGTCGCGCCCTTCACGGGTGTGTGGAGTGAAATACCGATATATTTCGACGAAGCTGATTTCATTTATAAAGGAATTGAACCTCTCCCGCTTATAGAAGCGGGAGATTCTTGAGAAGGTTGCTGTTTAAG
>OLFS01002419.1_pt1 | contig 11701 bp, 14 predicted proteins | sample 1605491 | NCBI WGS metagenome assembly OLFS01 (sample SAMEA3888921, study PRJEB22519) | human gut metagenome | biome: human gut; feature: human-associated habitat; material: faeces | place: Denmark | collected 2011 | reverse complement strand
TATTACGAAGCGAATCTGGTGCTGAAGGGCGCTGAAGAGGGCATTGTGGTGGATAGCGAGATGCTGGTGGCAGGCAACTGATCCTCGTTCCACCCTGAGAGAGCGCAGAGGAAGAAACTGACATGGATGTCCCCTTAACGCTCGGGCAGGCGGACTGCCCGAGCGGAACGGCTAGCGGCCGATCAGGGCGTTGATTTCGCCGTCGATCTCGCGCATGACGCCGGTGATGTGCTGTACCACCTCCAGACAGCTTGCCGGCGTCAGCGAATCAGGTCGCTTAGCCTCAAAAGGGGCGCACAATTGTTGTAGCGCAGTAATCCCCAGAATTTGTGCTGAACCGTGCAGACGGTGCAGCGCTCGCAGAAAGGTCTGCGGTTCATGCCGGGCGATAGCCTGTCCGGCGGCCTGCAAATCTGTGGCCGACGCATCGCGGAACGTCTCCAGTATTTCAGTCATCAGCGCCTGGTCTCCCCCCGTATTTTCGGTCAGCACGCTGAGCTTCAGGTGCCGGGTGACGTTAGGTGATGCGCGGCCCCCCGCTAAACGGCTGAGCTCATGGCTCAGCGTCTGAACCGACACCGGCTTAAACAGACACATATTCATGCCGCTGGCCAGACACGCCTCCCGTGACTGCGGCAGCGCGCTGGCGGTCACGCCCCAAATGACCAGGCCCGGATAGCGACGGCGTAACGAGGCCGCCAGCGCCAGACCATCTTTCCTGGGCATATTGAGGTCCGTGATCAGCAGATCGTAATGTTTGCTGGCGAGCTTATTCTCCGCCTCTTCACCGTCGCAGGCTTCATCGACGCTATAGCCGATGGTGCTGAGCTGGCGTTTAAGCAGCAGCCGGTTGGTGGGGTGGTCGTCCGCTATCAATATCGCCAGTCCGGGCAGGGCCTGCGGCCTGGTGGGCAATGCCTGCGGCGCATGAAGCGCGCAGTGACTCGCCTTGACCGGCAGGGTGATGGTGAAAGTTGTCCCCACCCCCGGGTGACTGACCATCTCCAGTCGACCCTGCATCAGCGCAACCAGCTCTTTGCAAATGACCAGCCCCAGTCCGGAGCCGGTCTGCTGGCGCCCCTGGCGCGCCTGAGCATAGCGGTGGAAGAGAGTAGCCTGCTCTGCTTCACTGATCCCGCAGCCGCTGTCGCTGACGATGAGCGTCAGCTCCCCCTGCGTCTCATCCGCTTGCACCAGCCGGCAACTGACCTGAATCGCACCCTCGGCGGTAAACTTCAGCGCATTGCCGATGAGATTATTGAGGATTTGCCGTAGCGCCTGCGGGTCGAGCCACAGCATGATCCCTTCCTGCAGCGCGTTATGGTGGTGCAGAACGATGCCCTTTTGCTGCGCCAGCGCGTCGAAGGTGTGGCATTGCTGCGACACTAACTGTGCGACATCGCTCCACTGCGGGGTGATCTGGTATTTTCCCGACTCAATCTTGTCGATATCGAGAATATTACCGATAAGTCCCAGCAGGGTTTGCGCCGTCGACCCCGCCAGCTCGATCGCCTCTTTACGCTGGCCGACGTTCAGCTCCGGTTTCGCCAGCAGCTCCAGAAAGCCGACGATGGCGCTCACCGGCGTGCGCAGCTCGTGGCTCATGCTGGCCAGAAAGCGACTCTTCGCTTTTGTCGCCTGAACGGCTTTATCTTTCTCGTGCTCCAGCGCACAGGAGAGCGCCTCCTTCTGCGCCAGCTCGTCTTCCAGCCGCTGTTGGGAGTCTTTGCGTTTGCGTACTTCCCGGCACAGGGAGAGTCCCCAGCCGAGGCTGATGGCGATCAGCACCAGCGCAAAGGCGATCAGCTGGTAAAACTGGCGGCTGTACTGGCTCCAGTTCTCGATTTGCTGGCTGGATATTTTCGACCACTTCTCGGTCATCTGCAGAATATCCCGTGGTGGAATCGCCTGCAGCGCTTTGCCAAGAATGGCGGCCAGCACCGGTTCATCGCGCGGGATGGCCAGCCGAATGGCAGCGACCGGGAGTCCGTCGATGCGGGTGTAGTGCAGGCCCTGCGGATAGTAGTGATCGATCATATAGCGGGCGGAGAGTTCCGAGGCCACGGCGGCATCCACTTCGCCTTCTTCCACCATCTTCATGGCGATACCAACGTTATCTGTCTCCACCCAGTTGACCTGTGGAAAGCGCGTTTTCAGGTCGTGGGCGGCAATCGGCCCCACCGGCAGGGCGATCCGCGCCGATCGCGTCAGCAGATGCGGGTCGGGCGCGCTGCCGCGAGCGACCAGCACAAAGGCCACGTTAATGAGCGGATCGCTGAGGGTGACGTAGGCCTGCGGCTGCGAATTGAGGGTGGCGGCGGGCATGATCGCCCAGTCCTCTTTTTCCATGCGCTTTGCCAGATCGTGGCGATTGCGCACCAGGATGGGTTCAAACTGTAGTCCGGTCTGCAGTGAGAAAATATTCAGCATATCGGCCATGATGCCGCGCAGCTCATCTTCGTCATCCACCAGGGTAAACGGCGGAAAGTAGGGGTTGACCAGCAGGCGGACGCGACGATGCTTCTGCAGCCAGCGCTGCTCCTCGGCGCTAAAGGGGAGGGGGGTATTGAGAAACGACAGATCGCCGCGGTTGAGCCAGTTTTGCATGATCCGCATCGCGGTATCGCTGTCGATGGCATGAATGAAACGATCGAGGATCTGGTGTAACTCCGGCCGATCGTCGCGGGTGACGAAGCGGTTGTGTTGCTCCTGCTGACGAAAATAGTGCGCAATGACCAACGATTGCGAGAAATACTTCGAGATACAGTGGCCAGTGGTGATGTTGTTGCCAATGAAATACTGATTTTCACCGCTGACCACCGAGGCAAGCGCCTGATAGTCGCTATCGTAAAGGGTGATTTTGGCGTTGGGAAACGCCTGCTGAATAATATCGAAAAAGGCGCATTCGCGGGTGCAGGCCAGCGTAACGCGGCGGTCAGTGGTCAGCGGCGGCAGGGGGGATTTCAGCGAGATCACCAGCGCCGGCCAGGTTTTAAGCAGCGGCGCGGATTGATCCAGGCCCGGGGCGAGCGCATCCCGGTGCGCCACCTGAGTGAGCAGGGTATCCACCTGCCGGTCGGCCAGGGCGGTGAGCGCCTGCTGCTCGGTGTCATACTGGCGGATAATCACCTTCAGTCCGAGGCTGTGCGCCATCAGCGCCAGATAGTCGGCGTTAATGCCCTGATAACTTTTCTCGTCGCCGTCATAGACGATGGGTGTCATTTCGGGAAGCCAGGTGCCGATGGTCAACGTCGGTTGTCCGGCAAGCCAGGCTTTCTCCTTAACGCTAAGCGGGATATCGATCGCCGCGATATGAGAATGGCTCTTCAGCTCCAGCTGTTTCATGGCATACGTGGCAGGAGAGAGACTCAGCGCCAACCCGACAACGACGGATAAAATAAGACGAACCGCCATGCCATCACCCTATTTTATTGCGTTGCGCAAAGTCATATAGCTCAAGCAGGGTGCTGCAGCCTAATTTATCCATCAGACGGACCTTATAGGTACTTACCGTTTTATTGCTGATGTTCATTTTGCTGCCGATGGTGGTGTAGTCGACGCCGCTGAGAATATAGCGGAACACCTTCATCTCCTGCGTTGACAGCGTATCCAGCCGGTCCTGATCGGTGATGCCGTGGGTGCAGAAGCGTTCCAGTGAAAAGGGGAAATAGCTGTAGCCATTATTGGCTGCGTCGATTGCGGCGAGGATATTATTCATTCCCTCTTTTTTACTCACAAAACCATTTGCTCCGCAGTCGGCGCTGCGTTTGCCGTAGAACAGTTCATTCTTCGCGGAAATGACGATAATTTTTCCCCGGTAACGGCGTTTGCGCAGCTGCTCCAGAACGTCGATGCCGCTGAGCTCCGGAATATCGACATCGACAATCAGCAGGTCAGGCTGCATGCTTTCTGCGGTCTGCACCGCATGGGCGCCGCTGTCGAGTTCTGCCGCGACGGTAATGCCGTTGGTGTCGAGAAGGTTGCGAATGGCGATACGTGCCAATGGATGATCGTCAATGATTATCGCATTCATGGGGGCGTAAATCCTGATATGAAAAAAGAAGGGCGATGCCTGGTGCAGGTGCGGCGGAGGTTATTTTTATCGGTGCCGGAATAAGGCGCAATTGTAACACAAATCGTTTTCGGCCGGGAAAATATTGTGGATGAGTGCTTGTCGAATATATTTGCATATCTGGATGACAGCTGTAGGAACAGGCGTTCACTGACTTCAGCGCTGTCTGCTGTTAAAAAAAATGCAAACGATTAATCTGCTCTTTTTAAGGTGAGTAGCCCGGAATTCCCTCCGGCAACAGCTGGCAGGTAAATAATAACAATGGCAAAAGAAAAGCGCGCCCTCTGGCGAAAATGGGGTTGGAAACGTCTGATGGCAGGAATAATCGTTCTGGCAATAAGTAGCGCCGCGGCGGGAAAGAATATCGCACCCGATGAGGTACGGACTCGCGATATGATGCGCTGTCAGGATTATCTGCAACTGGACCCGCGCACCTGGACGCCGATGGTGATCTGGTTGATGAACGATCCTTTTTCTCTGCAGCCGCCGGAGTGGACCGACTTCCATGAAGCTGAGCTGGTGCTGACGCCGATCCTCACCGAAATCTGCCGCCAGGAGCCAGATGTCTGGCTGACTTCGCTGCGTGAACGGCTCAATTCTTATCAGCAGGTGCGGTCGCTGAATTAAGCGACCGCGGTAAAGCGGCAGGAAAAGTGACTAAGTGTGCAGTCAGCGGCCTTCTCCTGCGCAAAGGCTCAGCAGCGGCCCGCTTTTTTCGACAGGGCGTCGCAGGTTTTGCTCGCTGGCGTCGGGTTGCTGCCGGCACAGATGGCATCCGAGACGGTACTGCCGCCGCCCAGTGGGATCAGTCCGTAAAGTTTCGGCTCGGCGGCTTTTGTCACATAGCATCGATGGCTGGTTTTGCCGATGGTGGCCACAAAATTGGTTTTCACATCCTGCTGCTTCGCATCGGAAATTGTCACCTGTGAAGCATCGACATTAAAAGCAAAGGCGGCGGCCTCTTTCATTTCACTTTCCGTCGCCATTGGCGGTTTAGCTACGCAACCCATTAATAACAATGCCAGACAGGTACTGATTGATATATCCCGTATTTTCATCATTTCATCCTTTTTGTGAGTCAACGGGTTATATATAAGAGGGGCGAGAGAGGAGTATTGATTTCGATCAGCTGGCGCAGGCGATGGTTATTTTTCAGATATTGACCTGAATTTTAACGAGCCTGGTTGCTGCCGCTGCCGCTGCCGCTGCCGCTGCCGCTGCCGCTGCCGCTGCCGCTGCTGCCGCTGCTGCCGTTTGCTCTCCTGCGTGCCGGCTACCTTCTTTTGCATTCATTTCCCGGCGGCAGAAAAATCTAGTTTTAGCCCAACGCCGACCTCGTTGATTTTGATAAAACGCGCCAGGCTAATCTTAGCCGCAAGATCGGTACAATGGCATGGATAGAGGGAATCTGGGGATAATGCTTTAAGATAATCCCCTGTCTGCGTGAGGCGATCTTCATCGGCATTTTGCAGATGGAATCCGCCAATGACCGACACAATGTGATTCTCTCCGGTAACCTGTTTGGCATATTCGATAATGTTAGCTATTCCCGCGTGAGAACAGCCTGTGACTACCACCAGTCCCTCTTCTGTCTTTATTGCCAACGCAGAATCATCCATAACGTAATCATCAGTGATTTCGCCGTTATCATCCACCGTTTGGCCTACCGGTGTCAGCATCTCGAATTTATTGTCCCTTGGTATTTGACCAAGAAAGATGATGTTTTCAGTGAGTGGATAAGGTTTTTTGCTGCAAATTTTATCGAAGAAGAGATCATTTTGATCGAATCTGTAGTTGATCCCTATAGATTTTGCATCAAAATACTTTGGGTTTAATGCATCTGGATGGCAAACTAAGTTTATCTTTCTCTCAGGCGTGAAATTTAGGCGATCATAATGTTGGGTTAAATGATTGAGGCCCCAGGTATGATCGTTATGCCCATGCGATAAAACGATACTATCGATGGTGGTTAAATCAATTTGCAACGTTTGCGCATTCTGCAAAAAAACATCCGAATATCCGGTATCGAAAAGGATTTTTTGTCCATCATGCTCAATCAGATAGGATACACCAGGCTCACCGACAAGATACCTGTCAATTAATGTATTATTATCAACCAGAACCGTTAATTGCATCAGCAAATCCTCGATGTTGCGCCAACAATATGAAAAGGAAACTCTTTCTATTATGGACCGGTGTTATGCCACATTCATTGCGGATAAGCAATTCACCAACATTTGGCTTGCACGTTAATGCTGGCTAGCCACCTGCAGGAAAAAGAATGGGCACAGCTAAAAAATTCGCAAAGCCCGCTTCTTGCTTGAGTTAGCTATTAATGCAGACGCGGCAACTATCGTGTCAATGGCAGCGGTGGCAGGGCAATCACTGTCTTTCATTCCTGACAACTTAACCTGTCTATGAGTATGCCGGTATTACGCCACGCCCTCGTGGTAGACCGAATGAACGCGACCGTCAGGTCGGGCCGTTCGACATCCACGATCCTGAGGGCTGCAGGGATGGAAATGCGCAATTGCCCGCATCGCTGAACTGACTTGAGAAACGTCGTATCCAGTAGCATTGCTAATGTTGATATATCTTATTTCTATTTGTTATTAATGAATTGTTGACAATATTTAGCTGAACTGATTCAGCTTTATCCCGGCAGGATAAAGTTTTATAAAAATTATGTAGTTAAAATTTAAAGGATTGTAATCAGCTCGCAAGGTAAAAAGATCGTCTGGATTTTATCCGCTATCTTGAAGGGGTTAATAAATCTGCGTTATAAATTGACCGCACTATTTAGAATGAAATGGAAATATCTGAATGCGTTATTCAGATAAATAGTGAAACAAATCTTATTATACTGGTAGCTTCAGGACAGGGTATGTTTATGAAGAATGGAATTATTCTATCAATCGCCGATCGTATCAAAGACGCGCTTCCCATACCAACAGACGAATTCAGGAAAAGGCTTGAAGAGGACTGTTATGTAATATGGAAACTACCGCAATTTTATATCCGGCAAATCACCCAGTCCTCCATCATTCCCGCCTGTACTGATTATATTGAAGCAAAAAATGCAGAGGTACATGGCGCTTATGGTTCTGCCCGCCATTAAAAACAATGGTGAAATCATTCGCAAAGTTCTGTTTGTCACCGTGGGTGCGATGATGGTGACGCTTTCAGTAAAATATTTTACAGGAGTATGAAATGGCAATGGTCAATGAAAATATCGTCATTCGTCTGGCGCAAGACGTAGACATCCCTGAGGTGAAACAATTGCTGGAGCGCTATCACGCTAAAAATCTTGCAGGCGAGCAGCGGGCGAATGGATTTGTCACCACCGATATGACGCAGCAGCAATTAAGCGAACTGAGTTCAGCCGAAAGTGGTGTAGTGATCGCTGTTGATCGTTCATGTAACAAGGTTATTGGCCTGTTGCTCGGCGGATCGTGGGAATTTCTCAGCCCCTGGCCCATGTTTAAATATATGGCAAGTATTCTCAACGAATATCGCTACCAGGGGAAAAAACTGGATGCGGCTAGCTCATATCAGTATGGCCCCATCTGCGTCGCAGAAGAGTATCGTGGTCAGGGCGTGGGCGAGTTGCTGCTTGAGTATCAGCGCAAGGTGTTCGCCCCGCGTTATCCCGTCATCGTTACTTTCGTCAATGTACTGAACCCGCGCTCGTATGCGTTTCATACCCGCAACCAGTTTGAAGACGTCGGTTTCTTTAACTTCAATGGCAATAAGTACCACATGATGGCATTACCGACCTCCTGAGCGTTGGGCTGAAATAGTGCGGTATACCCGGCGGGCGTCTTCGGCGCCTGTCGGCATAAGCGCAGGTCCAGGTTAAGCCGGTGGTTTGCCGATCGCTGTTCTCTTCAGGGAAGGCTGAAAAGGAAAAGGGCCTACGTTTGCACGTAAGCCCTTGATATCTGGTGGCCCCTGTTGGGTTTGAACCAACGACCAAGCGATTATGAGTTCTTATCTGAATAACCGAAAATCAAAGCGTTATATTATAAATCATGGACATAAAGGGCCATCATTGACCAGCTAAGGGCCAGTTTGAGCCATTTCTATCGCCACTTTATCGCCATTTATTTTCTTTACAATTTAGGCTGTTGAATTAGTAATGTTGAACTCATATGTTAGGTGTAGATCTTACTTACCCGATTAAGGTCAGTTTAAAAGTGGTCAGGCGGCTTCCTCATATCCTTAGACCTATCCTTAAGGATTGGATATGAAAAAGCTTAAGCGAAAACACAAACTCTGCGCAAAAAACGTACGTCTCTCTAAGTTTGGGATGGAATATTCGTCAAGTAAGGTATTGAAGACTCTTACTTTTTTCCAACGTATTATTTCGATCTATAAGCTAGCAAGAGAACTTGGGTGGCTAGATGGCCTACCTGCGTTAATGGAGAAAATCAGCGCAGTGATTAAAGTTTTGTATTCAATATTCTTTAAACATATGTGAAGGCGGTTGTATGGAAAAATTAACATTCAGTATTAAGAAAAAATCAGAAGTATAACAGCCACTTAAAACGGAGGGATCCCCTCCATTTATGCGATTAGAAATGAGAGTAGCATCTCGAATTCGCAAGGGTAACCGTAACGAGGTTAGTGATGATGTACGATTCATCTGCTATTCAGGTCTTGAAGGGACTTGATGCTGTGAGAAGGAAGCCGGGAAACTACTTCATTGATGTCAATGAAGCAATAGACCGTGCTTTAAATTCTCTCGCAGGTGAGTACGTAAGTGTCTCTAGGAAAGAAAAAGCATTTGTCTGTCCATGGCCACGAGTTGTGAACATGACAGATTTAGATGTTGCTTCGGAAAAAAAGATTCTTAGTCATAGCGCGGTGATAGGCCAGGAATCCCCTCTTACGATAACTGAACTACTCAAAGCATCGAGGAGGTTGGCTCGTTGTCCGCCAATTTTTTGTCATAGTTATCTATAATTTAATGGATTTAGCTTTACCGCATCTTCTAAATGATCTGGCGCAAAATGAGCATATCTCATTGTCATTTTAATATCGGTATGACCGAGCACTCTCTGTAAAACCAATATGTTCCCTCCATTCATCATGAAGTGACTGGCAAAAGTGTGTCGTAAAACGTGGGTAAGCTGCCCGGCGGGTAATTCGATGCCTGTCCTTTCCAGCGCAGACCGAAATGCACCATAACAATCACTAAACAACCGACCTTTTCTATCATCAGGCAGGGAGTCATAAAGTCCTTTGCTGATGGGAACTGTGCGGTTTTTTCTGCCTTTTGTGTTGGTGTAAGTGATTTTATATTTCGCGAGCTGGCTTTTTTTCAGGCTCTCAGCTTCTGACCACCGAGCGCCAGTGGCGAGACAGATTCTCACCACTGTTTCTAAATCGGGGTGGTCATGCCGCTTACACTCTCCAAGTAGTAGCGCAATCTGGTCGTGAGTTAGCCAGGCCATTTCCATTTCTTCTGTGCGGAAAGGGCGCATATTTTTTAGCGGATTTTCACCCTTCCATTCGCCAAGGCGATTTAGCTCATTGAACACCGCGCGGAAGTAAGCGAGTTCAAGATTAAGCGTGCGAGGGGAAACCTCTTTAACCCTATTTGAGCGGGCATACTCACCCTTTAGCCTCTTTTCCCGGTAGCGGGAAAACATCTGCGCATCGAAATCGCGTGCGAGTGGTTCGCCCATACACTCAAAGGCATGGTGCATCGCTAGCTGGCGTTTTAGTCCGTCTTTCAAGGTAATACCATGAGCGCTAAACCATGCGTCGACCAATTCTTTTATCGTTCGCCTGTCTTCCTTTTCCTCCTGCCACGGATTTTGTACGGTGTATTGCTCAAAAGCCAGCGCCTCACCTTTGGTGGCGAATTTCTTTCTGATACGCTTGCCTTTTGCCCCGTTAGGATAAAGCTCGCAAATCCAACCTCCAGCGGGGTTTTTACGGACAGTCATCAATTAACCTCGCTGTACACACCTACCACTCTACCCAGCGTCTTTATGTCATCAATGCCGCACTCAAAAGGAACCTTTCCACCAGTAACGTGCAATTTCCTGCCCGGAAGCTTTGTTAACTCTCTAATGCTGATCGCGCCTTCAATATCTACCAGCCACAGGCCGTCAGAAAGTTCCGCCTCTTGGTCAACAAAATGGAGTTTGCCATCAGCCTTAACTACGCATGCTTTAGGTAAAGGCTTAGAAAAAAATTTGGAATCAATAGAGAATTGCTCCGTTTTTTCTAATTTACCTTCACTTAGTGTGAATCCTTCTCTTGTGTCTGATTCAAATCCAGATGCTTGCCTATCATGCATTACTCCTTCACCAGTCAATATCCAGCGCAAATTAGCCCCGGTTTCGAGCGCGCAGGCTGCAGCAAAGTCATACGATATAGCCCCCCGTGTGTACCTATTTTGCAAGGAGCTTGCTGCTATATCGAAGTGCCGAGCAAGCTGGACTTTTTGCGTGTAGCCGTACACCTCACAAATCCGATCCAGAACGTTCTCGTTGTTTAATGTTTCGTCTAATTTCATTTTATGCGCAAAAGCCTTATTGACCAATGCTATATTGAGCATTAGTATGCGGTTAAACATAATTACTTATTGGCCCGTATTTGGTAAAGGGTGGCCCATTAAGTGTAATCTTTGGCAAATAGGGAATCATGCAATATGGCTTCTGAAATCGCAATCATCAAAGTGCCTTCGCCTGTCGTCACCCTGCACCAGTTTGCAGAACTTGAGGGGGTGTCATACCGCACCGCACGTCGCTGGACTACCGGAGATAATCCGCGTTTACCTATTGAACCTCGCGTCATTCGTAAGGGATGTAAGCGAGCTGGCGGTCAGATTCGTATCTACTATGCACGCTGGAAAGAGGAGCAAATGCGTAAGGCATTGGGTCATTCCCGTTTTCAACTCGTCATCGGCGATTAATTCACTTTATGTGAACTGTAAGGATGCAGCATGTTAGATTTTCGCATTTCGTCACATGCACACTTTGATGATGCATGCAGAAAATTCGCGGCCACGCATAACGTGAAAGAACTGGCGGATAAAGCCGGTATCAAGCCGCATACGCTTTACAACAAACTCAACCCAGAACAGCCGCACCAGTTAACGCCGCGCGAAATCTGGACGCTGACAGACCTGACCGAAGATTCGACCCTCATCGATGGTTTTCTGGCGCAGATCCATTGTTTGCCATGCGTGCCGGTAAACGAGCTAGCAAAAGAGAAACTGCAATCCTACGTCATGCGCGCCATGAGTGAACTCGGAGAGCTGGCGAGCGGTGCCGTTTCAGGAGACCGTCTTACCCCGGCCCGTAAGCAAAACATGATTGCGAGCGTAAATGCGGGTATTCGCATGCTGTCCCTGTCGGCAATGGCGTTGCAGGCCCGGCTCCAGGCTAACCCGGCAATGACGAGTGTCGTCGATACCGTCAGCGGCATCGGCGCGTCATTCGGTTTGATTTGAGGTGCTTATGTTGACTAACGAACCGTCATTCGCCTCTCTGCTTAAAAAACGTAGCCCATATATGCACTACGGGCACGGCTGGATAATGGATAGCGACGGCCAGCGATGGCACCCTTGCAGCTCTCAGTCAGAATTGTTGAACGGCTTAACAGCAAAAAAAG